>Ga0209487_1003423_pt1 | contig 12470 bp, 9 predicted proteins | sample Poulit2012_FD_187524 | JGI IMG/M metagenome (GOLD analysis project Ga0209487, IMG submission 187524) | Agricultural soil microbial communities from Georgia to study Nitrogen management - Poultry litter 2012 (SPAdes) (version 2) | ecosystem: Environmental > Terrestrial > Soil > Agricultural land... | reverse complement strand
GGCACTTTAGCATTTTGATGCCTCATGGGTGGCGAACAAAGCTCCAGTGGGAGTTTTTGTTTCTTTTTGCGGACAAAAAGAAAGGAAAGATATTTTTGCACTTTTAGCATTTGAATACATAGTGGATGGCTCATGAAGCGATAGCGGAATTTTTTGTTTCTTTTTTCTAAAAAAAGAAGGAGAATATATTTTAGGATTCTGCGCCAGATTTTTACCGTTAAAAAGAGCACACAGCCTTGATCTTTGTCTACTTTGCATCAAGGCAAAGTGAAAAAAGCACCTACTCTTCCCAGGGTTTGTGCGACTATTTTTCAAAATAACAGGATTGTGTTTTCGAATGAAATTCATAAATCCGGAGGCTGGACCCAGCCAAAGGCGGGCGAGCGCCCCGGTACATTGGCAGGCAAACGCCCTGGTACATTGATACTATAAAAATCCAAAGTAGACCATTCAAAATAAACCAGAAGTTCCATACCCCACACTACCAAGCCAGCGCGGGGATCCAATTACATATAGTCGAATGATCTCCAAATGATTATAAAAAACCAATCCTGCGCAGCAAGGCGGGCGGCCCCGAAAAAATGCGTGGGTGCGGGGGCCTGTCTTGTGGGTGAGCAATCATTTTTTCTTCCCGCCGTTGGGGGGCACTTTGTATCAAGACAAAGTGAAAAAAGATTTTCTTGATCTTTGCTCCCTGTCCGCCCGCCGACGGCTGGCACTTCACATCAAAGCAAAACGAAAAACCAAGGGGAGAGATCCTTCCGTATTCAGGAAAGACCCTCCCCTTACCACAACCCCGGTAGGCTCACATCTTTCCTTTCATCATCTGATTCCAATAGAGGAACGGAAGAATGTATTTCTTCAAAATCCACAATCGCCAATGCTCTTTGTAACTGGTCGTAATTCCCATAAACTTCAACATTGGATCGGGGGTAAATTCGTTTTTATAATTAAATTCTGCCATCACCATCTTTCCATATCCGGTGACCAAAGGACAGGAGGAATATCCTTCATATGAGGAATCGTTCGCCGGTTTGCCATCGATCAACCGGATGATATTGGCTACAACCACCGGCGCTTGCTTTCGTACAGCGGCACCCGTTTTGGCGGTCGGCAGATCAGCGACATCCCCCACACCAAAAATATTTTCAAAAGTCTTATGCTGAAGGCTGTGGATATCGACATCCATCCATCCACTTTCATTCGCCAATCCACTCTCGCGGATCAAAGGAGGTGCCACTTGCGGCGGTGCCAAATGTAAAAAATCAAATGGTACTTCGATCAATCCATCCTCTGTAAGAACGCCTCCGGGGATCATCGACTTTTCCCCATTTTCCGGACCATGTTCTTTGAAATAAATCAACTTATTGACCGGATCAATCTTCACGGGAGTATGATGCAAACGAAGGTCAATTCCGTAACGATCGATGACGTTCATCAAGGTTTTTGCGATCACATCTACACCAAAAATCACAGTTCCCGGAGTGGCAAAGGTAATCAGAGTCTCATCCAACAACCCTTTTTTACGAAGATAATCCGCGCTCATATACATCGCTTTCTGTGGTGCACCCCCACACTTGATCGGAGTAGCCGGTTGGGTAAAGATCGCTCTTCCTCCTTTGAAGTTCTGAAGGTTCTTCCATGTGGTTTCTGCATCCACATAATTGCTGCATACCGTCCCCGTCTTCAATCCCTCTGCTAATCCGGGAATCAGACTAAAATCATACTGCAGCCCTGTAGCCACAACCAAAATTTCATATTTCACCCCACCATTTTTACTCGTCATGACCTCATTTTCATGGGGATCAATCCCGACAACCCTATCACGGATCCAGGTGACTCCCCTGGGAATGACGGAAGATTCATCCCGGCGGGTTTTACTTTTCGAATAGGTTCCCGCTCCCACCAGACTAAAAGCAGGCTGATAATAATGATCTTCGGAAGGCTCTATGATGGCGACAGATACCTCCCGGCGAAACCGCTTCAATCGAGCTGCAACCATAATTCCTGAAGTTCCCCCACCGATTACGACGACTTGATATGATTTTTCCATTGGATTGATCCGAGTTTGATGTAATCATAAAGAAAACAAAACAAATGTGAACAAATTGTAACTTTCATCACACAGTGAGAAAAATCTATCCCTTTGCTTTCTCATTCGATGGCCAGACCACCTGCACTGCTATTCCTTCACGTTCATGATCCGGGGAAGAATACTTGTTTTGATCATCATTTCCGCCTTTTCCAAATCAGAAAGAAAACGCTCCGATTCACCGATCACCTTCTCCTCTGCTAATTTTTTGTAATGATCAATTCCTTCCAAAAGATGCTTGCTGAAGTTCGTCCACTTTCTGATCTGACGCCGCCCCGGAGCCACTGTTTTGGCTATTTCCTCTTTGAGATAATCGATATAAAGCCGAAGTTCAGTGACAAACATGTGCGGTCGATCGGCCGGCATGGACATCTTTTTCCGACCATAAATGTGATCAACCATCGCCAATAGAGAAACCTCGTCCGAATAATTGACAATATTGGGACCGGGACAAATGGTGACCGCGGTAAGATTTTTCAAAAAAGAAACCTCATACTTCTGTGGCGCGGCATTGCTTAGCCCGATACAGAGGCATTCCTTACTCAACACTTCATCGCGCTGACGCTGATATTCCTCGTCCGACAACTCAAGAGTTTCCAACTGCGCCAGTTTGAGTTTTTGGTATTTATTGGACGCTGTGCAGATCGGTGTATCGGTGAATTCGGTATTTGCTTCCAGGTATTTTTCCGTACATGGACTACCCGGTTTTCCTTCATCGATTCGTTTCAGCCGCTCGATTTCTGCAGAATTCCCTATCAAATAATGAAAAGGCACGCCCAATGGCGATACATCGCTCCTCACGATATCTTTTTTCTGTGCTTTTTTCAGCAGAGAAAGGGTGTTGTCATCCACGGTCGTCGCCTCCGGACATAATAAAAAAGGAGTCCCCCAGCCCGTACTTTCCACCTGGTAAAAATCGTGCAGCAACTGATCTTCTTCACTCGTTCCGATTCCTCCTTGCACCGTAATCCGGATCGGATGCGGTGTAGCAAATGTTGGTTTTCCTTTCTCTTCCAGCGCCTTCTTATACAATTCGAAAATCTCTGTCTCCAATTCCGGCTTTCTTTCTTTAAATTCTTGCAATATCGGTCCCATCAGCAATCCCTCGGTCGGAAAAACATGTCCGCCACAATTGAGGCCCGATTCCACCCGAAATTCACTGACCCAAATCCCCTTTTTCGCGAGGTATTTTCCCTGGATGAGCGCAGAACGGTAATCGCTGACTTTGATCACTACTTTTTTGTCAAAGACACCATTTTCATCGGCGTCAAACTGAGGGAAAGAGCTCATATAATGAAATAAACGGGGATTCATTCCGGCGGAAAAAACAATAGAAGAATCGTCAAGATCGCTTTCGGCATAAGCTTTCAAGGCGGTCAAAGCATCAGACCCATCGGGGATCACATTCCCTTCTTTGTCCCATTGATCTTTATCCACCTTGGTCATGATATTCACCTCGATCGTTCCGGGAACCACCTTTTGCCGGAGTGTATCCTCCAGTGATTTCTTTTCTTCCGAGTCGGGTAAAATCTTCCATTGCCGAAACTTTTCTTTCACCCGATTTTCTTCGGGCAGCATCTCAAAATATTTTACCAGATCGGAGCCTTTTTCAAATGCGGAATTTTTCATCGTCTGAACCTGAGAAGACACCATCCGCTGCACCAGATTCAGATAATCGGTGATCCGGCGGGATCGATAGTTTTTCTCCTTCAGTCCTATGGGAACATAGGGCTCACCGATCTGATTGTAATAATATTCTCGGAGTTTTTCCATCAGATTATCTTCGATGATCGAGATGGTGGAACTGATCCCGAAACGAGCCACTTTCAGCGGTGAATCAATGGTAAAAGCGATTCCCATCACAGGGATATGAAATCGGTGGGGTACGGTTATTTGCATGGAATATTGAGATTTGAGTCATAAAAACCTCAAAATAGGACATTTTTGTCCGAAATGTATGAATAAGACAAAAACAATTCCAAAACCAGGATCATTTCATCTCTTTTTTCCGAGAATAAAGTCAGCAATCATCCGCGCATGCAAATGTGTAGTGGGTAGCAATGGTACGGAGGCAGAATCTTGTTCCAGCAACAAGGGAAGTTCTGTACAGCCCAGGATAATACCGTCTGCTCCCCGGTCTGCGAGCCGGAGGATCTGTTCCCGGTAAAAGGATCGTGCTTCCCCGGTAAATTTTCCCCGGGTCAATTCCTGAGAGACGAAATAATGTGACCGCTCAATCTCCTCTTCCCCGGGCAATATTACATCGATATTGAAATGATCTTTCAGACGGGCCGAAATAAAATCACCGGTCATCGTCGGTTTGTTTCCGAACAATCCTAATTTCGTCAAACCTTGTTTCTTTGCAGCGTGACCGGTCGCATCGGCAATATGCAGAATCGGAATGTTGATTTTCGGTTGTACAAAGGGATAAACCATATGGGGCGTATTGGCACAGATTGCAATTGCTTCCGCACCGTTATCTTCCAGCTGTCGCGCTACCTCCAGATATTTTTCATTGATTTCATTCCGGTTCTGCCCCCGCATCAGCTGAATATTGAGACTGTGAATCCATATCGGCGGATTTTGATCCGTTCCCACTGTTTCCCCTACCATTTCATTGATCAGGCGATAATACGCTATGGTGGAATGCCATGAAGTACCGCCGATGAGTCCTATAGTTTTCATAGATCAATGATAGGGAATTCGTTCATTTATTTCTGTGCTTTGAGGCACATACCCAACAAACACACATGCCAACAAAGAAGTATGAACTCAAATTAAAAATCATATTTATACCCGACACGAATCACTTGCGACTCGGTATAGTTTCGGCTATAATAATCAAATCTATTTCCCTCTATTTCCTGCCGTATGACCATCGTATGTAGTAAGTCAGTACCATTAAGGAAAATCTCCCCTCGCCCTTTCTGAATACTTTTTTTCATCCCAAGATCCAATGAGAAACGACTTTTTATCCGACCCTGTGGAATGATATCAGGTGCAAAATAATTTAAAGATGCCTGGACATCGATGCCACCCGGCAATTGGAGTTGATTATTCATCCGAATATTATAGGAAAATCCGGATTGAGCTTCCCGGTAAAAATGATGCGGAGAAGGATATACATTTTCAAGTTCAAATTCTCCCATCTGATTTCGATAAAAATTCGCATTCACCTGAAATGAATATGTAGAATTCGCTTGTTGGTCCCACACCGCTTCGATTCCGGAGTTTTGACTTTTGGGAATATTCTGCGATATGTGATAGATGAGCGGATCATCTCCCACCGACGTCGAAATACGTGTAATCAAATCTTTGGACCATCTGTGATAACCCGCCGTATATAAATATCCTGATGCCCATCCGATACGATACCCCAATTCTACTGTATTGGTAAATTGTGGCTGAATCGATGGATTCCCTATTTCAATGATCTCCGCATCACTATATTTTGGAGCGATACGAAAATCTTTTTCACCGGGCCGATCTACCCTTCGATTATAAAACAACGAAATTCTTTGGTAATCATCCAGCTTACGAGTCAACCTAAAATTAGGAAAAGGCTGAAAATAATTATACCCTTCGCTCTGGTAGGTTCGATGTTCGGGATTCACATCATAAAATACATCTACATACTCAAGCCTCAATCCCAGTTCAGTCTCCCATTTAGCTGTTTCAAATGTATACTGACCATACAACGCCGGGATCCATTCATTGTACGTGGCCCATCCTCCTGCCTCCAAATCAAAAATCGTATTTTTACCCGGCAAAAAATCCATATCTGCAGGCAAGTTCCGATACCACATTCTCAGCCCCGATTCAAAAATTCCATGTTTCAGGGGCTTTTGATAATGGGTTTGAAAATCATAAACATGTTCTTCTGCCGTAATGACAAAAGTATCCAAATCAGGCGAACCAATCAGATGATTTTCCGTATAATACCACTCGTCCTTATTTCTGAAACTATAATCAAAATCAACTTGCAGCTCATGACCTGCCTGGGTAAACTGATGATGATAATTGGCAGAAACATTTGCATTTAGCTTCAGTTCATCTTCAAAAAACTGCCATAATCTCATTCTTTCGGACAGATCTTCATTGAAAAATGGCTGATCTCCTTTGTCTTTTATTTTTTCACTACCAAACATTCCGGAAATGGTGAAATCATTACGATCATTGATATACCAATCCAATCCCGCTTTGGTCGTAAAAAAATTGGTGTTCCGGTTTCTTTTCAACTGATGTTTGATCACGGAACCATCTTCATATTCCCGGGTCACATATTCGTTATAATGCAATCTTTCCGTGTACAGATTGTCTGCCTGTAAAAATGCATTGATCTTTTCTTTTCGATAATTCACTGCCACGGACGGATTGATCTTCGGAGTCATTTTATACTGCGGACGGATGCCGGGAAGATTCTCTTTCCTCTCCCACAATGAACCCAATCCTCCCGTCAATTCTACCTGGCCGTTGAACCCTTCCTGCCGATGTTTTTTCATGACAATATTCACGATTCCCGCATTGCCTGCGGCATCATAACGAGCAGATGGATTGTTGATGATTTCAATTTTTTCAATACCCGAAGCCGACAAATTGTCCAAACCGGACTGATCCCCAAATCCGGTCAAAGCAGATTGCTTCCCGTCAATCAAGATCGTCACCTGCTCACTTCCTCTCAACAATATTTTTCCATCTTCTACGGTTATTCCAGGCAAATTTTGCATCGCCTGCAAAACAGAACCTCCTATCTGACTCACCTCACTATCCATGTGATAGGTTTTTTTATCCATTGCTCCGCTCACCTCATCCATTTTCCCTGTTACGATGATTTCGTCCAGTTCTATTGACTCCTTCTCCATTTTTATTTCACCCAAATCTAAAAATTCAGAAACGCTCCCTACGTAAACGGTTTGACGTGAGGATCGCATGCCAACATATGTGATCTCTAATAAATATTCATTGGGCTTGACATCTTCTATCTCAAATCTACCGTCGTCATCGGTCATCGTACCAGTCACAAATGATGTGTCTTTCATTTTATGAAGCACGACATTTCCAAAAGAAACAGGGGCCCCATCTGCCTCCTTTACCACACCGGACAAGGTTACCTTTTCCACCTGTCCAAAAGAAAATAATGGGAACAAAAAACCGAAAAAAACAAATAATAAAATTTTTGAATGTGATCTTTTCATTGTATCAGGAAATTGAAAATATTTTTATTTTGGCTCATGATTCTCTCTTTTCTATTATATCATATAACGGCAAATAACCAAAAATCCTCCTTTCGAACAGGATTTCCCCGTCCAAAAGGAGGATAACATAAATGATCAGTGATGACCGCCATGCATAAGAACCTCCTCAATCCCTTCAAGAGTATGGGTATAATCCACATAGGCCTCCACATACGCACGTCCTTCTGCGATGGAATTTTCCTTGGTTTTGCTCAGTTCGCGAACCTTTTCAAATTTTTCAGCGACCACATGCCGGATATGTCGATCAAGGTCAGATAAAACCCGATCCAAGTCGCCATCTTCTATCGAACGATCTGCCATTTGAACAAAATGGGTGACGGAACCGGCTGGTTTCAGACCGGTGTAAGCTTCCCCCTCCCCTTCGCGGTGCACGCGCACGAGAGTTTCCAAAAAGTATTTTTCCACGACGCTGTATATTTCAGTATCCCCTTTCTTGAGCCCGACCGTCTTATCAAATAAGCTTTTGATCTCTGCCTCATATTCTTCTTCGATCCACTTCATCACCAGCGTGACATCTTCCTTGTCCAGTGCTTTCAAAGCATCCTGGATGACCGGACCATCGTAAGAATCACAATGGGCAAAGATTTGAACGGAAAAGAAAATCATCAAAAGAGCAGATAAAACAGCGCTTTTACGGATACGGATTTTGAAATTTTTCAATGCTTTCATGATTAAAAGTTTTGGTTTGATTATTGAATTATTGTGTGACACAAATTTAAGCTTAGAGTCGCCCTGGAGAAAGAACCAAAGCAGGAAGAAATAGGACAAAAGTCGGATTCCTTAAAACAGGAATTATGCATGCACCCATTCTTCATAATGAGGCCTTCTTTCTATGAACCGGAAAAATCTCAACCGCTCCGCCGCCAGCCGATACTTCGGGAATCCCACCAGACGCATTGCATTCAGGATCACCAGCAATACACTGATCTCATGGATCAGCATCCCAGACGCCAGATGAATATTTCCCATGAGGACACCCACCAATAAAAGTGCTACGGTGATCAGGGAGAAATAGGTGTTTTGTTTCATATTTCTCACGGTCGCTTTGGACAGCCGGATCGCGTAAGGTAATTTGTCAAGATGATCTGACATCAGGACCACATCCGCCGCTTCCATAGCTACATCGGTTCCGGTTCCACCCATCGCAATGCCCACATCTGCCGTCGCAATCGCGGGCGCATCATTGATGCCATCCCCCACCATCGCCAGCCGGACTCCTTTTTCCATACACGCGCCGATTTTCTCTTTTTTATCTGCGGGTAATAATTCGGAAAACACCTGATCGATTCCCAGCTGATCACCGATCCTACGGGCAATTCGTTCATGATCTCCGGTCAGCATGACCGTATGCCGGATGCCGCTTTTCTTCAATTCCTGAACTGCCTGATGCGCTTCATCACGCACCTGATCCGCCATCGAAACAATGCCCCGCACTCTGCCATCGACCGACACCAGGACGGAAGTACTTACTTTTTCCTGCTGCCCGGTCAAGTACTCGATTTTTTCCGCACCCACCGGGATGTTCAGCTTTTCAGCTCCGGATCGGTTCCCGATATAAACCGACCGGCCCTCTACGATCCCTCTCAATCCATGGCCTTTCATGATCTCAACATCCGCAGGTTCCGGTAAAAAATGAAGGCCTTCTTTTTCTGCTTTTTTCACGATCGACCTCCCCAGATGATGCTCTGACACCGTCTCTAAGGCAGCCGTCAGACGGAGCAATTCTTTTTCAGATATACCATAGGTTTTTATATCGGTCACCTCCGGTTTTCCTTTGGTGAGGGTTCCTGTTTTATCAAAAACCATGGCATTTACTTTCGCCAGATTTTCGATTTTATCACCGCCCTTGATCAAAATCCCGTTTTTGGCCCCGTTCCCTATTCCGGCGACAATGGATACCGGCACCGAGATCACCAGCGCACCCGGACAGGCGATGACCAGAAAAGTCAATGCCAGATGAGCATTCCAGGTGATCAACCAGACCAGAAAAGATAGAATCACAATCCCCGGCGTATAATAGGTCGCAAATCGTTCCATAAATTTTTGCGTGCCGGCCTTGGATTCCTGCGCTTCTTCTACCAGTTCGATAATCTTGGAAAATGTGGTATCCATCCCCACTTTTTCAGCCATGATCTCTAAATAGCCATCCTCCGCGATGGTACTGCTGAACACATGGTCCCCGCTTTTTTTGTACACAGGAATCGACTCCCCTGTAATCGCAGCTTCTCCGACCGATGCCTCCCCGGCTATCACGATTCCATCCACCGGGATCTTACCTCCCGGATGTACGAGAACATGATCCCCGACCTCTACATCATCGGCGGCCACTGTCTCCCGCTTCCCGTCCCTCAAAACGACCGCTTCCAAAGGTGCCATATCCATCAGGGAACGGAGAGAAGCCCGCGTTTTTCGAAGGGTGCGTCTTTCGAGGTAATCCCCAAGCAAAAACAGAAACGCAACAACCGCCGACTCTGTGTATTCTCCGATGATCAGCGCGCCGATCACCGCAATCGTGACCAGAAGTTCGATGCTAAAAACACGCATCCGCAAGGCTTGGATGGCTTTGATAAATATCGGATAACCGGCCATGGCACTGACGATGATCAGGATCACATACTGAAACAAACTTCCAGGCTGAATCAGATAAGCCGCCAGCGCGACCAATAACAAGATGCCCGATAATAGAGCCAGAATATTCTTTGATTTGTTTTTCATATTTCAAAAATTTTTAAATGGTGGATCGCTTCGGAGAAAGCACCGAATAGCCGACTTGCTCGATCCGGTCGATCAATGTTTCCGGATCTGTCTTTGTCTCATCATAAGAGACCCGCACCCGGCTGAGGTTGAACAATACTTTTGCAGTTTGGACTCCTTCCGTTTTATTCAGGACCCCTTCGATTTTTTTGATGCAGCTGGGGCATGTAAGCTCTTCCAATTGAATTCTTATCGTTTTCATTTCTTCTTGTTTTATGATTGATAAATTAATTACAATGCAAATCTACAACCACGAAGCGCTTCCTGGAAGAGCTAAAAGGAGTATAAAATAGAACAAAGGTCGGATTAGGAAGGAAGGAGAGTAGCTTAGAACCCTTTTCGATATTCGGAAGGATTAATACCCATTTGATTTTTGAAAAATCGGCCGAAATGGGAGGGATCGGAAAAATTGAGATCATAGGCGATCTGAGCGATGGTGTTTTCCATATTTTGAAGGCGCACCTTTGATTCCAGCAACACCATTTCGTTGATCCATTCCCCGGCTGTCTTTCCGCTGGTTTCTTTGATCACCGTAGAGAAATATTTTGGTGTAAGAAACATCTTTTCCGCATAGAAAGCAACACTTCGTTCTTCGACAAAGTGGTCTGCCAGCAGCATTTTAAACTGAGCCAAGATATGATTGTGTGATCCAGTCTCTTCCGGTTCGGCAGGGTCCTGCTTCTGATGAATTTCATCTATTTCATAAAGGATAATATAGATCAGACTGCGAATGATCGCTGAAGTGTGCAAATCTTTTTCTCCCGATTTTTTATGGACCAGATGAAAGAGGGTTTGAAATTCTTCAAACTGTTCAGCGCTCAAAGACATCACCTGCTGTCCCGTCTTTTCGAAAAAATCAAGTTTATCCAGAAAATTGATATCTGCCTGCCCCTCCATGAATACCTCCTTCCGAAAGAACAGTATTTTGGCATCATAATCTGCCCCCAAATCGGTAAATTTTCGGATCCGTCCCGGAGCGATCGTGAAAATTGCGGGTGCTTCCGCCTTCTGAACAAACAAATCGGTCTCCAGCCGTAGCGAACCTTCGCTGAGGAGACAGATCGCATAAGCGGAAGTCCGGTGCGAATCTTCCGCTGCACAAGCCTTGCTCAAATGAGACATGTAATACCATTTACTGTCAGAGTGCGTCTGCTCTGTTTCCAGCTTTGTAAATTCGATGTAAGGTATTGATTTCATAATATTATCCGGACCACAGCCGATGACAAAGCATCATCTACGATTCAGTCTCTGTTCAAAAATTCGGGTTATGCCAATTTAATAAAAATTCTGGAGAAAATAGTTCCGGATCTCCGCCTGGTTCCAGGATTCAAAACGTACGCAAGCTGTAATAAATCTTTCCCTCCTCTTTCCAGGCTACCACAACCTCATTTTCTCCTGTCGGCTGAAGGACCGGATAAGCGGCCTTCACACCGGGTGGTGTGATCTCTTGACTCACCCGATCCGATGCCGAAGAAAAACTGACCGAAATCCGCCGGTAGGAATCTTCCTCTGATGAATACGTCTCATCGTATGCCGCCACGACCTCACCGGAAGTCAGAGCGGATGTCTGAACAAACTGAGCGGATGAACTCAGTAAATGCTTCTGAATGACCTCCCCCGAATCATCCAATTCTGCCAGATAGACGCCGGGATGATCCCCGATGGTAAACCACGACACCCAAAACTTGTCTTTCACAGATACGATAGAAGGACCATTATGCGGGCATCCCTCCACCTGCCATTGATCTCCGCTAAAAGGTACCGGATCCGCAAAGCTTTTGCCGCCATCATGGGATATGACCACAGAAACATCCCGCACCGATCCCGGCAAAAGATCACGATACGCCAACGCAATGCTTCCTCCTTCCTGAGCGGAGACAGCGACGCGACAGCACTCACAAGCCGATGGATCAACAAGAACCGGCTCTCCAAATTTATCCCCTCCGAAAGTCCGCGCAAAATAAACCGGCCGGCCGGTCGCATCCGGATCCGGATCGGTGCCCAGCCATCCGATCCCGATCTCTCCATCCTCCAGCCGCGTTACACCGGAAAAAGAAATAGAAGAATTTTCCGGTTTGTCCGGCATCACTGAGCGGGGCTCGGACCAGCTTCCTCCCCTTTCGGCTGATACCACAAAATGAATATCCGACACACCCCAGCGGCTATGGGGTGAAGGTTGTGATACTTCATAAAAAATCATCCGACGACCATCTCCTTTCACGGCCACCTTGGGCATCCCTTCGTAAGCACGCATCCAATCCCATATTGCCAGTCCTTATCGGATGAGATATATTTGCTTTCAAAAAAGAGATGAAATATTACACCAAAGCAGAAAGAAAGCACCATGTAGTGCAGCAATCAATGAGTGA
>Ga0209487_1003421_pt1 | contig 12474 bp, 12 predicted proteins | sample Poulit2012_FD_187524 | JGI IMG/M metagenome (GOLD analysis project Ga0209487, IMG submission 187524) | Agricultural soil microbial communities from Georgia to study Nitrogen management - Poultry litter 2012 (SPAdes) (version 2) | ecosystem: Environmental > Terrestrial > Soil > Agricultural land... | reverse complement strand
TCACTATTGGGAGCGGGATATTATCATTCCAGAGGTAGAGGTTGTTGATGGTACGATTCGTTTATCCGATAGGCCGGGAATTGGCTATGATATCGATTGGGAAGCGGTCGATTATTATTGTGTTGATAAGCGAACGTATTCGTAAATTTTTCTTAGAGCTCAAAAGGATCGGGTTTTAAAAAAGTTTGCCTTGTGACTATAATGAGGATATATTTTTGTGCGTGGATATCCAAAGAATGTGAGAAGATAACAAAAAAGGGAGTGTAACGTATACGCTCCCTTTTATTTTTATGATTCATCGGAAGGTTCGGCAATTGCTTCTTTTTGCAACAATGCTTCGATTCCTTGAAATGCTTCGACTTCATCATTACCTTCAATAATTAAATCGAACTTGCCTCCTTGGGGAATCCCAAGAGACATGACACCCATGATCGATTTAACGTTAACTTTTTTATTTTCATATTCTAATTCGACTTCAGAAGAATAACGGCTTGCTTCTTGGACGAGCAATGTAGCTGGACGTGCGTGTAAGCCGACTTCAGAAGTAATTACAAATTCCTTCTTGATCATGAAACGTCCTCCTCTCTTATCGGTCCTTACTTTTATGTAAGAGAAACTTTCTATTTAGAATTATGTGTGATACGTAATAACTTGTAAAGAAAAACGACGTAAGTTTTACTATATTTTTCGTTAATATTGTACACATTGTGAAAAAAGTTCATACTTTTTTTCATAGGATAGTAAGAAAATTTCACTATATAATAGAAAACGATTGATACAAACGGAGTTATACGGAATTTTACTTAAAATTAAATGACGTTAGTAGACTTATCCTTTATTGATAAGATATACTAACGTCAAAATTTTATCCGCTTACATTTCTTGATTTTTATTTACTTTTCTCGATCATCATTTCAACATATTTAATAATTTCTTCTTTATTTCCGCCGACTTTTGCTTCGCGCTCCTCGTCTGATGCAAGTTTTTCCTTCGCTTTTTCTAACACTTCTTCTGCGCAATCTTGCGGTACAACGACGACACCATCGACATCACCGACGATAATATCACCTGGATTCACAGGTGCGCCACCACAGGAGATTGACACATTCGTTTCGCCTGGGCCATTTTTTCCACCAGAAGAGACGGTTGTCCCTTTAGAAAATACCGGGAAATTTAACTTTTTAATGTCGACGATATCGCGGATGACGCCATCGACGACTAGACCTTCAAAACCCATCGTTTGCATCATACCAACGACAAAATCTCCCGCAATTGCTCGATAGGTATCACCTTTGGCATCGACGACGATTACATCTCCTTCTTTAGCTTCTTTAATTGCTCGCAAAACTGCTAAGTTATCACCGACAGCAGTTTTTACGGTAAAGGCTCGTCCCGCAATTCGATACTCATCTTTTAATGGTTTTACCCTTGGGTTAATGTTGTTCATTCCTTTTAATACGTCAGAAATTGCAGTTGTTGGAATTTCTCTAAATTGTTCTATAACAGCGTCCATGATGAAAAACCCCTTTACATAATATGATAAATCTATTATATGGTATCTTTAAGGGAATTTACAAAGAATTTGTTATAATACAGTGTCGAAATTTTGTGATATTTACAAAGAAAGAGGGGTTATTCTCCCCTCTAACAATTTATTTATTTAACATATGGAATACTTGATCAACATCTTTATCACCACGTCCGGATAAGTTAACGATAATAATGTCGTCTTGATTGAGTTTTCTTGCTAATTTCATCGTGTAGGCAATTGCATGGGAACTTTCAAGGGCTGGAATAATTCCTTCTATACGTGACAACTCTTGAAAGGCTTCTAAAGCTTCTTTGCCCGATACTTTATAATATTCCGCTCTTCCTGTTGTTTTTAAATGACTATGTTCCGGTCCAATTCCAGGATAGTCTAAGCCTGCTGCAATCGAATCAGTTGGTGCAGGTTCTCCTTCATCATCGAGTAATGTTAAACATTTAAAACCATGTAAAACTGCTGGAACCCCATCGTTAATCGAAGCAGCTTCTGTTGGCTCTACACCTATTAGACGGACGTCTTCATCTAAAAAGTGGGCAAAAGCACCGATTGCGTTACTTCCACCGCCGATACAGGCAACGACTGCAGTCGGTAATCTCCCTTCCTTTTCTAAAATTTGTTGTTTCGATTCTTCGCTAATAATCGATTGGAAATGCTTTACCATCGATGGAAATGGATGAGGTCCTACCGCAGAACCGAGTAAATAAAATGTATTTTCGTAATTTTCGACTAAGTCTTCTAAAGCGACGTCTACGGCTTCTTTTAAACGAGCTTGTCCTCGTTCGACAGGAACTACTTTAGCCCCAAGAAGTTCCATTCGGAAGACGTTTAATGCTTGACGTTCCATATCGTGTTTGCCCATATAAATCGTACATGGAATATTAAACATCGCAGCAGCAGTTGCTGTAGCTACGCCGTGCTGTCCAGCTCCGGTCTCAGCAATGATTCGCTTAGCTCCCATACGTTTAGCGAGCAAAATTTGTCCAATCGTATTGTTAATTTTATGGGCACCGGTGTGGTTTAGGTCTTCACGTTTTAAATAAATTTTTGCCCCACCTAATTTTTTCGTTAAGTTTTTTGCGTAGGTTAGCGGGTTATCTCGACCGACATATTCTTTTACGTAATATGTAAACTCTTCAATAAATTCGGGGTCATCTTTATATGTATAGAAAGCATCAGCTAACCGGTCTAATACTAACTTTAAATCTTCCGGAACAAAACTACCACCAAATTCCCCGAAATATCCTTCTTTTTGACTCAACCTAGTCACTCCTTTATTGAAGCTTAACTAATCAAATTGCCTCCGTTAATTCTTTTTATAACATTATAAAGTAATAAAGTGAAAAAGGGAATCAAATTACCAGGATAAATTTTATGTCGTTTTATTGTTTTTGTTATTTGTTTTAAAAGGTCTCGATTTATTTAGACAAATTATAAAACGAGTTGCGCAAAAGCACCTATCCAGAAAATGTTCTAAAAAAGTCAGTTACATTATAAAAGCTTACAAATCATCAGAACTAGTAGAGCCTTTCGTAAAAGCGGTTAGAATACCCATTAATAATCCAAGCATCGTTAATGTAATAAGCCAAAAAGTAATCTGATCCCATAAAAGGACGATCGTTTTATACTTCGTCGACCCTCGAACAACGACCCCGTATTCGGCTAAGCTGCTGATAAACCGAATGTTCCACAAATGATCTCTGAAATAAAAAAGGATTGCAATCGACGCACTATTGATGAGGGTGACAATACCGATTAATACGTTCGTCCATCGTTCAGCGATAAGCTTACTAATTTCTTTAATAATATTTAAAATAAAAAATAATATAATAAAAAATACTGTCGAATGATAAAATGTTTCATTCATAAAGGAAAGGGTTCCGACATATTGATTTCCTTCAAATATCCAAACACCGAAATAATTCTTTCCGTAAGTGAGTAAGACAATCGCTGTCACATAAATCACGATAGCGGTAATGATTGTCCACTGCTTTGGTCGTTTCTTCATGGGCGGGACGGGAGCTAAAGATTCTAAACTCCATGCGTCTTTCTTTTCGATTCTTCTTTTTCTTCTATGTTTGATCCACTGACAGAAAGCAAAAAATATCGTAATCCATGCAAAGGCGAAAGGAAGAACGAAAATAAAAAGCAAACTAGCGAATTGTAAAGTTTGAACAATTATTTGGTCTGGATACAAAATTGTTTCAATAATAAATATTGCCACCATGGTCGTTGTGATTGTAAGTAAAACAGTATAAAGGATAAGACGATAGTAATCGTATAGTATACCCGATAAAAAAGAACGCTCTTCTTTACGAAAACGTTTCGCAATAAGGTGAGGATGACCTAATTCTAGTAAAACTTCCTCTACTGCTTCACTTTTATCTACATCATCTTCGTAAGATTCTAATTTTTCATTAATAACTGCTCGTAATTCATGCTCAACATCGAGTCGTTCATTTTTTGGTAGCTGGATTGTTACTGCATATATGTATCGGTCAACCGCTTTCATTTTAAGTAACCTCCTTATTTATGCAACAAATAGAAGTTAGAACTAGCATTTCAAATTAACATAATTGTGAAATGTAACAAATTTTCGCATAAAGTTAATAATACTTGCTTAAGGTAATGTAGACGTTATATTTCTATCAAAAAAATAATCTGAAACGTATTGTACTGTATAAAATAGGATATTGTAAAGCTAGTTTAGAAGGAAAAAATATAAACACTGAATGAAAAAACTCCTAAGAAAACATATTGTTCCTTAGGAGTTATTTTACTTACTCATTTGATAGATTAAGAATTTCTAAGATTTTGAAGAAACCAGATAATATAATTGCTACGATTGTTGCTAATCCCATACCTGTTAATGATACATCACCGAGTTGAATCGATGCACCGCTAATACCGATTACGAGAACAACACAAGTTAAAATTAAATTTTGTGATTTTGAGTAGTCGATTTTCGCTTCAACGAGCATTCGGATACCGCTCGCTGCGATAATACCGAACAATAGTAATGAAATTCCACCCATCACAGGGGTTGGAATCGACTGGATCATCGCTGCTAATTTTCCAAAGAACGAAAGTAGAATCGCCATTATTGCAGCAATCCCTAGCACCCAGGTAGAGTAAACCCGAGTAATAGCGAGAACACCGATATTTTCTCCGTAGGTTGTGTTCGGTGTCGAGCCGAAAAAGCTCGATAAGATCGTCGATACCCCGTTACCGATAAAGGAGCGGTCAAGTCCTGGTTCTTTCATTAAGTCTTTACCGACAATATTACTTGTGACAAATAAGTGCCCGATGTGTTCGGGAATTAAGACAAGGGCAGCCGGTAAAATAATAAGCATAGCTGAAAGGTCGAACTTCATTGTGTAAAATTCTGGAATTGTAATCCACGATGCATTTTCAACAGCTTCAAAACTTAACAATCCAAAGAGCCAAGCGATAATGTAACCAGAAATAATCCCTAATAGTATCGGAATAATTTTTAAGAAACCTCGAAGTGTCACCCAAAAAATAATCGTAACTAATAAAGTAAGTAGTGCGACGGTAGCAGCTTTTGGATCCATCGCCCAATCTGCTCCTGCATCTTCTGGCGGAATCCAACCAGCCATTTCTGCAGCGACTGGTACGAGTTCCAAACCGATTACAGCGACGATTGCTCCCATTGCAGCTGGCGGAAAGAGCACATCAATCCATCTTGTACCAGCGAAGCGGACAATTAATCCGACGATTGTTAAGACGATACCGACGAGTAAAAAACCACCGAGGGCATAGCTATAACCTTCATCTCCTTGATATTTCCCTAATACAACAATTACCGGGGATATAAAAGCAAAGCTCGAACCGAGATATGCAGGAATTTGTCCTTTTGTAATAAATAAATAAAGGATTGTACCGATTCCATTCATAAGTAAAATCGTCGCAGGGTTTACCCCGAACAAAATTGGTACGAGAACGGTCGATCCGAACATTGCAAATAAATGTTGTAAGCCGAGCGGGATACTTTGTTGTAAAGGTGGTCGTTCGTGTACTTGAATTTCTCTTTGGGTAGCCATTATTCCATCTCCTTATAAAAAAATAAGCGCACCTTGAGGTAACAAGGTGCGCAAAAAGGGTATAGTTATCCTACATTTTTCTGCTCCTTGTTAGCCTCACAGGACTAATTTAAAGAAACTTAAACTAAACCAATTGTTACACAAATTTTAAAAAAGTCAACAATTATATGATTAAAAATGTCGTAAAGATTGTTTTATATTCATAGACGTTTGTATAATAGGAATTAGAAGGAAAATGGAGTTGATATTGAATGAATACGGAGGACGTGTTTCAGGCGCTTGAAAACTACGAACCTAACATTTTAGGTTACGATCAGTTACAAAAGTTTTCATTGCTTTTACCGATTGTAACAGAAAAAGGCGAACCTCATTTACTTTTTGAAGTACGTTCGTTACAAATGCGCCGTCAGCCAGGGGACGTATGTTTTCCGGGGGGTCGAGTAGACCGCGAAGATCGAACGGTTCTACACAGTGCGTTACGTGAAACCGAAGAAGAAATTGGTATCGACAAGACGTATATAAAACAAATTATTCCGCTCGATTATATTGTGACAAGCTTTGGTGACTTTGGTGGAATAATTTATCCTTTCGTTGGAGAAATTACGAGCTTAGAAGCTTTATCTTTAAATGAACAAGAAGTGGCTGAAGTTTTCACCGTACCGTTACGTTACTTTTTAGAAGAAGAACCGAAAAAATATAAAATTTCTTTCGAGGTAGTACCTGAGGAAGGCTTTCCGTTTCATTTAATTAATGGTGGGAAAAATTATAATTGGAGTCCACGTCAAATGGATGAGCTCTTTTACGAATACGATGGACGGATTATTTGGGGTCTTACTGCACGAATTATTTATCATTTTGTCCACGTATTAAAAGCTCGTCTTATTAACCAACAAAGTTAATTTGTCATTTCATTCATAATTATGATACTTTCCGTTGAATTTAGCCCTTGAATTTGTTATAAAAGAAACGGGTACTATTTAAATAATGTAACGCATTAACCAATAGTAGGTGACAAAGGTTGTCGAAAATTCAGTTTTTTACCAAGCAAGACTGTCTGTTATGCGATGAGGCTCTTGATTTAGTCGAGTTAGTAATCGATCAATACGATGTACAACTAGAAATAGTTGATATTTATACAAGTGACACTCTATTAGAAAAATACCAGTTACAAATTCCTGTCTTAAAAGTAAAGGACGAAGAATTGTACGGTGAAGCGCTAACATATGATAAAATAGAAACATTAGTTCAATCGGCATGTTCTTCCCATCCTCTCGGTTGATGGTTTCATTGAGCATGCCCCGTTTTTTATGCCTTTTTTGTGAACGATTGAGCATAGAGCGTATCGACAACTTATTTTGAAATGACGATTTGTTCAAATATTAGTTGAGTTTTTAAGGGGAAAATAGTATAACATATATGTTTATAATATGTAAAAATTCAATGAATAGCGTATAATAAAATCATAAATTTTACTTAAAGTAGGATGAAGGGGAAGTTTTTATAATGAATAAAAAGACATTAATGGATGTATCTTTTTCCGGCAAGAAGGTGTTTTGCCGTGTAGATTTTAACGTACCAATGGAGGATGGGAAGGTAACGAACGATAAACGTATCGTTGCTGTGCTTCCGACAATTCGTTATTTAGTAGAACAAGGTGCAAAAATTATTTTAGCGAGTCATCTTGGCCGTCCGAAGGGAGAAGTCGTTGAGGAATTGCGCCTCGATCCAGTAGCTGAAAAGTTAGGTGAATTAATCGGCCAGAAAGTAAAAAAGGTCAACTCCGTTTATGGACCTGAGGTAGACGAAGCAATCGCAACTTTAGAAGAAGGCGAGATATTACTATTAGAAAATGTTCGCTTTGAACCAGGAGAAGAAAAGAACGATCCTAATCTTGCTAAAGCCTTTGCAAATATGGCAGACATTTATGTAAACGATGCGTTCGGTACAGCCCATAGAGCCCATGCATCTACTGCTGGAGTTGGTGAATACTTGCCGGGGGTTGCAGGATTTTTATTAGAAAAAGAAATCGATATTTTACATAAAGCTTTAGATAATCCGGAGCGCCCATTTACAGCGATTATTGGTGGTTCAAAAGTAAAAGACAAAATTAAAGTAATCGACAATTTACTCGACATAGTTGACAATATTTTAATCGGTGGCGGATTAGCAACGACATTTTTAAAAGCTTTAGGCTATGAGATCGGTAATTCTTTGTTAGAAGAAGATAAAATTGACTTAGCAAAAGGATTTATGGAAAAAGCGAAGGATAAAGGAGTCAACTTCTATATTCAAACAGATGCGGTCATCGCAGATCAATTTAAAGAGGATGCTCAAGTAAAAACAGTAAAAGCCGATGGAATTGAGCCGGGTTGGATGTGTTTAGATATCGGACCGGAAACATCAGCGACCTATCGTGATGTAATTTTGGACTCAAAACTTGTCGTCTGGAACGGCCCGATGGGTGTCTTTGAAATGAAGCCGTTTAGTAAAGGAACAAGGGCGGTCGCCCAAGCCTTAGTCGATACGAAAGGGTATACGATTATAGGTGGAGGAGACTCGGCAGCAGCCGTTGAATTATTCAGTTTAGCAGATAAAATGGACCACGTTTCAACCGGTGGCGGTGCGTCATTAGAGTTTATGGAAGGTAAAATATTACCCGGTATTGGGGTCTTAGACGATAAAGATGAGGAGTGATTACGTGCGTAAGATAGTCATTGCTGGTAACTGGAAGATGCATAAGACGAAGGAAGAAGTTGAGGCATTTTTCAAAGGGCTTGACTCTTTAACGACAAAGGAAGGAGTCGAAGCGGTAATTTGTAGTCCATTTCCCTATTTAGAAACGGTAGTTGAAAGGAGTAAATCGATTCCGGTAGCTTGTGGTGCCCAGACGATGCACTTTGAAGAAAGTGGTGCATTCACTGGAGAGGTAAGTCCGGTAATGCTTAAAGATATCGGCGTTACTTACGTTATTATCGGTCATTCTGAACGACGTCAATATTTTAATGAAACTGACGAAACAGTAAATAAAAAAGTACATGCCGCCCATGCTCAGGAATTAACACCAATCGTTTGTGTCGGGGAATCGCTTGAACAGCGAGAAGCAAACGAAACTTTATCATTTATTGAAAAACAAGTAAAAGAAGCATTGCGTGGGGTAAAAGAAACCCAGATCGCCAGGACGATTATCGCGTATGAACCTATATGGGCAATAGGTACAGGAAAGACGGCTTCAAGCGAAGATGCAAATGAAGTCTGTAAGCATATTCGTGAAGTGATTAAATCATTAACGTCTGAAGAAGTAGCTAACAAAGTAACAATTCAGTATGGTGGTAGTGTAAATCCAGATAATATTGCTGAATTACTTGCAACTTCTGATATCGACGGAGCTTTAGTCGGTGGTGCTAGTTTAGAAGCTGAATCCTTTATGAAATTAGTAGAAGCGGGTAATGAGAAAAAATGAAAAAATTAGTAGCCTTAATTATACTAGACGGGTTTGCCTTACGGGAAGAAACGGAAGGAAATGCAATAGCTCAGGCAAATAAGCCGAATTTCGACCGTTATTGGAATACATACCCTCATAGTACACTTCATGTAAGTGGTGAATCGGTCGGACTTCCGGAAGGACAAATGGGAAATTCAGAGGTAGGCCATTTAAATATTGGTGCAGGACGTATCGTTTATCAAAGTTTGACAAGAATAAATAAGGCGATTGAAGACCGTTCCTTTTTTGACAAAGACGTATTACTTGAAGCGATTGAACGTGCAAAACGTAACGGTGGGGCTTTACATCTTTTCGGCCTATTATCTGATGGGGGAGTTCACAGTCATATCGATCACTTATTTGCCCTTTTAGAAATGGCAGCAGAACACGAAATCGATGACGTTTACGTCCATGCTTTTTTAGATGGTCGAGATGTCGGACCGCAAACGGCACTCCCTTATATCGAGGCGACTGAAGAGAAAATGAAGCAATTAGGAGTCGGGAAAATTGCGACTGTTATGGGGCGCTATTACGCGATGGACCGTGATGAACGTTGGGAACGTGTTAAACTAGCTTACGACGCCCTTACGTACGGTGAAGGAAAAACTGCTCTCTCCGCCAAAGAAGCGGTAGAACAATCATATAAGGAAGAAGTATATGATGAGTTCGTTTTACCAACAGTTATTGTTGAAAAAGATGAAAAAAACCCTATTGCCACTATAGAAAACGGAGATGCAATCGTCTTTTTTAACTTCCGCCCAGACCGAGCGATTCAATTATCGAAAAGTTATTTATTAGAAGACTTTAGCGACTTTTCCCGTGGTGAGAAAAAGTTAGACGACATCTATTTTGTACAAATGGTACCGTATAGCGATGAAATTCCGGGACCGGTTGTTTTTGAAACGGTCGACTTAAAAAACACTCTCGGTGAAGTAATTGCTAAGGCTGGTTATAATCAACTTCGCATCGCCGAAACAGAGAAATATCCGCACGTTACATACTTTGTTAGTGGAGGAAGGGAAGAAGAATTTCCAGGAGAAACGCGAATTTTAATCGATTCTCCGAAAGTACCAACTTACGACTTAAAGCCCGAAATGAGTGCTTATGAAGTTACTGATGCTTTATTAGAACAGTTAGAGCGTGATGATTTACATGCTATTATTTTAAATTTTGCAAATCCAGATATGGTTGGTCACTCTGGCATGTTAGAGCCGACAATTAAAGCAGTTGAAGCTGTCGATGAATGTTTAGGTAAAGTTGTCGACAAAATTTTAGAATTAGGTGGAACAGCGATTATTACAGCAGATCACGGTAATGCTGATGAAATTATCGACGAAAATGGCGAACCGATGACGGCCCATACGACAAATCCAGTACCTGTCATTGTAACAAAAGAAAACATAACGCTACGCAACGACGGTATTTTAGCTGATTTAGCTCCGACAGTTCTCGATTTATTACACATTGAACAACCGGAAGAAATGACTGGGAAAACGTTAATTAAATAACCTTTTAAATAGATGACGGAAAGGTTAATTTTTAACTAAATTTAATAAGGAGAGATTAGAAAATGCCTTACATTACAAAAGTGTATGCTCGTGAAGTACTCGATTCCCGAGCAAATCCAACCGTTGAAGTAGAAATTGAAACGGAGTCCGGTGCCTTTGGACGAGCACTTGTGCCGAGCGGAGCTTCAACGGGTGAATATGAAGCGGTGGAACTTCGCGACGGGGATAAAGAACGTTATTTAGGAAAAGGTGTCCTTCAAGCAGTTGCAAATGTAAATGAAAAAATCGCCCCCGAATTACTTGGCTATGACGTTACACGGCAAAATGAAATCGATGCTATTATGATTGAAGTCGATGATACAGACAATAAGTCGAACTTAGGAGCAAATGCAATTTTAGGTGTATCGATGGCAGTAGCCCGCGCAGCTGCAGATTATTTAGGCTTACCGCTTTACAATTATTTAGGCGGATTTAATGCAAATGTGCTACCGGTACCAATGATGAATATCTTAAATGGTGGAGAACATGCAGATAACAACGTCGACATTCAGGAATTTATGATTATGCCGATGGTTTCACCGACGTTTAAAGAGGCTTTACGTGCAGGAGCAGAGGTTTTTCATGCATTACGTGATGTGTTACAAGATAAAGGTTTAAATACAGCTGTTGGTGATGAAGGCGGCTTTGCTCCGAACTTACAATCTAACGAAGAAGCACTTCAAACAATTGTAGAAGCAATTGAACGGGCAGGTTATAAAGTCGGGGAAGAGATCCAATTAGCAATGGATGTTGCAGCCTCCGAAATGTATAGGGATGGTAAGTATCATTTTGCTGGAGAGGGTGTTACTCGTACTTCGGAAGAAATGGTCGATTGGTACGAGCGACTTGTAGATAAGTATCCAATCGTATCAATTGAGGATGGTCTTGACGAAGATGATTGGGAGGGTCACAAATTACTTACGGAGAGAATCGGCGACCGTGTACAATTAGTAGGTGACGATTTATTCGTTACAAATACCGAAAAATTACACGAAGGTATTGAAAAGGGTGTTGGTAACTCCATCTTAATTAAAGTAAACCAAATTGGAACGTTAACAGAAACGTTCGAGGCGATTGAAATGGCAAAACGTGCCGGTTATACTGCAGTAATTTCTCACCGTTCTGGTGAAACTGAGGACTCAACGATTGCCGATATTGCTGTAGCAACAAATGCAGGTCAAATTAAAACAGGAGCACCCTCCCGAACTGATCGCGTTGCAAAATATAACCAGTTACTTCGAATTGAGGATGAACTGGCTGGTTTTGGTGTATATGCTGGATGGGAAGCTTTTTATAATATTAAACAGTCAGAGTAAACTTTTATAAAACGAAGAAGGATCGAGTCAACTTTTGTTGATTCGATCTTTTTTTTAATAATTTTTATTTTATAAGGTAGCGTTTTATGAAATTATATGCGATTATAGTGTTATAAAAACTTCGGTACATATTTGTCCCTATTTCAATTATTTAAGGAAGGAAAATAGAAAGCGCTTACAAACAAATGTTGCTAAAAGAAATATTTATAGAAAATAGAATAGTGTAACAGAAGGAACATACTTGCATTGATAGTGAAAAAGGGGGATGAGATTATTGCAGTTTGATGTTATTGTTGTAGGAGCAGGATTAGCGGGATTAGTAGCGACAAATGAAATTGCCCGTTCCGGAAAAAAGGTGTTGTTACTCGACCAAGAAGGTGAGCAGTCAATCGGTGGCCAAGCATGGTGGTCTTTCGGTGGTTTATTTCTAGTCGATTCAAAGGAACAGCGAGCAATGGGAGTAAAGGATTCTTTAGAACTAGCGTGGCAAGATTGGATTGGTACTGCAGCTTACGACCGACCT
>Ga0209487_1003420_pt1 | contig 12479 bp, 12 predicted proteins | sample Poulit2012_FD_187524 | JGI IMG/M metagenome (GOLD analysis project Ga0209487, IMG submission 187524) | Agricultural soil microbial communities from Georgia to study Nitrogen management - Poultry litter 2012 (SPAdes) (version 2) | ecosystem: Environmental > Terrestrial > Soil > Agricultural land... | reverse complement strand
GTGATCGGACGCGACAACGATCTGCCGTGGCACCTTCCGGAGGACCTGGCACATTTCCGGCAGACCACGCGCGGCCATCCGGTGATCATGGGCCGCAAGCAGTGGGAGTCACTACCCGAACGCTTCCGCCCGTTACCCGGCCGGCGGAACATCGTGCTCACTCGGAACGAAAGCTACGAGGCATCGGGCGCCGAGGTGGTGCCCAGCCTTCCCGCCGCCCTGGCGTTGGTCGAGGGCGCTGACGCCTGGATCTGCGGCGGCGGGGAGGTGTACCGCCAAGGCATGGACGTGGCCGATCTGCTGGTGGTGACCGAGATCGACCTCGACGTGGACGGCGATGTGTTCGCCCCCCAGATCAGCGCACCGTGGCGGGCGGTCGAGGTCGGTGACTGGCAGCACAGCCGGCAGGGCCTGCGATTCCGCATCCTGCGCTACGAGCGCGACCCGCACTGACACGGCAACGAACCTGCGAGGCAACCTGGCCCGCGATGTGCCGCCAGCACGAAGGGCGGTTCGTTCGGCCCGCCGCATCCAGCGAAAAGTCCCGGCATGGCCAGTGACTAGAGTGCTCCGGGGAGGGATCCATGGCGAGCATGCACCAGCGGCCACGGCCGGCATTGGCACCGATCGTCGTCGTCGCTGCGTTGGCCGCGTTGATCGTGCTCGTCGCCCCGTCGACTGGCGCTTGGCACGACGGGTTACGCGACCCGAAGTTCACCCTGGGCCAGGATGAGGATACATCCCCGCCGCCACCCGATCACCACGACTACGGCGGCCTTGAGCCCCTCGAAGAACTCGCCGAAGCCAGTTCGCCCACGACGCTGAGCCCCATCTGGGGCCACATCGCATCCGCGCTCGCGGGCCTGCTGCTCGTAGCAGCGGTGGGCACGGTGGTGTGGTTGCTCCTCCGGTATTTCCGCTCACGCAACGAAGAGGACGAGGACGTGGAGGAACTGCGCGTCGACGTCCAGGTGCCGGATGAGGCACCCATATCTGCGATGGAAGAAGCATCCCGGCGCGCCTTCGATGAACTCCACCGCGCCGCCGAACCGGGCGATGCGATCATCCGTGCCTGGCTGGTGCTGCAGGATGCTGCCGCCGAGTCCGGGCTACGTCGCCGCCCCTCGGACACTCCCACCGATCTCACCATGCTCGTGCTGGACCGCACCCGAGCAGACCCGAAGGCCGCCCGCGGGTTGTTACGGCTCTACCACCGTGCCCGGTTCGGCACTGCGCCGATGACCGTGGCCGACCAGGAGACGGCGCTCACCCACCTCCAGGTTCTGGCAGCAAGTTGGGACGCCGTTGATCGCCATGCGTCCAGCCGGGCTGGAAGCGGTGAACCCAACGAGGCCCACCCATGACGCCTCGGGAACGTGACGACTCCAGGGGGCGCCGCTGGATGATCATCCTCGCCATCGGCGCAGTGGTGCTCTTCGCGTTCGCGGTGTGGCTCGGGGTGAGCGTGGCGCACTCGGCACTCCTGAGCGTGTGCGTACTCCTGGTCGCCGCATTCGTGCCGTTGACCGGCGTGCCCGGATGGGTCCGGTTCCGCCGTCTGCCCTATCACCGGCGCGACGGCGCCCGGCGCGAGGTCTCCACGCTCAGTTGGGCGCTGTACGGCAATGGCGCGACGCTGCGCGAACCAGCGGTTCGCCGTCTGCACGACGCCGGAACTCGAGCCTGTCACCACGCCGGCATCGACCTGACCACCACCGCCGGTCGGGCACAGGCCGCGGACCTGCTCGGGGAGGCCACGCTCGCTTTCCTGGACGAGCCCCTTGCCCGCCCGATCGACGCGCACCGCATGCGGGCCCACCTGACTGCTTTCAACCGCCTAGACCTGAGGAAGGCCGCTCTATGACAGATCCGCGCCACACCCCCGCCCACAACGAGAGGCCCGAACCGAACATGACGCCGTCCAGCAGCGGGTCCCCCAGCGCAGGCACCGACCCCGCAGCCACACGCTCCACAGCAGGCGCACCGACGCCATCAGCGCCGGCCCCAGACCCGCTACCGGTGCCCGAGGTGGCCCGCCTCGGTGGCGCCGTGCTGGACCAGGTGAGCAACGTCGTCGTCGGCATGCGGCAGCCGCTGCGGACGGCGCTGGCCGCGATCCTCGCCGGCGGACACGTACTGTTCGAGGACGTTCCCGGGCTGGGCAAGACCCTGGCGGCACGGTCCCTCGCCGGAGCGTTGGGATTGGATTTCCGGCGGTTGCAGTGCACTCCGGACCTGCTCCCGGCGGACATCACCGGCTCCTACGCCTTCGACCCGGGCACCACCGAGTTCGTGTTCCGCCCCGGTCCGGTTTTCACCGGACTGTTCCTGGCCGATGAGGTGAACCGCACCGCGCCGAAGACCCAATCCGCGCTGCTGGAAGCCATGGCCGAACGGCAGGTCAGTGTGGAGGGCACCTCCCATCCGCTGCCAGCCCCGTTCCACGTGCTCGCCACCGCCAACCCGGTGGAGTACGAGGGCACCTACCCCCTGCCGGAGGCCCAACTCGACCGGTTCATGGTGCGCCTCGCGGTGGGATACCCCGACGTCGCCCAGGAGACGGACGTACTGGCACGGCGGATCGCGCGGCGCACCGAGTGGGCCGATGTGGACCAGGTCGTGGATGCCCGAACACTGCTGGCGATGCAGGCCGGGGTGGAGGCGGTCGACGTGGACCCGGACGTGCTGGACTACTGCGTGCGGCTCACCGCGGCCACCCGCGAGCACCCGACCGTTGAGGTGGGTGCCTCTCCGCGCGGGTCCCAGGCGTTGGTGCTGCTGGCGCGGGCCGGCGCGGTGCTGGATGGCCGGCAGTTCGTGATCCCCGAGGACGTCAAGGACGTGGCGGTTCCTGCGCTGGCCCACCGGCTCGTGCTCACCCCGGCGGCGTGGGCGGCGGGGGCCTCGGCGGAGCAGGTGGTCGAGCGGGTGCTGGAGGAGGTGCCCGGACCGTCCGCCAGCCGCACGATGAGCACGGCGGGTAGCGGAGCGGGCACTGCACGGTGACGCACCCGGGCACACCTCACCGTCGGCCTGCGGCGAACCAGCAGACGACGCAACACCGGTCGGCAACCCAACAGCGGCGGGCGGCAGCGAGCGGCCCGACGGCGGAGGACGGTTTGCGCGCGCAACCCTCGCTGTGGGTGCCAGGCGGCTCGGCTGCCTTGGCCGGCGGGCTGGGCATGGCGCTGCTTGCCCTCGGGCTGGCCACGTCCCGGCCGGATGTGGCCGCCCTGGGGCTCCCATTGGTACTGGGGGTGGCCTGGGGATGGGTCAGCCGTCCACGTGGGCCGGTTGAGGCCGCTCTGGTTCCCGGCGGTGGTACGGCCCCGGCGGGCGCTGGTGCCGATCCGGTGCGAGCGGCCTTACACCTGCACACCCCGCCGGGCACCTCCCTGGTGCGGCTGCGGGTATCCACTGCGGGTTACCAGCCGGCCGAGGTCGTCCTGGATGCCGGCTCCGACCGGCAGGTCCCGCTCTCCCTGCGAACCGCTCGCACCGGAGTCCTGGAGGCGTTCCGCGTGGACTACGTGCCCGTCGCCCAGGAGGAGGTGCTCGCCGCGCATTGTCCGCCGCTCGGGCCCGTCCGCCTGTTGGTGCGCCCGCAGGTCCGGCCGCTACGTCGTCTGCCCTTACCGTTCCGGCTCCAAGGATTGGTGGGCCCGCACACCTCCCGGCGGGTGGGCGAGGGCCTGGAGTTGCACGACATCCACGAGTTCACCCCGGGCGATCGGCTGCGTCGCATCGACTGGCGCACCACGGTTCGGCGTTCGTTGGACCCGCGTACCGGCGAACTCGGAGAGTTGTACGTCCGGCGCACCCTCGCCAGCGCCGATGCCAGCGTGATGCTCGTGGTGGACTCCCGGGACGAGGTAGGACCCGACGTCGACACGTGGGCCGGCGGAGCGTCCACGCGGATGACGCACGCGACTTCGCTGGATCTGGCCCGGGAGGCAGCGGCCTCCATCGCTCAGCACATGCTGCATCGCGGGGATCGGGTTGGCTTGGACGATCTGGGGCGCCAACGCCGTCCCGTGCCACCGGCCGCGGGCAGCAAACACGCCGAGCGCATCATCCAACGGCTCGCCCGCATCGCCCCGGAGGGCAGCCCCAAACCGCGGCTGCGCTCCCCCAGGCTGCCCTCGGGCGCCCTGGTCATCATCTTCTCCACCTTCCTCGATGACGAAGCCGGAACCGTCGCCGCACTCTGGCGCTCCCAGGGGCATCGGGTGCTCGCCGTCGACGTGCTGCCCACTGTGACCACCGAGAACATGGACGCACTCTCGAACACCGCCTACCAACTGATCCACTTGGAACGCGGCCTGCGCCTGGCCGATCTGCGGCGGCAGGGAATCGATGTGATCCACTGGGTGGGCGATCCGGACGGGCACGGCACGCACATGGGCGCCCAGGAGGCTCTCCTCCTCGCCGCCAGGCCACATGGAGCCGCCGGCGCGCGAGGAGCCGCCATCCCGCGAGGAGGTGGTCGGTGATGGAACGGGCGGGCGCTGATGCAGGACGGGCGCGCCGGTTCCGCCCGGCGACACGGGCGCGGTCCTGGTGGCTGGAGACGAGCCGTGGCCCATTGAGGCCGCCGGCGATGGGAGTGCACCTGGGGGCCGCCGTGCCTGCCTGGTCGTTGCGTGCGGTGGCGTTCGCACTGGCCGTGGCCGCCGGCGCGCTCGTCACGAACTCTGGGGTAACCACTGCGCTCCTGGTGCTCGCCGCTGTCCCGGTGGCGGTCGCGCCCGGCACCGCGTTACCCGTGCTGACGGCGGGATTGATCGGCTGGGGACTGTTGGCCGGTGATGCCGATCCGCTGCTGGCGAGCGTGGTGGTGCTGTGCGTGCCTGCGTTCCTGCTGCTGGGCAGGCTGACCGGGGGCGTGGGGTGGCAGGCCCGTATTGAACTGGGTGCACTACGCCGGGCTGGTCAGCCGTTCCTGGTTTTCCAGGTACTGGCGCAGGTCATGATGCACCTGGCGTTCGTGCTGCCGGCGGCCGGAAGGGGCTCGCTGTGGGCGGGCGTCGCGGCGCTGGCCGCGTTGACGGTGCTGACCGGGTTGCTCGGCCGGCGGTTACGCGCCACGACCTGAACCGGCGACGTGCCGCCCATGAACCGCTGGGGTGCGGCTCACGACCTGAACCGGCGACGTGCGGCCAAGCGGACACCGGGCGAACAGCGCGGGCGCCTTCCCACGGTGGTCAGCGAGTCGTCGCAATAGCGCTACCCTCGTCGGGGCATCCCACTGCGACCAGGAGAGCGTGATGAGTCAGGACACCACCACCGCGGCTGGGTCGATGAGCCGTGCTGAACGACTGGATCGGCTCCCCTTCGGGCGGGCGCACCGCCGCCTCCTCGTGGGATCCGGGATCGGCTGGGCGCTGGATGCGATGGACGTGGCGCTGATCTCCTTCATCATGGCCGCACTCGGGATCGCCTGGAACCTGACGGACACCGAACTGTCCGTGGTCGCCTCGATCGGGTTCGTAGGGATGGCCCTGGGCGCAAGCCTCGGCGGGTTGCTCGCCGACCGATTCGGCCGCCGGCAGATATTCGCCCTGACACTGCTCATCTACGGTCTAGCCACCGGGGCAGCGGCGCTGTCCACCGGCCTGGTGATGCTGATCGTGCTGCGGTTCTTGATCGGGCTGGGCCTTGGCGCCGAGTTGCCGGTGGCCTCCACGTTGGTCAGTGAGTACGCCCCGAAACGTATCCGCGGCCGGGTCATCGTGATCCTGGAGGCCTTCTGGGCCGTGGGGTGGCTGGCAGCGGCGGTTATCGGCTACTTCGTGGTGGATCCGGAGGCCGGGTGGCGCTGGGCGTTCGTGATCGGCATGGTCCCGGCTGCCTACGCCCTGGTGGTGCGCTACGCCCTGCCGGAATCGGTCCGTTTCCTGGAACAGCGTGGCCGCATCGAAGAAGCAGAGAAGTCCGTCCGGTACTTCGAGGACGCGGCTGGAGTCGAGCCAGTCCCCTCCCCCGAACCGGACCCGCCCGCTCCCCCGCCAAGTTGGCGGGCCCTGTGGTCCCCGCGGATGCGGCGGCGCACGATCGCGATCTGGGTCGCCTGGTTCGGGGTGAACTTCTCCTACTACGGCGTCTTCATCTGGCTGCCCACCCTGCTGGTGCAGCAGGGCTACGACCTGCTGCAATCCTTCGAGTACACGCTGATCATCACCCTGGCGCAGTTGCCCGGGTACGCGGTGGCCGCGGTGCTGATCGAGAAGTGGGGCCGGCGGGCGACGCTGGCCTCCTTCCTGGTGTTCTCCGCAGTCGCGGCGGTCTTCTTCGGGCAGGCCGACACCGTCGCCGCGATCATCGCCGCTGGGATGGCCCTGTCCGCGTTCAACCTGGGCGCATGGGGGGCGTTGTATGCGGTGACACCGGAGATCTACCCCACCGCACTACGCGGCACCGGGGCGGGCGCTGCGGCCGCGTTCGGGCGGGTCGCAGCGATGCTGGCGCCGCTGTCCACCCCGGTGTTCATCTCCATCGGCGGCAGTGCCCTGGCGTTCGGGATGTTCGCGGCGTTCTTCGTGGTGGCCTCGGTCGCGGCGTTGTTCCTACCGGAGTGGAAAGGCAAGGAACTGCAGGACCGGTAATGCAGGGGCTCGGAACCCCTGAGCGATGACTGGCATCGGTAACGCCGGGGCCGTCACGCACGTGCCGTGACGCATGAAGGGACGACGACGTACCTTCGTCGAGTAGGACGGCGGGGGTCGGGAGGAACGCGTGGACGATAGGTCGTTTCCTGGACTCGATTCGGCCCAACAGCGCCGGGTGCGCGACTGGTTTCCGCAGGCCCGCCTCGTCAGTGACCTGAGTTGGCCCCTCGCAGATTCCACCGTGTTGCGCGTGCGGACCGCGATCGGCGACGCGATCATCAAGGCCGGTGGCCCCGGCAACCACCACCTGCCCCGCGAACTGGCCGCGTACCAGCATTGGGTCGGGGTGCTACAGCAACGTGGCGCAGCACCCGCACTGTGGCGCCAGGACCCCGACGCACGAGTCTTCGCCACCGAGTGCCTGCCCGGCCATTTGGTGCAGGGCCACGAGACGGACCAGGATCCCGAGACCTACCGGCAAGCCGGTGCCCTGCTGGCGATCTTCCATCGGCAGGCCTCCTGCGTGGATGCGGACCTGGGTATTGCGTTCAACACCGAGCGCAGGCAACGGGCGGTGCGCTGGCTGGACGGTGAGCATCGGATCCCACCGGGCACGGTGAACCGATTGCGCGCGCTGCTCGAGCACCACCCCAGCGACCCGGTGATGCTGGTGCCCACCCACGGCGATTACCACCCCCGCAACTGGATGACCCATCATGGCCGCCTCACCGTCATCGACTTCGGCCGCGCGGAATGGCGGCCGGCAGACACCGATCTGGCCCGGCTCGCCGCGCAGCAGTTCCGGGATCGTCCGGACCTGGAACGGGCATTCTTCGACGGGTACGGGAGCGATCCGCGCGGTCCGGATTGGGCTTACGTGGCGCTCACTGAAGCAATCGCCACAGCCGCGTGGTCGTATCTAGTGGGCGATGAGCGATTCGAATCCCAGGGCCACCGGATGATCGCCGAGTCGCTGGAACTCTTCAGGTGAGCCAGGCGTTGCATCGATGGGCGGGCTAGCACCCGGTTCACGCGTGAAACACTCGACGGGTAGGACGGCGGAAGAGGAGTCGATGCAGGACCTTCGGACCCGGGCGGGCACCATGCTGAACGGGACGGCCTCGGGCTTGGTGCCGATGGCGGTCTTCACCCCGTTCTACGCGATCTGGACGATGTTCGCCTGGCCGCTGCCCGGCGTCGTGATCTTCGGTGCGGTGCTCGCGTGGTCGCTGTACTTGGGGCTCACCGCACGCCGGTTGTTCCGCACCAGCGCAGAGTTGCCCGATGAGCGCAACGAGCACGATGCGCGGTTGACCCGTGGGATGACTGTGCTCAGCAGCGTCCAGGGCGTGCTCATCCTGGTGTCCGCCGCAGTCCTGTGGTTGCTCGGGCTGTGGATGTGGATCCTGCCAGTAGTCGCCCTGATCGTGGCATTGCACTTCTTCCCGATGCCCGCCTTGTTCGGACGCACGGTCGACTACTACCTCGGCACGTTGATGGCGATCGCGTCGCTGACCGGGTTCACCCTCGCCGGGATGGGTCGGCCCTGGCAGGAGGTCTGGGCCGTCACCGGGATCGGCGGTGCGGCCGTGACCAGCCTCTATGGGCTGTACATGGTGCGGACCGCTCGCAAAACGCTGGCGCAGTACGAGACGCTCGTCGCGGCCGAGCGGGAATAGGGACAGGCACACCGGCAGCGACCGGTTACGGGTCCACCCACCAAACATCGTGTGTGGTCAGATCGTTGGGTTGGGTCTCCACCCGCAGTTCGTGCTGACCGAACTGCACCAGAAGCCCTCCGGGACCGGATCTGCCAGCCGTGACGGTGAGACCCTGCAGCGAGTCCAGGGCCGCCAGTACCGCGTCGTCGTCCTGGCGCAACGCCTGCCAACCGGGCCGGACGGAGAAGGTCGTGTCGATATAGACCCTGACTTCCGTTCCGGTGTCCGGATCGCTGAGCACGATGAACGGCCACGCCTGGCGTCTGCCGGCCTCGACGACGAACCAGCCGCGCAGTCTGCTCAGATCCATCCTGCGATGCTAGTCTCGCCGGCTCACACCGCGGCCCCGCGCCGTGGCCGTGTGCGGGTGCCCAAGCCTGCTCGCACACCACCTCAGCATCCGGTCCCGGAGTGCTCCGGTTTACCTACCCGCGCTCATCACTATCCGTGGTGATCGGCCTCATCCGGGTGAGCGGCCTACCGGGGTGATCGGCCTCATCGGACCGGGCGATGCACGTCGGTGAGGTACTCCGATTCATCCACCGTGGAGGGGTCGCTGAGGTAGATGTTGAACACCTTGCCGGTCAAGCCATGCACCTCGACGGGTGCCTCGCTCAAGCCGTTGTCGGTGAGGAATGCGGTGATCCGGTCGTGGGCCAGGCTGATCTGGCTGAACGGCCCCACCACCCGTGCCACCACGGCTCGTTGTTCGGGGACGTCGATCACCTCCAACGGGCCTTCCGCCGTCGTCCCGGGTGGCACGGGGAGGAACACGGATAGATCCGGGTCCTCATCGACGTAGGTGGGGTCGTGTTCGAACACGCCCCCCGGGCCGGTGGGAGTCAGGCCCTGACGCTGCAGTTCCGGCATGAACTGCTGCCACAACTGGCCCTCATCGGCGTAGGTGGGCACCGTTCCCCGGTACGCCGCCACGGTCATCGCGGGCATGGTCCGCAATGTGATCTGGTTGGTGGACATTGCACTTCCTCTTGCGTTCTGGAGCATTCTGTCGATGGATCGCAACCGCTGCGTGGCCGCGCGCTTCTCCTGCTCCAACACGTCCCGCTGGGTGAGCAGGGCACGCTGGAATGAGGGAGTGTCGCGGGCGGCGAGGAGCGCTGCCATGGCGGAGACGCCGAATCCCACGTCGCGCAGGTCCCGCACGAGCAGAGCATCAGCGATTTGGTCGCGGGTGTACCGGCGGTAGCCGGTGCCGTCAACGAACGCCGGCACCAAGACGCCACGTTCGTGGTAATGCCGCAGCATCCGCACGCTGAGCCTGGTGAGGGCGGAGAAGGTCCCGATCGTCATCGGTTCGAAGGTCTCGGCCATGGGTAGAGCCTGTCGTCTGACACCATGTGAGAGTCAAGGAATTGGCGGGGAATGTGTCTACCTAGGCCGTACGGCGCTGGGCGCGCCGGAGCCCGTAGTTCGGTGGGCTGGCACACTGCGTCGCCGGCCCTGATGCTGGACAGATGACTGAGTACGCGCGAGAACTCCTGACCGACCACTTCGGGCGGATCGCCGAACTGGTAGAGAACCTGACCGACGGGCTGTCCATGCAGACGGCCACGTGGCGCCCGGCGGAGGATGCGAACTCGATCGCGTGGCTGATCTGGCATCTGGCCCGGGTGCAGGACGACCACATCGCGGGTGTCGCGGGCGTTGAGCAGGTCTGGCCACGTTGGCATGACCGCTTAGGCCTACCTTTTGATGTTGCCGACTACGGGTTCGGGCACACTCCGGAACAGGTCGCTGCGGTGCGGGTGTCGCCGGCGGACCTTCGGAATTACCACGCAGAAGTCCATGAGCAGACCTTGAGCTACGTGAGCAGGCTCGACGGCGAGGAGTTGGCACGCGTGGTGGACTCCAGTTGGGACCCGCCCGTGACCGCATCAGTGCGGCTGGTGAGCGTGATCGGGGACTGTTTGCAGCACGCGGGCCAGGCAGCCTACGTGCGGGGCATCGCGCCGACTTAAGAGCCAGGGAACGGGCCCGCACGGTTCGGCGGCATCGCGCATATTTCGGTGCGATGCCCGAACATCGCCGACAACTCACCTACGCAGCAACTCACCTACGCGGCGTCGTCCAGCCACGCAGGCTCGGCAGCCAGCATCGGCTGGGTGCCCTCAGGGTCCAGGTGCGGACGCGGCGAAACCCGCGCGGCCGGTAGCGGAGCCGACTGCAGCCGCACCGCCGGCGCCCGGAGCAGATCGCCCAGCCGCTCCCACGTCTCGGCTGCGGAGGGACGCCCAGCGGGATCCTTCGCCAACAACTGGTGCACGAGCGCGTCCAATCGCGCCGGTGCTCCGATCAGAGATTCACTTAGCCGGGGCGGCGTGCCGTGTGCGTGGTGGCGCATCGCCACTTCCGGGGAATCGAGCGGGAACATAGGTCCGCCGGTGAGCGCCTCGAAGATGAGGCAGCCGAGACCGTACATGTCGGTCGCCGGCGTCACCGGCTCCGCCCGGATCAACTCCGGTGCCATGGACGCAGTAGTCCCATAGCGGGGGCCATCCCCGTGACCGCTGGAGTCGCTGGCGATCCCGAAGTCGATCAGGGTGGTCCGATCACCTGCCACCATCACGTTTGACGGTTTCACGTCCCCGTGCACGACGCCCGCCTGGTGCACCGCATCGAGGGTTTGCGCGATACCGCGCACCAGGTTGAGTGTTCGGGGTAGGGGGAGCGGGCCGTCGGCCAGGACGTTGGACAAGTCCCGTCCCGGAAGCAGGTCCATCACCATGAACGTTCGGTCGCGGTGGTCCTCGACGCCGTAGACGCCCACCACCCCCGGGTGTGCGATCGACGCCGTCACGGAAGCCTCGCGACGCAGCCGGTCGGCTGCCGTCGCGTCCCGCGCGCCCCGCACCGATTTCACGGCAACGGCACGATCGGTGCCGACATCCCGCGCCGCCCATACCTCGGCCATCCCACCCCGCCCGATCGGCCGGAGCAGTTCGAAACGATCTGCTAGGAAGGCCATGTGGTTAGTCTGCAACGAGATGGCACAGCCCGCCTCTTGGCTGCCACATCACTGACATGCCGCGCATGTGAGTTTCACTGATGCGTCGTTGACTCCCGCGCGCAAAGGCGGCCGGCCCAACTGCATGCGGGAGCGCAAACCAAACCGCACGCGACGAGGTCAAACCTAACCGCACAAGCTAACCGCACGCAGGGGCAGCCAACCAGCGATGACGGCTACCCAACCCGCAACATCAGAAAGGCCCCTGATCTGCACTTGGCTGATCAGGGGCCTCATCTAGTGGCGGGGGGAGGATTTGAACCTCCGACCTCCGGGTTATGAGCCCGGCGAGCTACCGAACTGCTCCACCCCGCGTCGGCCTATCCAGGTTACGACGCCATCGGCACGGGAAGCAAATCCATGCGAACGCTACAGCCGTGATATGAACCACGTCAGGTGAGCCGGATCGGTTTAGCCCGTAAGGCGCACGAGGTAACAACGTGGCGGCCCGCCGGCCCGCGGCTGCCGGCAAACGGCAGCCGCGGTTACCTGACGTTCTACTGCCCGTTGAGTTCCTCGTCGGCCTCCAGCGCCCGCTGCAGTGCGTCCTCCAGGCGTTCCTGGGCCTCGCCGTAGGCGGCCCAGTCGCCGCTGACGCGTGCCTCTTCGGAGTCCTGCATCGCCTGCTGGGCGTCCGCCAGAGCATTGTTCAACCGCGTCCGAGCGTCCCCAGCGTCCGGGTCCGTGCTGTCCGGGTCGGTTTCCGGCGGGTCAGTCTGTTCCGGGTCGGCCGGCTCGGTGGCTTCCGGATCCGCCGGTGTGGCGTCCGGGTCCACCTGCTCGGTGTCCGAATCCGCGTCCCCGGCGTCCAGGTCAAGTTCCTCGTCTGGAACCGGTTCCACGTCGGCGTCACCCGCCTCCGCCCCGGCGTCACCACCGAACACTTGGTCCAGCGCCTCATCCAAGGTGTAGGCGAAGCCCACCGAGTCACCGAAGCCCACCAGTACCCGCCGCAGCAGTGGGAACTGGGTGCCCGTCTCCGACTGGACGTACACCGGTTGCACGTACAACAGTCCGTCACCGACCGGCAGGGTGAGCAGGTTACCCGCGATCACTTGGGACCCGCCGGAGGAGAGGATGTTCAACTCGCGGGCCGCCGTGGTGTCGGAGTCGAAGTTGTTCTGC
>Ga0209487_1003419_pt1 | contig 12480 bp, 10 predicted proteins | sample Poulit2012_FD_187524 | JGI IMG/M metagenome (GOLD analysis project Ga0209487, IMG submission 187524) | Agricultural soil microbial communities from Georgia to study Nitrogen management - Poultry litter 2012 (SPAdes) (version 2) | ecosystem: Environmental > Terrestrial > Soil > Agricultural land... | reverse complement strand
CTTACATCCAATCCCATACGAGCCTAATGATACGACTATTCAGTACGCCTCATTCATTCGCATCCTTTTGAATAATATAATATTTAAAGTTTCGATCAATACTACCAGTTACATCGACATGATTGCCTTCATGATCTCTAATTTCTGCCTGCTGATTCATAACAAGCCGATAGTAGTCCTCATTCACTTTTAAGAGTGCATTCTTCAATGTAGCCCCCCGAAACAATTCAATTTCCTGATCATTTATATAGGTTTTCAACTTTTTAGACATGGCTGAACGCCCCTTTCATAGAAGATATTTCCCGACAACCCCATGTACTTTATAGTCTATCATGAAGTTGAAAAAGCGACTAATCGACTTTGTTGAACAAATCGACGAGCCACTTTTTCAAATAAATTGATGCATGATTCTATTTTAATCCGCTACTTTTTCCATTGGTTGATGATCTCGTCAGATTGCGTCATTAATGCTTCCTTTGCTTCTGGAGAAATGTTTTTTTGCATACCTTTATTATTTACGTGTCTTTGAAACTTCTCCAAAAAGTCGATTGCTTTTTGTGGTGAGCCTTTATTTAAATGATGTGACGCCTGCTCCAAGCGATTTCCTAGTTGTTTCTTTAGCGGTCCTCTAACACCATTCGATTCAATCTGTTCATCCAATTGCTCGGATAACTTACCGATGCTGCTTTCAAGTGATTCTCCCTGTTCAGTCGATTCTATAATATCCTCCGCATAACGTGGTTTCACTTGATATGTTCCTTGATAGATCCCGACAAAACCTACTACATCAATGACATCACCTTCTTCAAAGGCAAAGTCCTCGTATGTTAATCCTGTCCGACTATCAACACGAATCGAAACGCTTTCATCTTTATGTGTGGCTATGAATTCGAATGTACCAAAATCTTGCTCTTCCAGATTCGAAATCGTAACACTTTTTAAGTTTATGAGTTTTCCCATATTGTTATCAGAAGCCTGGTCAGGTGTCACCGTATCTGGTTCTGGTAAAGGTTGATCTTGCTCCAGAATATCAATCGTGGTAACTTGATCAAATTGAATTTCTCCATTGAATTCACCAAGTTTACCTGTAAGACGAATATAATCACCTTGTTCGACATCAAGATCGTAATCATACACTAGAATTCCACCCGTCTGATCATAAAGGTAAAAACTCGACCCACCCCAAGCACCGGGAATGGATGCCACTGTACCTTCCGTCGTTATTTCCTGATCGACAGGTTGATCCCTTACCTCAGAAATGGGTAAGATCTCAATCGAATCCATTGTTGTCGGGTCTTTTAATCCTGGGACTGTGAAATAGGTCTCCAAATTACCTTCCATCGTAATCAGCTTTCCGATTAAATCAGGATTCGTCTCTAACCCAAAATCATCTCGAAATGGAGTTGTTATTTGTACTGGCAACATATTCTCCGCATTTACTTCGTTTGGATCATCGGCGACAAGAAGGTTATGATCATTCGCAAATGGTGCTTCAAAACGGTAATTGTTCGTGCTGACGACATGGCCTACAATGTAGCCTTCAACACGTGCTGTCCCATCATTATCGGCAATCACCTCGGAAACAGACTTGGTTTCTACGTCCTCCCCATCATCTGCTTCGCCGATCTGAATACGTCCTTCACTTTCATAATCAATCACATCATTGTCTGTCATCAATTTTTTCGCATACTCGATCATCGCTTCTGTCATCACACCAGCATTATTTGTGATAACATCACCGACAAAATCATAGCCTGATCCCCCACTACCGATATAATCAGGTACTGCTACATTATATGTTTTATCGAGATCAAGTGGTTCATCATCTAATATTAACTCCACATCGACATAATTCCCACTTGAATTCGTCCATATTTTATAATGTAAGCCTGACACTTGCAGGTCGATTTGGTTTCTTCCATCCCGTGTATATGAAAACTCAAGAACATCCTTGATTGCTTGTCCCGTCATATCAATTTCCATCACCTGATTACCGAAGGGTTCAACTTCATAAATATCCCTTACCGTTAAAGGTCCGGCATCAATGCTCGTTCGAATTCCTCCGCCATTCGTAAACGCCATATCCGCTCCAACCATATCTTTCATGGCGTCCGTCCAAAAGTTACCGAGTGGAACATCTCGATTATTTTTACCGGAACTCGATAAGCCTGTTGTTTCGCCAATCACTTCACTCATCTGTTCCTCAACCTCGGCTAAATACCCCTCCACCATTTCTTGTACATGTGTATCTACCTCGGTCAATGAATCAACCGGATCGATTTCCCAATTAACATATCTCACTTCTTTACTTTCATTATCAATGTCTAGTGTTAAATTCCCAATCCAATTAAGATGTGAACCTGTTTGAACAACTGGTGTTCCATTAATCATCGCCGGTTGATTCACTTTTGTATGTGAATGGCCTCCGATAATCGCATCAAACATAGCAAATTCTCTTGCCAAATCCTGATCTTCCCCATATCCAATATGATTGAGTCCAATTAATACATCCACTTCATCTCGAAGGGCTTCGTGATTCTCGATGGTTTCATGATATTCATGAAACTCAACCCCGGCAATATGCTTCGGTGCTGTTGCTGGCGGCGCCTGCGTTAACGAGATCACCCCTATTTTAATACCATCTTTTTCGAATATTTTATATGGTTCGGGTTGAACGATCTCTGAGTCCTTTACTTCCATATTCGCACTCAACCAATCAAATTCAGCAAGATTATAATTTGCATTAAATGATTCTACTCCATAATCAAACTCATGGTTTCCTACAGCTAAAGCATCTAAACCGATTTCATTTAATAGTTCGATCATTGGTTTTCCTTTGGGTAGATCGACTGCAGGATTACCACTTGAAATATCCCCGCCATCTAAATAAAGGAAGATATCGGACTGCTCTCGATTAGTCGATACATAGTCTGCGAGTTTTCCAAAGTCTTCAATTTGTGCGTGTATATCATTCGTATGCACGATTCGAAGCTCTGTTTTATCTGAAGCTTCTGCCCCGATAGTCGTTGATGCCCCTAGCAAACTCACAACTAAAACGAGAACAAATACGATGAATCTTGGCCATGCCTTCATACCTATTTTATTTAGTTTTATCATTCAAATCCTCCTTCAATATTATTCTATGGTCCTATTGGCTATCTAGTATAATTGCTTTGAATCTACTACAGATCCATCCATTACGATTCTCCCTCCTTCACAAGTAGTCGATACGATTTAAATTATACGTTAAAATAAAACTGGTACAATGAGCCGTATGAACCAATTACCATAGTTAAAACAAGCTAAATTATGCAAGTAGTTCATTTCATGCATCTAAACACCTAGTAATAAGTACTTTTTTGGTCATAAAAAAACTACCAAATGAACTCATTTGATAGTTTTACTTGTTTTTTATTTTCTATGAGCGTGTAACCGTAAAATTGTCTGTAATAGTAGCTTGTACTGTTTTATGCTTTTCAAAATAAGCACGGATTAATTCAACCATATCAATTTGGAGGTCTTTGATGATGGGCTTATCTTTAAACATCGAAAAGTCTCCTCCACCATTTGCCCGGTAATTATTCATGGCAACATGATATCGTCCATTTGTATCCAGTGGTTTCCCATGATACATAATTTGTTCAATCCGTTCACCAACTGGTTTTGCTACGTTGATTGTATAGTTAATTCCTTCCCACATATCATAATTATAATGTTGTGGCTTTGGGGCGATATACATTGGATTCACCGCAATGTGCCCTTCTTCATCGATGATAAAGTAATTGGCGCTTTTCTCCATGGCGGCAATAATATCATTCCCTGTTAATTCAAGTACGGTTAATGTGTTCGGGAACATGTAATTCCCGACAACATCCCGCATTGTAACAACAGATGAGAATCCCTCGATCACGTTATTAAATAAGGATGTGATGGAAAGATCAACGCCACCTGCTTCCATTTGAACTTTTTGGATAAATTCAACAAATGGATGTTTTTTTAATCGTGCTTGAAAATGATCCGCAATCGTCATGTCCCCTTCAATATGGCCGATCGGTTCATCAAGCCACCTTTGTGTGGAACGTTCAAGCTCGCTTAAAAAGCGAAGGGATTCTGAATCGGCTTCAACCTCTGCTAAAGAATGCAGCGAAGCATGTTTATCCGTAATCGCCCAGCCATCTTTGTCGTCTTGCAATTCAATCACTACTTCCCCGTACATCTCCCCATTATTACCTGGTTGGATAACAAGTACGCCATTGATATCACTCGTTAACTTCCGGTGTTGATGGCCCGTTAATAAAACATCAATACCTTCGATTTCCTTACACATTTTATACCCTTGATTTTCCCCTGTTAAGGACTCCGTTGGTTCTCCTGTATCAAGATCACGCTCAAAACCTCCATGATAGGAAGCAATTAAGACATCTGGCCGTTCCTGTTGATGGATATATGCGACCCATTTTTTTAAGGTTAAAAAAGCATCTGCAAAATGGATGCCCTTAATATGTTCAGGCGACTCCCAATTTGGGATATAATGGGTCGTCACCCCAACAATCGCTACCCGTAATCCATTCGGCAATTCCTTCATGATATAAGGTTGTCCAAAATAAGGCTGCATCGTTTGTGCATCGAGACTGTTCGCTGATAACCAGGGGAACGCAGATTGTTCTACGGCATGATTTAAAATTTGCTTGCCAAAGTTAAATTCATGATTCCCTATAACCCCAGCATCAATTCCGATCTCATTCATTAAACCAATCATCGGATTGATTTGATCGGCGTGTTCTTTTACATAATGAGTCATTAATGGCGTTCCTTGAATTAAATCACCGTTATCAATTACGATGATATGTTCATCATCTTTTTTCGCCTGCTTAACGACTGCCGCATACGTTGCTAATCCACTATCAGCCGGTTCATTCGTCCCATATGATATGGGCGAGGCATTTCCATGTACATCACTTGTATATAAAATCTTCACGGTCTGTGTTTGTTTTCCCACTATGATACTCCTCCCGAGATGACAGGGTAAATAATCTTGTTACACAAGCTTTCTTCTAATTCGAGTCGAAATGGCATCTATAATCGTCACGACAATAATAATCGCTAATAAGATCAGGCCCATTTCATTCCAATTACGGTTATTTGCGGCGAAAATAATCATCGTTCCGATTCCCCCCGCACCAACAATACCTAAGATCGACGAAGCTCGGATATCAATTTCAAATCGATAAATCGCATACGATAGAAACTCAGGTAAAACCTGAGGAATAACGCCATAGAAGAGAACTTGTATTTTATTTCCCCCACTTGCTTCAATCGCTTCAATAACATCTTTGTCGATCGATTCAATGACCTCGGAATACAATTTTCCTAACATCCCTGTTGAACCAATTGAAATGGCCAATACCCCTGCGAATGCGTTCGGTCCTACCGCAACAACGAAGAGTATGGCTAAAATAATATCTGGAAAAGCACGGATTCCAGATAGAATCCACTTTCCTGCTGATGAAATAATTCTTTGCTTGCTCATATTTCTTGCTGCTAAAAACCCAAGTGGTATGGCAATAATAGCTGCCATTAAAGATCCCGCAAAGGCGATAAAAATCGTTTCGATTATTTTTAATGCGACTTCCCCTGAGGCTTCCCAGTTCGGGCTAAATAATTTTGGAATGACAACTGCAATGTTTTTAATCGCTCGTTCAATGGCACGCATCCAGTCAATATTGATTCCAAGGATTGTCCACACATAGATAGCGATAACAAATGCGGCGATCAATATTTTTTTTGCCTTACTCCACAGTGAACGTTGTGGCTTCGGAGGTAAATGAAATGTACTCATTATATAAGTGCCTCCCTTAGCTTATTACTAATGGATTCAATGATTAGAACAACGGCAAAAATGACGATAATAATCGATAATACATTAGGATAGTTATAAAACCCTAATTGTTGATCAAGCACAAGGCCGATTCCCCCGGCTCCAACAAGACCAAGAACGACAGAAGCACGAATATTAATCTCGAATACGTATAAAACAAAGGCCGTAAATTGCGGTAGCATCTGCGGCACAAGCCCAAAGAAGATGACTTGTAATGTATTCCCACCAGATGCACGCATTGCTTCTAATGGATCCATATCGACAGCCTCAACTGTTTCCCCTACCAGTTTCGCTAAAATGCCTAGTGAGAATATAATAAGTGCAAAAATACCTGATAACACACCGACCCCAAATAACCCAACAAAGATAACGGCTAGGACAAGGTCAGGAATCGTTCGTAAAATATTTAAACAAGTCCTCGTTATATAGTAAAGCGGTTTAAATGTCGCGATATTTCTAGCTGACATTAATGCGAGTGGAATGGTCAATAATGCTGATATTGTTGTCGCGATAATCGCCATTTGAATCGTTTGCGCCATTGCTGGCCAGATGGCGGGAATAACACTTAAATTAGGCGGGAAGAACTTGACAACAACAACCTTCATGTTACCGAGAGCATTTCCAAACCCACCAACCATTTCCTTTTGCGTCCAAAACATACTAAAAAGGTAGAAACCGATAACGAGTAAAAAGATAACGGTAATTTGCATTTTTGTTTTTACGGGATAAAGTGAAGGTACAGTCTGCTCTTTTAGTGATTCACGTTGTTTTGTCACGACTCTTCTGGCCCTCCAATCATATCTTCCTCACGGATTGTACGTCCATATATCTCTTCAAAGGTTTCTTCCGTCACTTCGGAGACAGGCCCATCAAAAACAATTTCCCCTGCCCGCATGCCAATAATCCGATCCGCATATTCCATCGCCATATCAATAAAATGCAAGTTAACGATCGTCGTAATTTTATCTTCTTTATTTACCTTTTTTAAGTATGTCATCACTTGATGTGATGTAGGGGGATCGAGCGATGCGACAGGCTCATCTGCTAAAATATAGTTAGGCTCTTGTGTCAACACACGGGCGATACTGACACGTTGTTGTTGACCACCACTTAATTCATCAGCTCGATTATAAAGTTTATCTGCTATATTGACACGCTCTAAACTTTGATACGCCCTTCCGACATCTTCCTTTTTATACATATTTAATATCGATCGGAATGTTCCTGTATGACCAAGACGGCCAGCAAGTACGTTCTTTAACACGCTGGAACGGTTCACGAGGTTATAGTTCTGAAAAATCATCCCTACTTTTGTACGCAACTCCCTTAATTCTCTACCATTATATGTAAGTACATCCGATCCATCGACGATTAATTGTCCTGAAGTTGGTGTGACTAAGCGATTGACACTACGAATAAAGGTTGATTTCCCAGCACCAGACAATCCAACAATAACAACAAACTCCCCATCATTTATCGTAATATTTATATCCTTTAATCCTTCTACACCATTTGGATAGACAAGGCCGACATTTTTAAATTCGATCACAGACTTTCATTCCTCTCTGAAAATACAGGTAGTCTTATCGTCTAAGAAAAAAGGGAGATAAACGATCTCCCTTTCTACTATTAGCTTGCTAGAATACTTATAGCTCAATATCATCTTTAAACTCTTGGTATGTTTCTTTAACGACTTCATATTCATCGTCCGACGCTTCATCAATGGCGTCCCAATTGTATACATCGTTCATGATTTTAATCATTTCATCATCATCATTAAAGGATAGGAACACTTCTTTAATTTCTTCGACTAGTTCTTTGTTTAGATCCTTCGTGACCGAAATCGTATCATTGGGAATTTCCTCCGTATAATCAATCACGGTTAATTCGTCCATAATGTCCGGATATTCGTCTTCTAGTTCTGTACGAACATCATCAAAAGTTGTCGCGACATCTGCGTCTCCTTCATAAACAGTAATGGCAGCTGTATCGTGTCCACCTACTGCAACTGTGTTACTAAAGAAATCACTTTCAAGTTCGGGAGCATTCGCATAATCAAACTCCTCCATTAAGTGGCTTGCTGGGAATAGATAACCAGCTGTTGATCCTTTGTCAGCATACGCCCAAATCTTGTCTTCTAAATCATCTAATGTTTCAATACCTGAATCCGTACGTACGACATACTGAGCTTTATAACTTCCAGCTCCATGACGAATTGATTTTAAGATCACTTCAACTTCATATTGTTCATTGGCTAACACATATCCAAAGGCAGGAATAAATCCGAGTTGTACTTGATTGGCACCCATTGCTTCAACGAGTGCATTATAACTTGTCATTACTTGTCCTTTTACTTCGATTCCTAATTCTTCACTTAAACGATCTGTTAACGGTTCAACCGTGTCAGCAATGGTATCTGATTCCTGTGAGGGAACAAATCCAACAACAAGTGTATCAGGCACTTCTGCTTCCTTACTATCGCCATCAGTCGTTGATTCCTCTTTATCGTCTGAGCTACCACATGCAGCAAGCACAAGTACGATACCGAATGCTACGAATAACCTTATCATCTTCTTCATATTGACCCTCCTATTATAATTAACATTCCATTCGTGGATATAAAACCGCTTCGTTTTATATGGGGATTTTTCTCACGACGTATTTCTGTACGTAAACGATTACAAGAAATTCGAAAAAAGTCAAATTTCTATTTTTTACGGTGAGTCAAGTTTCAAAAAAGGTCACCCCCCTTAACTAGGATACATTAATTTGCTGATCGGATTGCAGGTAAAACATCGTCATCGGCGCCTAATGAAAACCACAACAAATAATGATCCATTAATGTTACTAGATTATATATGACGTGTGATGTAAAGACAAAACAATCATTTTCCAAAGCGTGAACTACTATTTTAAGTAGGTTAATGAGTTTCATAATCCCTACTTATAGATACTCCACTTCAGCAACGAAGTGACCTCGCCTGTTACAATAATTTTAAAATTCATTCATATAAAGTTAATTTTAGCATGAAAAAATAAAACATGCTACTAGATATTCTAATAGCATGCCTTAATCTCTATCAATTTCAATCACAATGACCTCGCCTGTATGAGCATCAATTTCAATTTCTGCTTCTTCCTCTCCAGACTCGATTTCAACTTCATAAATCAGCCGGCCATCTTCCTCTTCTACTTCAACTTCCGTTACCTGACCCGGAAACTTGCCCAATGCAATATCAACGGCCTCACCGATATCAATCGCGGTGTTTTTTCCATCCGATTTCTCTTTGTCTGTTTCTTGCTTCGGGGCTTGCTTTGACTCTGTTTCTTTTGAACGATCTTCCTGTAGATCTGCTACCTCTTTCTCCTTCTTTTCCTTGGTGCTGTTCTTATTTTCATCTTTACTGTTATTTTTATCTTTACCTTTATCTTTATCTTTGTCTTTGTCTTTGTCTTTGTCTTCATCAATAACAAATTGATCTTTCGTTGTTATTGGTGTTTCTCTTAACTCCAGGACCTCTCCTGTATTACCGTCCATTTCCAATTCATATGCCGCCTCATTTGCGTCAACATTGACTGTATAAACCGTTTTATTTCCTTTTTCACTTAAAGTGAGATCGATAATTTCCCCTGGATATTCATTTGAAACGATTTCCTTGATCTCCTCATTAGATAACTTTGGTTCTGCTTGTGATGCATTTGACTGAAAGATACCGAACCCCAACACAATGGCTGCAATCATAACACCTAACATAATTCCTACCTTTTTCATCCTTAGCCCTCCTTGTTATATAGTAAAGGATAACGTTGCGAGATGAATATTCCCTGTGAACAAGATTAGAATTTGATGAGACGCTAATCATCTTTTGTAAAGAGTGGCAGTTTTAACATAAAGCGTGATCCCTCACCTTGTTTACTCATAACGGTCAAATCCCCTTGATGAGCATGAGATATAGTCTGCGCAATGGCTAACCCGAGACCCGTTCCACCAGTATCTCTTCCTCTTGCTTTATCAATTCGGTAAAATCGGGAAAAGATATGTTTTTGTTCTTCTTTGGGAATTCCTTGTCCTTTATCAATAACTTGTAGCACCGCATTATCCTTGTTCTTATACGTAATGATCTCAATTCGATCATCACTATATTTTATTGCATTATCGATTAAAATATAAATGATTTGTTGAACTTGTGCTTCATTTCCTTTTACATAGATCGGATTTGCTTGATGCTCCAGCAGCACCTCTCGCTCATAGGCTCCTTCAAATGTTTTCACAGTAGCTGCACTCAGCTGATTCAATTCAATCTCTTGATCCATTTGTGTATCTTTACTTTCAGCAAGGGATAACATTTGCTCCACCAACTTCTGCATTCGATCTGCTTCTAAATCAATGGTTTCAATGGACTCCACAATTACTTCAGGATGTTCATCTCCCTGTCGCTGGACTAATTGTGCATAACTTTTCACGATTGCAATCGGCGTTTTAAGTTCGTGGGATGCATCAGATACAAAAATAGCCTGTTTTTCAAAACTGTCTTTTAACTGATCAATCATTTCGTTAAATGTCTTTTCCATTTCATAAAGTTCATCTTGTGATTGGTTTTGTAAGTTGATTTTATTCCAGTTACCTTGCCGCGTATTCTCTTTCATCGTTTGCGTTAATTCCCGAATCGGATGTAATAAAAATCGACTTAAAACAATCCCCGCGACTATTGTTGGGATTAACATGATGACAGAAGCTACGATTAAAACATACGACAAGGTTGTCATCGTATCCCCTAATAAAGTCAACTGTTCGGACACTTGCAATGTCACCACCTCCCCATTACTCCAAATAATCGGCTTGGATATGGTAGCGAAGTTTGCTTCATTCTCCCGTTTTACAATTTCTCTCGATTCCTGTGTTGTAAACTCACCAAATAAATCTTGATACTCTATTTGCTTCGTTAAAACAGTAATCGGTTGCTCCTCATTCTCCTGATAAATCCGAATCATTCCATTTTCAGGCAAAAACGCCTCTAATAAATCACTTTTTGGTATCTCTGGATTTGAATTCAATGTCTCTACCAATGTATTGACTTGTGTGCTTAGTTGATCAAGCTCACTATTCGTAGATATTTTATTAAACGCATAATAAACAGAAGTATTAATAAGCAGGACCAATAGGAGCATGAACAGACTCGTGAATAGTTGGATTTTCGTCTTGAGTCGCATTTATTCAGAATCCTTTATCGTATAACCAACCCCACGAACGGTTTGAATGTATGGAACATCAAATCCTTGATCGATCTTTTGTCGCAAATACCGTATATAGACATCAACTACATTCGTTTCGCCTACATAATCATATCCCCAGACATGTTCGATTAATTGTTCCCTTCTTAGAACATTGTTTTTATGCTGCAACAAACAAACGAGCAGATCAAATTCCCTTGGTGTTAGTTTTATTTTTGTCTGAAGACGCTCCACTTCATGTTTATTAACATCAACCGTTAAATCACCAACCGTCAGTTGGTTAGTTGCTTGGGCCCCTGTGGATGCCTTGCGTAAATGAACGCGAATCCGTGCAAGCAACTCTTCGATTTGGAATGGTTTTGTGATATAATCATTTGCTCCTAAGTCCAAACCACTTACTTTATCATGAACTTGATCTTGTGCCGTTAATAAAATAATCGGAGTTGTTTTATCTGTCCGTCGAACCCGCCTCAGCACTTCTAGACCACTTAATTCAGGTAACATAATATCAAGTAAAACTAAGTCCCACTCTTTTTCTTCCAATAATTCAAGAGCTATTCTCCCATCCTTTGCTATTTCCGTCTGATAGCCTTCATAATTAAGCTCCAATTGTAATACGCGGCTTAACTTTTGTTCGTCTTCAACAATCAAAATTGATGGTTGCATCATATTCTCACCCGTTTCATTTCATTCATTAAAATTACTATATCAAAAAAAACTGCTTATGTGTCGATTATGAGCCTTCATTTTTAATTTTTTTCAAAAAAAGGAGGTTTATCGATCGTTTGATGTAAACAATCGATAAACCTCTTTATGTACCGTATCATAAATTAATTTTCATCATATTCTACCTTCCCTAACAGATAGGCAACAAATAGCCCAATTACAAAGGTAGCTATACTTATGAATGCTAGCTTATTATTGATCGGCCAACCTGGGAAGATGACAACGATTGATCCAATAACCGAACCAATAATCATCGCAAATGCTGCCGTTCGGTATCGCTCCAAAAAGAAATGAATTACTTTACTCATAGATAGGATACCTAAGAAGATCCCCATACCCGTAAATAGAATGAGAAGCCAGTCCAGATTACTCAGCCCGTCCATAATCGTTGGGTAGACACCCATAATTAGGAATACGAGCGAACCACTGATCCCAGGCAAAATCATCGCCGCACTAGCAAAAAAACCTGAAATAAACAACAAGCCATACGTTCCCGCTGTTTTATTTGTAATAATTAATCCTTGGTCAGGATCATTAAAAAAGACTAAAGAGCCAACTGCCAGGAGACCAACCACTAATAGAATAATATGTTTTCCTTTAAATCGTGCGCGAGCATCTGCTTCACGAAATAAAAATGGCAGGAC
>Ga0209487_1003418_pt1 | contig 12481 bp, 9 predicted proteins | sample Poulit2012_FD_187524 | JGI IMG/M metagenome (GOLD analysis project Ga0209487, IMG submission 187524) | Agricultural soil microbial communities from Georgia to study Nitrogen management - Poultry litter 2012 (SPAdes) (version 2) | ecosystem: Environmental > Terrestrial > Soil > Agricultural land... | reverse complement strand
ATAATTAGCGTGTGCAATTATTAGATAATTTTAAGGGGAGTAACAACTTGCAGGAAAATCAAACGCGAACAAATATTGTAAAAAAACGAAGACTAAGGAAACGTGTTTATATATTACTATTTATTTTCATTATATTGCTAGGTGCTCTCGCTTATGGAGCATATTTATATTTCGAAGCTCAATCAGCTTTTACGGACTCATATGAAAATGATGGAAGAGAAAAATCAAGTTTAAGAGAAGAAGCTGTTAACCCCAAATTAGATAATGTTTCTGTCCTTATTATGGGGGTTGACTCTAGCGAAGAACGTGAACAAGACGGACCAGGTAGAACAGATGCGATGATTTTTGCTACATTAAATAAAGATTCTAAAAGTGTAAAACTCGTCAGCATTCCACGTGATTCACTCGTATACATACCTGAAGTTGGTTATGAAACAAAAATTAACCACGCCCACGCTCACGGTGGAACGACTGCAGCAATTGATACAGTCGAAAATTTATTTGAACTTCCTGTAGATTATTACGTTAAATTAAATTTTGAAGCGTTTATCGACGTAATTGATACACTTAATGGCATTGAAATGGACGTTCCTTATGAATTTACAGAACAAGACTCAACAGATAAAGCAAATGCGATTCATTTAATGGAAGGTGAACAGACATTAAATGGCGAAGAAGCTCTAGCTCTTGCAAGAACAAGAAAACATGATAGTGATGTTGACCGTGGGAAGCGACAACTAGAAATTATCCAAGCAATTGTCGATAAATCAGTCTCAGTAACATCAATCTTAAAGTTAGACGATTTAATCAATGCAGTCGCAGATAATATTAGTACGAATTTAACATTTAAAGATATGAAAAGTTTAGTAGCTTATGGTTCTTCTACAGGTGATTTAGATATTGAGTCATATACTGTTGAAGGAACTGATTATAAACCAAGTAACACTTATTACTGGAAACTAGATGAACAATCTCTATTTGAAACGAAAAATTTATTAAGAAAGCATTTGGATCTTCCAGAACTTGAACAAGAATTTGAAGCACCAGACATGCAAGAAGATCCTGAAATTGAAAGTAATCCTGGTAATGATGCCGGGATTGAAGGTAATCCTGAAGAACAACCATACCAGGAAGAACCTAATCAAGAACAACAACCATATCAAGATGAAAATCAACAATACTAAAAATCCGTTTAGAAACTTATTAAAGTTTCTAAACGGATTTTTTATTTTAATTGACCGCGTTTACCATATATCCATACTAATTGGTTTTCAAGTTCAATTTGATACCATATTCCTTTACCAACATATTCGGTGCAATATGTTGGAGCTACATAGTCTTTGTATTTCTTTAAATTATTAAATACTATTTCATTTTTTCTGCCCCAAGGATCCGTGTATGCTTTACCCATACCATTTAAAATAAATTCTTTTTTATCGGTATCCACAAAAATATGGTTAAAAGCTCTGACTTCTTTTTTATTAATCCACCCTATCACACCATCTATAGAACTTCTTTCTTTACTTAATAAATAATAAGTTTTATCTTGATAACGTGCTTCTTTTTTTACATAAAAAACTGTATCTTTTAAATTTTCCGTAGATATATTTTTATCTTTATTCGGATAATCATATATATAGGATGTAGTTTCTTTTAATCGTGCCATTTTACTAACTGGCTTTTCAATCACTTTATTATAATTTGAATCTGGTTTAAAGTAATCATTAACTTTGACCTCTAATAAATCTCCTTTAGCGTTTATAGAAGCATGTTTATATGCTGCACGTTCATCATCTGTCATTTTTCTCCACTTAGCTAAGAAATTTTCATAATTAGACATAACAGAAGGCATAGTGCCATATTGCTTTACTTGACCAAATTCCAACCATAATATCTTCGAACAAAAACGTTTCATTTGTCCAATAGAATGACTAACAAAAATCATTGTTTTACCTTGGTCTTTAAATTCATTCATTTTTGCTAAACTTTTTTCTGCAAATGCCTTATCTCCAACAGACAATGCTTCATCAATAATCATGATTTCTGGATCAACATTGACTGAAATAGAAAAACCTAAACGTGATTTCATCCCGCTAGAATAAGATTTTACAGGTTGGTCAATAAAATTACCTAACTCTGAAAACTCAATTATTCCTGGTTCCAATTCTTCAATTTCTTTTCTATTAAATCCTAGCATTAACAACTTCATTTCAATATTATCTCTGCCTGTTAAATCACCTTTAAGACCAGCTGCAACAGCAATTAGTGAAACTTCACCATTTACCTTCACTGTTCCTGTTGTTTCTGGAACAATTCCAGATATAATGTTTGATAATGTAGATTTACCTGACCCATTTATTCCAACAAAACCGACTACTTCACCTTTATTTGCTGTGAAATTCACATTTTTTAAAGCATAAAAATCATTACCATAACTTTTTGGTGTTAACAAATCTAATAAACGTTCTTTTGATGTTGTATATAGTTTATATTTTTTAGAAACATTATCGACTATTATCGCTTTATCCAAGCTTTTCACTACCTTTTATAAGTAATCTATAAGATGTCTTCTGAATTTAACATGTAATTTAGAACCAATAATTAATAACACGATTACTAATCCCCAGAAGTACAATCCGAGTTGCCAATGAGTAATAATATACCATTCTTGTCCTAGTAAAGATGCACGATATCCTTCAATTAAATAATATAAAGGATTTAATTGCATTAAACTCATTAATTTCGGAAAATCTGTCAATATCGTAATAGGCCATAGTACTCCTGATAAATATAGTAACATTCTCAAGGTTGAGTTTAAAAACATATGAAAATCTCGAATAATCGTGGAAATTGTTGATGTAATTAATGAGATTGCAAATAATAAAGCAACCGTTGAAAACATAAAGTAAATTAATTGTACGTAATGTAGGGATATGTAAAAACCATTAAACTGTAAAATAATAATAGTTACTCCAAGCATAAACAAATGTACATATAATTTTGAAAATATAACAAAGTTAGGAATTACACTAAAAGGAAAACTCATCTTAGATAACATTCTAAGTCTTGAATAAATTGATTTAGAACCCTCTATCATTGATTGAAATGAAAATATCCATAAAAAGAAACCAGCTAATAACCACATAAAGAACGGAACTTCTGTCCCATTTACTTCAACTGGTGCTCTATTTCTTAATGTACCAAAAACAAACCAATATATTAATATCTGAATCGCTGGATTAATAACTTCCCAAGCCATTCCTAAATAATTACTTTTATTTTTACTTTTTAATTCATATAGTGATAAACGTCTAATTAAATAAAAATTAGATATTTGTTCTTTTAAAACTGTAATAACAGATTTCATATGTTTATCCTTTCACTTTAAAATCTTTAATTTATTTACATAACATAATTGATTATACAAGGATATTGAGTAAAAGACAATTCAATTGGAGATTTTATCAATAGTCAGACTCAAATAATAAATAATTAATTATCTTTCACTAACTAACTTTATATAACAAACTACTTTATTTATGTTAAAATGTTAATTGTTATAGTTAAATATTAAAAATATTATTAGGAGAGATTATATTGAATAAAATTTTAGTAAGAGCAGGAGTCTCACCTTTTCATCCCTCGCCAACTGAAGAAATTATTGAAAAAAATTTTATAGGCAGCAACTCAGGTAACTTAATTTATCAAGCGGGTATGTTTAATGCACTTTCAGTTGATGGCACTGAGGTGGTTCCAGATAAATATCGTATCAATAGTAATGATGCAGAATATATTAATAACAATTATTCACATTATATTATTCCACTTGCAGATGCTTTTCGACAAGATTTTGCTAATAACCAACTTAAAAGATATACAAAATTAATAAAAAAACTTAAAATACCTGTTATTGTTGCTGGTGTTGGGCTAAGGGCTCCTTTTGAACCAAAATTAAATGAAGGTTTCCCTTTTGATGAAGAAGTTAAAGCTTTTGTAAGTGCGGTATTAGAAAAATCAGCCTGTATCGGGGTCAGAGGACAAATTACAGCTGACTACCTTTCAACTTTAGGTTTTAAAGAAGGTAAAGACCACATGGTTATTGGTTGCCCATCTATGTACACTTTTGGAGAAAATTTGAAAATAAAAATTCCTCAAAATTTTTCAACGAATTCAACTGTTTCAATTAATAACTCTTTACATTCACCTGATCATTTAATTAAATTTATACATGACAGCGCAAATGAATTTAATGATTTTTATTTTGTACCACAATGGATGAAAGAATTGGAAATGGTTTATGGTTTAAAAAATTCTCTCAAGAACACGGAGTCTTTTTTCGGCTATCCAACTAAACCTTCCAATAATTACTATACTAAAGATAAAGTACGATTCTTTACTGATGCTTACGCTTGGATTAATTATTTTAAAGATATAGACTTAAGTTTCGGTGCTCGTTTACATGGTAATATTACAGCTGCAATCGCTGGAACCCCTAGCATCCTCTTTCCTAAAGATGCTCGAATGAGAGAATTGGCGGTTTACCATAATTTAACGCACGTTATGTCAAATGAAATTACTGATAGAACAAGTATATGGGAACTTATAGAAACTGTTGATTTTTCAGCTCCAGAAAAAGTACAAAAGAAAAACTTTGATAACTTTGTTAGTTTTTTAAACAAAAATAAATTACCTAATATTTATTCTCAGAAAAATAAATCTGATGTTTTATTTAAAAACCAAGATCGTCATGTAAATAACTTCTTTAATTGTTCACCTAAAGAACAAGCTACTAGAATTGAATTTATGAATAATTTAGATAATAAAAGAAAAAATCGTAAAATCAATAACTTAAAAAAAGAAATTAATTCTTTAGAATCTCATAATAAATATTACAAAAATACACTAAATAGAAAATCAATTAGAGCTACTCGCAGAGTTGCAGATTTTATCAGTTCAAAAAAATCGAAATAATAATGTTTTAATCATAAACATTTAAACTACATCAATATAAAATTAAAACGTTAGTGAACATTATTATGCTTTAACCGTTTAAAGCGTGTAATATAGTTTCACTAACGTTTTTTCAAATTGTACAATTTATGTTGTTTATAAAAAACTCACATCTTTCTTAAGATTAATTTTTAAATTATAAAATAAAGTTAACCTATAACACAACCCAAAATTACTTAATTATTTATTTTGGATTCTGCAAAATATTATAATAAATTTTATTTATCATTTTCAATTATCTCTAGAATTTCTTTTTGGAAAATAGGAGCAAATGATTCAGAAATAGTATTGCTTAGATGTACTTTATCTCTATAAACAACTATATTGCCTATGATGGGTTGGAATTTTTCTTCAACCTTAAAATTTTCTGTCAAATCAATTTTATTTATTTCGGAATCTTGTTCCATATACTCTATCCAATACTTTTCGTCTTTTTGATTATTTTCTTCATTCATTTTTTCTGTAGTTTTATCTATTCCTGATTTTTCTAGCGATTCTAAAACATTAAAACTATATTTGGGGACATCACGAACCGCTAATACGTCAACATCTATATTCTTTTTAATGTATTTCAATTGATTAGTTATATTACTTTGATTATAATCTGCTTCATCTGATCTAGTAGCTTGTGTAATTACTAAATCAATGTTTTCTTCTTTTAAATATTTAAATACTTTTTTTAGCCAAATATCTCTTTCAGTCCCTTCTTCAAATTCTTGGGATAACCTTGTACCATATTGAATCATTGTTAATACACGTATATCGTGGTCTTTTAATCCTTCTAAAACAGCCCCTTGCCAATGAATTGTTGCAGAACTTCCTACTAATGCTACCGTTGCTTTATAATCTTCTGTTTCTCCGTATTGACCCACTATCATTTCAGTTTCGTCACGTTTTGAATTAAATCCGTCTAAATTTGCTGGTGGCATATCACCATGAACTAATGATAATTCAGGTATTGCTTCTACATCAGGAACCTCAACCTCATCATAAACAGCCATCACTCCAGGATAGTCTTCATCTACAATCATTTCTTTAAGTTTTTTCTGTTCCATTGTAAAACTAAAGAACAACGCTCCTATAATCAGTATATTTATACTTCCCATAATACCTAAACGTTTGAAAGAGAATTTATCATTATTAGATGTACGAATTGGGTCTTCAATTAACTGTGTCATAAAGAACGAAAGTGCGATTGATGCAAGTATTATTAATATGCCCATAAACACACCCGGGATTTCTTGTACATTATAACGATAAAAAGATAATAACACCCAATGCCATAAATAAATGCCAAAAGAAATACCGCCAATTTTAACCATGAAAGGAGATCCTAAAAAGCGTTTAACTCCAAATCTTGTCTCACGTGTACCTGACAAAACAATTAATATCGCTGCTATCATTGGCCATAATGCAATATATCCTGGAAATTTTTCTGAAACATCAAAAATTATCCCTGTTGAAATTAATGCAAACAAACCAATCCAACCTGCTAATACCGCAAATACTTTATTTACTTTGATAGATGATAAATTAATACATAACAAACTACCTAATGCAAATTGCCAGACACGAGTAAATGTCGTAAAATAAGCCCATTGTTGATTAGCAGATGTCAAATATATTGAGTAAGTTAAAGAAGCAACAAAAATAACTCCTAGAAAAGTATTAATCAACCATTTAACATTAATAATTTTATACTTTTTTATTAAAATCAAAATAATAGCAAATAAAATAAACCAAATGATATAAAACTGCCCTTGAATGGACAATGCCCAAAAATGTTCTATAGGAGTTTTCATTTGATCTGCGTCTAAGTAATTAGTATTTGAAATTGCTAACTGCCAATTCTGATAAAAGAACATTGAAGCAATAACTTCCTTTAATGTTTGTCCAAAGATCGATTTAGGTAGTAGAAAATAACTCATTATCAAGACAATACCTAAAATAAAAAATACTGATGGTAATAACCGCTTCATTAATTTTTTTATGTATGGCAAAAATTTAATTTCACCGGTTCTATTAATTGTAGATATAATTGAACTTGTAATTAAAAATCCAGAAATTACAAAAAATACATCTACACCTCCAGATACCCGGTTAAACCATATATGATAAATTGCTACTAACAATGCTGCTACAAATCGAAGACCTTCTATCTCAAGTCTAAATTTACGTTCAATATTAATTAATGGAGCCTTTTCATTCAATTAAAAAACCCTTTCTTTATGCTGAGGTTTTATTTTTAAAATCATTAATATATTATAATATGTAAGGCGAGTGGTAATAGAATAAAACGATACCACTCAGCTCAACATAAATTAGTATTTACTATTTTTATAACTTTTCTTCTTCATCTTCTATAGAACGTTCGAATAATTCAATTCTTGATTTAGGAGGGTCTAATTTTACTTTTGTTTCTTTTTCTTCTTCTTTTTCTAATAAACCAGGTTTAATTACATTATCTACTACGTTTTTTGATGCATGACCTAAAGAATCACCAAAGAAGTATTTAATAAATGGTTTAATTTTTTCTGATTGGAAATCTTCGTTTATAATTTTATCAATTATTTGATCTGTATCTTTTACTAGAGGGCCTGGTATAAAATCGAAATAATCATAATAAAAGTCTCTATCCTTTATATATTGTTCTACATCAAATCCAAAGAATAGCATTGGTTTATTTAATATACCAAATTCAAAACAAACAGAAGAATAATCTGTAATTAATATATCAGTTACTAATAATAAATCATTGACTTCTCTAAATTCACTTAAATCATAAAAGAAATCAGACATATCATAAGGTATTGTAAAGTCATTTTTAACAAATGGATGTATTTTAAAAATAAATACATAGTCATCTTTTAGATTTTCATAAAGTTTTCTAAGCTCTAATGCTTCAAACGGATAGTAAGCAGAGCCTTGACCATTTCCCCTGAATGTAGGTGCAAATAAAATGACCTTCTTTTCTTCTAACATCGGGTATTTATCATATAATGTTTTTTTTACATGATTTTTGTAAGTTTCATCAAAAAACACATCTGAACGAGGTACGCCTGTAGGAATAACTCTTTCAATATCAATTCCAAAACCTTCAGCGTAATGACTTCTTACGCCTTCACTACTTACTAGAGCTTGCGTATAATTACGATGATTTCTTGAATAGATTGATGGACCTCCGGGTCTACCGATTCGACTAAATCCGAATGTTTTAAAGGCTCCTGCTGCATGCCAAGCTTGGATAAGTTCAGTGTTTTTCCTTATATTTAATGGATAAACTAATGGATAGAAGTCATCGATTAGTATTATTTTTGATGTTGCAAAATGATATGCTGTTTTAACTAATTGTATAAATGACTTTTTATTATCTATTCTTTCATTTAAAAGTAATTTTATATCTACATCTAAATTTTGTTTATACATCTCTTCATAGATAAAATATAAATTACCAGTTAAATCACCACGTGAATCAGATCCGATCGAAATTTTCTTTTTATTGATTGGTAAAAGTGAGAATAAAATATAACTCAATTTAAATAAACGTCTTTTAATAGCAGTTATATATTTATTTTCATGATGCTGCCCTTCTTCATCAAAGTTTTTTGGATTGAAAGATTGTAATAATTTATTTTCAAACCGAATGGTTTTCCTATAAGTATTAAAATCAACTATTAATTTGTATTTCATATTTAAATTAGCTGCATAATAATTTAATTCTGTAGTTATTACGCCATGTTCTATAAAATCTTTTGCATTCGATAAAGGCATGTTTTTAACATATTTTAAATCATCGTTTTCGTTACTTAATTGTTCATGTATTATGTATACATCATATTTACCTTCTTTTAATGGCTTGTTTTTTGTTATTGTAGATAAGTCGATTTCCGCTTTAAATCCACCTAATGAATTATCGGTACGCTCATAATCAGAATTAAAATTATTTAATTCGGCTAATTTACAATTTTCTAACGGAATTTCATACGAGTATAATCTCAATATCTCATCGTCTGTCATATTCAGATAATCTTCATTTAACTGATTTTCATTTCTAATTTTACTTATATCAATTTCTGGTCTAAGTAATAGTATCCTACGAATCCTGTCTTCAGTGTAAGAGTGTAAATTCTTAACAGTTGAATAACCCTCTATCTCTAACAAAGCTCCTTTAACTGTGAATTTAAACAACTCAAATTCTATACGAGCACTAGAATCTATCGTTGCATAATCACTATCGATTGATGCTTGTAACATAAATTTCACCTCATTCTTTTTCATTTATAAAATGATTAACTATTTTTTTTGTAGAACTTGTTAAATTATTAAAATTATGTTCTACCATTTTGCCAGTTTCATAATATTCGTTCTTTTTTCTTTTCTTTATCCAAGATATTAATGCTTCCATATCTTTTATAATAACGCCATCTGATACATTTTTTATTTGTTCATAGAAACCTCTATTCTTTGTGTATTCTTCTAAATCAGGAACATAGTGTACAAATGGACGTTTCAATAGTGAATATTCAAATATTACTGATGAGTAATCTGTAATTAAAGCATCAGCAATTAATAATAATTCATCAATACTTTCTTCACTGGCGTTAATAAAATTAACTTGTTTTGTTAATTTTTCTATATTAATTTTAGAATAGGGATGTGGTTTATACAATATGATTGTATCTCTTGGTATATATTCCATAACATATTGCATTATTGCTAACATATCTATATTAGATTCTGCCTGTAACCCTTCTGCTCTGTATGTTGGAGCCCATAAAATAAATGTTTTTTTTATATCTTTAATACCCAAAGTTTCATATGTTTTTAAATTTTCATCAATCTTATTTGATAAAAACAATTCTGCTCTTGGTATACCAAGAGCATGAATTTTATTTTCACTCATATTAAAAGCTTCAGCAAAATATGGTTTTGCATATTCTGCTGAAACATATGCATGTGTATAGTTTGAGTGTATTGGGACTATCTTCAAATAATTTTTATTAGGCCCAAAAGCTGTTCCAATTGTACTATAACCAAATTTCTTAAGTGCCCCCGCTGCATGCCATATTTGAATGATTTTTACTTCTTTTCTTGGGTTTATTAAATAAACTGGTAAATAATAATCATCGAGTATGACATACTTTGCATCTTTTATTAATAATAGCTCTTTTAAAAGCTTAAGATTCATTTTGTTTTCAGCTATCACAAAATGAATCTTAAAATGAGGGTACATTGATTTTATTTCTTCATAAATAAGCTTTAAATTACCTTCGAGTTTTTGACCACGAGATATAACAATTATAACTTTGTTTTTATCAATTTTTTGTTTACGACTAAATAAATAAATCCAGTTATAAATTTTTTTATAGATTAATTGAAGGGAACGCTTAATCTTTTGTTTCATAACTCACATTTTCCAATCTATAACAGTCTTACCCCATGAACTAGTAAGATCATTTTCAAACGCTTCTATTACTTCTCCTAGATTAGACACCTCATGAATTTCACCAATTAATGTAGATAAATATTCAACTATTTCAGGATGTTCTTTATAGATATCTATTGTTCTTTGAAAATCTTTTACACCGCTTCGACTACTACCCTGAAGTGTCAATCCTTTTTCTAAAACCATACGCGTATTGACTTCGATTGGATATTCACTTACTCCTAATAAACTAACAAATCCTTCAGGATTAATATGATCAATAATTTGATCTACTGCATATTGACTACCTTTACCACCAGCACATTCAATTGCATGATCAATGGTTAAATCCTCAGGTATTTCGTCAATCTTTATTGCTTTATCAACAAATGAAAAATGATTCATTTTATAATCAGTTTTTCCGAATAATATTACTTCACTCTCTGGATAAAGTTTTTTTACAAAGAGCGATGTTATAAATCCTAAATTACCATCTCCCCATACGCCAAATTTTTCTCGTCTTATGTGAGCTTTTGGTTCTAAACGACTTAGTGCGTGAACAGCAATCGTAACTAGCTCTGTAAATGCTGCTACATTCATATTTATATCTTTTGGCAGTTCAACTAAGCGATCAGCTGTTAAAAAAACATAATCTTGCATAAATCCATCATATCCACTTGACCTAAATTTACTTGAACGTAAATAATTTTCAGCTATGATATCATCATCTTCTGTTTGTATATTTGGTACCATCACTACTTTTGTACCATTTTCGTATGTATTTGTAGGATCAAAGACAACTTCCCCCACACCTTCGTGGATGAGTGACATTGGAAGCTTTTCTCTCATAGCTTTTTTTCCTCTAGTTCCAGTGTAATACCTCTGATCTGCGGCACAAATCGATAAATGGGTCGGTCTAACAATCACTTTATCTGACATAATGCTCTTATCTTTATAAGTTACTTCAAATTGTCTTGGAGATACTAGTTGGTATACTTGATTAATCATTGGCTAAACTTCCTTGTATAATTGAATTTGCTACTTGTAAGTCAAAAGGAATTGTTACTTTTATATTAAAGACTTCTCCTTTTACTAATTTAACTTTCTTACCTTTAATAGAAAATATCTTACAAGCATCTGTCAGCACACTTTTTTCTTCACTCGACAGTTCAGCATATAAATCTTTTAATTCTTTAGCATTAAAAGTTTGTGGCGTTTGTCCTTGATACATTATCTCACGTCTCGGGATATCATTTATATAATTTCCATCATTAGACACTACAATCGTATCTACAGCATCAATTACAGTGTCAACGGCACCATATTTTAATCCCATTTCTATATTTTCTTCTAGTATACGGTGAGTTAAAAATGGTCGAACAGCATCATGCGTCACAAGAATATCATTAGCTTCTAAACCATCATTTTCTTCAATCCACGAAATAATATTCATAATTGTATCATTTCGTTCCTTTCCACCCTCAATAACAATAACTCTCGGAATGTCAATATTATACTTATTTAAAATGTCTTTTGTATAATTAATCCATTCTTTTGGTGTTGCAATAATAATTGATGCAAATGAATCATTTATTATAAATTTTTCTATTGTGTGCACAAGTATTGGTTTATCATTTAGTAATAAAAATTGCTTCGGCATTGGAACATTCCCCATTCTTGTTCCTTGACCTCCTGCTAAAATCCCAGCATAAATCATAATTAATTCTCCTTATTTTTATATTCTTTTTAAGATATATCCATAGAACAAATTAATTTCTATTAAATCATAATCTATTTTATCATAATTGTATTAAGTTAGCATTATATTCTATATATTTGAAGTTTCTTCAGATTCTATTTTTAAACTAAAGTTTAGTTACTTACTACTTCTTTAATAGATTAGTATATATTATATGGTATAATCATTATTTGTATTCAAAGTTAAGTAGGTGATAGTTTGAAATATATTAAAAAATTATATAAGAAATTATTTAAATTCTTCGGAACGATTTTACCTAAAGATAAAAAATTAATTATTTTTGAAAG
>Ga0209487_1003417_pt1 | contig 12482 bp, 26 predicted proteins | sample Poulit2012_FD_187524 | JGI IMG/M metagenome (GOLD analysis project Ga0209487, IMG submission 187524) | Agricultural soil microbial communities from Georgia to study Nitrogen management - Poultry litter 2012 (SPAdes) (version 2) | ecosystem: Environmental > Terrestrial > Soil > Agricultural land... | reverse complement strand
TACGCGCAAAGAATAAATTGATTTGTCCTACTGTTGCGATTAATCTTCTTAAAAGGCTTTCTCGTGACATTTCTAACGAAAATATAAGTGGTACTGCTCCGTTTTCCGCTGCGCTTAATGCAAACTTGAGCATCGTTGCACTTTTTCCGACACTTGGGCGAGCGCCTAATATATAACTGTTCTGATTCTGAAACGCTCCGATAATTGCATCTAAATCTTTTAATCCACTAGATATGCCTGTATCTTTCACGTTTTCCAAGTATGGTAGGTTATACATTTCTTGCAACACTTCATTTTTTTCTGGTTCGTCAACGATTCCTATTTCTTCTAGTTGTTGTAAGTCGCTTATAAGTGTGTCTGGTTCTCGATTGTTGTCAGATAACCACTTTTTAGTTACATTATCCGCTTCACGTTTTTTGTACTGTTGCATAAACTGTCTTTCGTATGATTCAAAATTATCTGGATTACCGTTTGTCTCAAGTGAAGTAATAAACTCTACTCCGCCCATTTGTGGGATGTACTCATAGTTTTCTGTTATTAAGGTGACTTTATCTACTGCCTTGCCTTCCATTGACAACTTTTTCATCGACTGGAACAATAACTGATGCGCTTGTGTGCTAAAATGATTTGTTTGCAGTGTTGTTTCGGTTATTAATGTATTGTCTTGTAGTAAGCAACCAAGTATTTCACGCTCGATCATAATAACCGTATTCCTTTAACGCTTGCTCGTGACGTATTTGTACTGCTGATTTTCTTGGCATCGTATCCCATTTTTTTAACCCTGCAACTGTCGGATTGAATATTTCGTTTTCGATATAGTTTTCAATCATCTGCACAAACTGTTCATCAGTCATGTTTCTAAACTTTGAATACCACAATTTCATTACTTCTGCATCGTCATATTTTAGTTTCCAATTAGGGTAAGCTATCACTAGTTCGTCCATTTTTTCAAAAAATATATCTTTGTCTAGCATCAAAATCTAGCCACCTTTCCATCACCTTTGTTACTTCCTTTTTTGCGTTCTGTTTCCTTAGCTTGTACATCGTCCAATGTTTTAATGTTGTTTCTATACCAATCTTTCAAAATACCTTCTGCATAGTTAAATTTCTTATTAGCCTTTAATGCTATTTTCATAGATTCGATTACTAGTTCTTCACTTAAGTCATTTATCCAATGCTCTATATTATCTGCAACAAAAGGACTTATAACCCCGAAGTTATTTTGATAAAAAGCGAATGCGTTACTACTACTATTACTAATACTGTTATTATTAAGTTCTTTGTTATTATTAGTACCCTTGTTTTGCCTTGCCCGTATTTCACCGTCACCGTGTTTTAAGGTGATGGTGTGATTGATAACATAAACGTTATTGTAAAACTTTCCCTTTTCCCTGTTTCTTACAATTGTTATATAACCCTTATTCAGCAATTGATCCCTGTGCTTTCTAAATCTGTCCTCTGAAATACTCAAGTCTTTACAAACTGTATCTACTCTGGGAAATGCGTTTTCTCCATTGCCTGCAAATGATGACATGTAAGCATATATCGCCTTTGCTTCAATGCTTAAATCTTTATCTCTCATTACTAATTTCGGAGACAAACCATAACCGTTTTCGAGTATCCCTTTCATTTTTATTGAGTCCGTCACTGTGTCACCTCTCATATAAATCATTCGCTTTCTTCAATTCTTCTGCCATCGTGCCCTGGTCTCGCCTTAAAGCTATAATCAAATTTTCTGTTGCTTTAAATAAGTTGTTCCACTTTCTGCTTTCTGATTGCGCTTTTGATTCTTCTATTCGCAAATCGTGTATTGCAATTTCTGATTGACCTTCTTTTTCTACTCCTGTACCTTGATAATTTGCCTTTACATCACCTTGTACTAGCTTTCTTTTTGCGTATGCTGCACCATAGTCATACAGCGCTTGTGCATCTAAAAAGCCTATTATCATTTGAGCTTGACTATATAAACGAATCATCTTATTTAAGTCTGGTAATATTTCTGGATTAAGTGAGTCAATTTCTTTGTAAATCTCATCTAACCTTTTTTGGCTACCTTGTTTGCTCATACAATCAATCCCATTCGTCCTTGTAATAATCTTGTCCGTAATCTTTTTGAAACTTGTTTTGCCAATATTGTGCTTTTTCATGATGTTGGTGTATATCAAAATGACAATCTTGACATACAGTTAAACCATTCGTATATACACCTCTTCCGTTTGCGCTTTTAAACTTCACATGATGTATCTGACTTGCTTGTATTCCGCATACTCTACATGAGTAGTTGTCGCGTTCATGTATTGCTTTTCGTGTTTTTTCATCAAACTTACCGCGTTTTGCCTTTGTCGGTTTTCTCGGTTTATAAGGATTTTTTGGCACTGGTCTAAATGTCATTTCTTATCGCCTACTGGAAAAATGTTCATTGACTTGCAGTAATCTAAATATTCAATCTTGTTTTTGTGAGTTTCAATGTCTTTTTCAGTGATTTTTACCTCAATTTCAAACAGTTTGTTTTGATCAAGTTCGCTAAATGGCTCTTTTAACAATTCGTCATCTACTTGATATGCGATAATAGATGCTTTATTTAAGTCAAATACATAGCAGTAATGGATTAACTGTCTTTTATAATTAATTGGCACTCTCCCACTCAAAAACCATTCAAACGCTTTATTTGTAGCTTTTACATCACAAACCTTGTCATCTAAAATGTAATCTGTACTCGCTCTAGCAAAGCCTTTTATTTTCTGTAAATCTCGCTCGCCTATTACTCTGTTTTTTGATTCATACAAATCTATAATTTCTGATTCTAAAATTGTTCCGACCGACATATTAATGTTGGTAAATGAAGGTGTGGGAAAGCCTGTTAGCTTATGTTCCCACCATTTTATAAATGTTTTAGTGTTATAGTTCATGTAAAGCATATTCGCCTCTGAACCGCCTATAAACGACTCCCTATTCTTTAGTGCCTTGTCCATTTATAATCACCTTCAATTGCTCAATGATAATTTTCTTTTCGCCGTGATCATTTGAGCGGTAAAGTTTCATCATTTCTGACTTGTTGCTGTGTATCATTGAGTAAACTTCATCTGCGCTACCTAACTTTTGTAAAGCTTGAGCGAATAACGTTGTCAATTGATTATTTAAAGTCTGCGTGTCATTACTGTTTGTTTCTTGTTGTAAATTATTGCTATTAATCACTTGTTCTTCTTTAATCCATAGACTTAAACCTAATCCAGTGTTAATTGCTACCGCTTTTACAAATCCTCTCTGCTTAGCTTTATTAATGTCTAACTGCGTTGGATTGGCTACTGGATACATCCCATTAATAATAGGGTAATCTTCCTCGTATACCTCTCCATCAATATCTACCCAAACTGTCACAAAAGGTGATTCGCCATTAAAGTTATAAAAACAAGGATAACCTTTCTCATTTTTCAACATTCCATAACGTACTTTTTCTGCTCCATGCTCGTACAAAAGTTTGATGCAGTTCGCCCATTCAAGATAATCTAGTGTAATTTTAGAGTTCTTTTTTACTGGTCTAGCAACTGTTTCGCTTGATATGTCTACGTTAAATAATTCGTTAAATGGTTTTAGTGCCAATTAGTCCACACTCCTTCTATATTTGAAACCCTTCAGGATATTTTGTTTGTAAAGGTCTGTAGTTATTATCAGCTTTTTTGTTGCACTTAGGGCATTCAAAATCTGGCACTACATTATTGTGAAAGTTAGCATCGTCATAACCACTACTTTCATATTCATGCTCGCAATGCTCACACTCATAAATCGCTGTAAAATCACGCCTATGTTGCCTTAAGATAGTTTTTATTTTCATTAATCTACACTCCTGTAAATTTTATCTCTCGTTAAATAAACCCCTTGCTTCCAGCTCATTTCATATAAATGATCTTTTAAGCACTCATCATTGCAAAAGTAACCATCTGTCGTTAAAACCGCTTCATCCCCAATTAAAATTAATCCGTCACACCACTCACAATATTGATGTTTAGTTGTATAATGTGGTATCATAAGGTATCATTCCTTTCTTTAGTCACTGTTGTAGCAGTGGCTTTTTTATATTCCCGAAACGATTCCTCGCCTAAGAGAATAAATATTTCGTGCCCCTCTTTAATCAGCGACAGCCTGTACGGAAACTCGACACCGTCACCTTCATATACGATTGTTTCGTTTCCTTCTGAAATTGATAAGAACTTGTCTAAATCGCCTATTTGAGTACCCCAATCTTTTACATAAATAACCCCATAATCTCTTTCTAACTCTTTGCTCAAGCCCAATACCTCGTTGATTTTACTAATCATGCTTCTTCCTCCTTAAAGAACATATATACTCCATACGCTGTGCTTAAAATTAATAGTAATAATAAAGTTGTCATTGTTTTTCCTCCTTATAATTGACTTACTACAAACATTGTTAAAATAGTGATTGATACATATACAAACACTAATGCTGGCAATCTCTCTTTATCGTTCATAATGTCACCTCGTGTCTTGCTTCCCACACCGTGGCAAACAGGTCTGCTACCGATTGATCCCTACAATCCCATCCGTAAAGCGTACAGATGTCCTCAATCATGACGTCTAGTCGCTTGTTTCGTAATGATTTACTTGCTCCCATAATCTGATTAAAACGTTGTGTCCATTGTTTCATCTCGCCGAATGTCATTCCGTTTCCTCCTCTTGAATAGATTCCAGTGTTTCGTCAATCAAAACCTTTATTAAAAACAAATCTCCCTTATCTAGTACTTGCTCCGTCTTAAATACTTGCTCTTGTTCGTCAGTGAGACAGTGTTCCTCGAATCCAAACATAACAAGTCCATCGTCTACTTTTTCCGTGTCCATTACCCACGTAGTACTAACACTTTCGTGGTGTAATTGAATGCCTTTTTTACTCACTCCGACACCTCCTCATTATTTTTAAACAACTCATAAGCAAGCTTGATGTTTTTTAACTCAGTAGGATTGTCAATGTTCATCTCTTCGCCTTTTTCCAAAAACTCGTCTAATTTGCCCGCCCAACAACCTGCGTAAACGACGTTATATTTAGGTATAAAAGTAGCCTTGCCATTGTAACTGCCGATGTTATCTACAGATATTATTTTTAAGCCTATTGAATGCTGGGTACTTGCATTACTTAGGTTTGCATCGCTTAGGTCTGCACCTCTTAGGTCTGCACCTCTTAGGTTTGCACCGCTTAGGTTTGCACCGCTTAGGTTTGCATGTCTTAGGTCTGCATCGCTTAGGTTTGCATGTCTTAGGTTTGCACCGCTTAGGTTTGCATGTCTTAGGTCTGCATCGCTTAGGTTTGCATGTCTTAGGTCTGCATGTTCTCCACCATCACCCAAAAGCCACTTGCGATGATTCTTTAAAATTAACTCTAATTCTTGTTGGTTCATGCCGATTCCTCCTTTTTCCGTTTAGCTTCAATGATTCGTGGTACAGATGTTTTTAATAAGAATTGTTTTATAGACTTCATGGTCTCCGGAGATATGTCCAAGCCTTTTCCGGTCGTAATTGGATCGCTCACTTTTGTTACCTCCTAATTAAATAGTTCATCTAGTGTACATCCGTAAATGCCAGCTAGTATCTTTCCTTCTTTAATCGTAAATTCTTTTTTTCCATTTTCTCTTTCACGGTAATACTGCTCGCTACGTCCAATCATTTTCGCTACATCCGCTTGATAGAGCTTGTTTTCTCTACGCTTTATTAATACTTGTGGTATCATGATGCATCACTTTCGATTCCGTGCTTTATCGCAAACTCCTTAACCACAGCAACGTATAGTTCCACTAGCCTTTTATCGTCTGAAATTACATCGACTTTTGTAAGTTTATCTCGTCTAGACTTGCTAACACCCTCATCTGCTAAACGTCTGCGCTTGTTGGTTAGTCGAGTGCTTAGTAAGTAACCACCACGTCTTTCTACCTCTTTGTAAATTTCAGAATTAACTTCTCTATACGCACCTCCGCCACCACGTGATTGGGCAATTTTACTGATTAGTTTTCTTGAATCTTCTCTCCAATCGACCGTATTAAGTGCTACCACGTTCCTGATGCCATCGACTTTACTTTCTAATTTCTTTGTTGCAATTTCTTGTTTTGCAATGGAATTAAATAAACCTTGAAACATTTGAAGTTCTGGACTTAGTTGTGATGTATCGATTTCATTTCGTTTAATGTGATTTTCCATCTCGTTAAAACGTTCTATATAAGCAACTGCGAATTGTGTTCCTTTTTCACCAGTCATTCGAGTTGAGTAAAGTTCGCAACCTTTCTTGGTTAGGTTGAAGCAAAATTGCTTCCTTCCTTGAGAATCTTCGTACTCACTATCAACGAAATACGTCTGCACAGATTTGTGCTGACCCCCCAAGTGTTTGATAATCGTCCTAATATCTCTGATGACAGAACGATGTTCCCTCTCCACCATTTCAGCAACTTCTAAACTTGTTAATGTTTTTTCTAATTGGTTCATTTATTGTTTCCTCCTAAGTCTGCTTTCTTTTTTGAGTTAATGTGATAGCTCCTTCCCAAAAAAACATTTTTAGATTCTTCTAGCACTTCTACTGCTTCTTTGGCGCTCAACTCTGCATTAATGAGATGTCCTACAATTTGTGATGAAACCTTGTTTTTTAATATCTCGCTCATTTTATTCCCTCCTTCTCTTTCTCCATCTACACCCCATATCAATATTTAACGTCTTGGCAATTAGCGTTATTTTTATTAAGTGCTATTATGTACACGCTTGTCGCTTAGCTATCGTAAATGATAGATCATGGCGTACTCTCGCTCGGTTAAATATTCATATTGGGTGTAGAGGATATAATGAAGTATCTTTAAACTATTTCGTCAATTTCTTCATGTAACGTGAAGTCATCGAATAAAAAAATTTCTTCTATCGGTTTTTTGAACAGTCTACTAATAGTAAGTAACTCATTTAGCTTGAATTCACTGTCCCCGTTTTCCTTATAGGCGTATGTTCTCTCGTGTATCTTTAATAGGTAAGCCATCTTTTCTTGCGAAATATTATGGTACCTTCTTAAAGATTTAAGCTTAGTCTGTTTAGCCATTTTTGCCACCCCTTTCTAACGAACTAACTTCATGATACATGAAAAAATATCATGTGTCAATAAAAATATTCATGTTTTATGAAAAAAAGATGTATAAACTTCATGAAGTATGATATACTTATGATATAGACGAAGAAGGAGAGTTAAAGAAAATGACTGAAAAAGAGTTAGCAGTGTATGTAGGGAAGAGAATACGAGAAGAGAGAAACAAAAAGAAAATGACCCAAAAAGAATTGGGGCGAAGGATAGGCGTTAAACATAATACAGTTTCTTCATATGAATCAGGAACAAACGCCCCAGAACAAAACGCAATATTTAAAATAGCAAGAGCCCTCGAAGTGGCAGTAGATGATTTTTTTCCACCAAAAGAAGGAACCACAGATGAATTTGAAAGAGCATTAAAAATGACAAAGAACTTAAACATTAAAGATATGGAGTTTTTAAATAAACTAATTGAAAAAACCCTCTCGCTCGATGAAGAGGAAAGGGAAAAGTTTTTAGAAAGTATCCGCTTTACTGTTGAATATTATGAAAGTATGAAAGATTAGTTCTCTGTTTCTGGCGGCTGACTTATAAATAGGATATAATTAACAAGTTCTTTCAATTGTTTATCCGTCATATAAGATCGCCGCCTTTTGTTTTAATTAAATAAAATTTACACATTACGAAAACCTCCTTGAGTATTAGTGGAAAGGGTGTTAACTTGGCTTACTTAGTCGGTAAATGCCTACTACTGGATCTACTCAATGGCGCAAATATGACCCAACGAGATTTAGCTATTAAGTTGGGCGTGACAGAGCAGCAAGTAAATAAATATGTAAGAGATAGGCAAAGGATGTCTATACAAACTGCTAAAAACGTTGCGCATATCCTCAATTGTAGCATGGAGGATTTATATGAGTGGACTGTAGTTGGCGATTAATGAGTAGATATTATATATCTGCTCCCGACTAAAGTTAAGCTGTTCGACTTATTTAATATTTAACCTAAATAAAACTTTTAAAACGTTTCTTTATTATGAATATTATTATATCATAATAGGAACGGATGTTCTAGTTTTAATTCAAAAAAGGAGCGATAAAATTTGGCTACAGCTATATATATGAGAGTGTCCACTGAAAAACAAGAAGAAACAGGAGTGTCTTTAGATACTCAAAAAGATCGATTGAACGCTTATTGTACAATGAAGGGGTTCACCAACATAAAAGAGTATCTCGATGTAGGGAGCGGAAGAACGACAGATAAACGTGTCAGTTTTAATCACATGATGGAAGATGTGGAAAATGGTTTTATATCTAATGTGGTAATATTAAAACTAGACAGGCTTACACGATCCATTATTGACTTAAATAATTTAGTATCGCAACTAAACGATAACGATTGCGAGCTACACTCATGCACGGAAAATATAGACACCACAACAGCAAGTGGGCGAATGATGATGAATTTAATCGGTACATTTGCACAATGGGAAAGTGAGACCATATCAGAGCGTGTAATAATAAACATGCAATCAGTAGCAGAAAAAGGAATATGGCAATCATCTGTACCTTACGGGTTTAATTTAGGCAAGGATAGACGGTTGGAAGTAAATGAAGAAGAAAAGAACATACTTAATGATGCGTTTGAATTAGTGATAAAGGGTAACAGTTTTTCGTACGCAGAAGAAAAGATAAAATCAAAATACAACCTAGACTGGCATAGGGGTTTCTTACTAAAGAAGGTACGTATGGAGTCGACAGTAGGTAATATATATAGAAGTGGCACCGTAATAAAAGATACCCACGAGCCACTAATAAGTAAATCACTAAGGGATAAGCTACTAACGATAGCAGAGGAAAGAGGAAACCCTCGCACTCAAATATTTGACGGAGATTTATTTAGGCGAAAAGTATTGTGTCCTCAATGCGATAAAATATTAAGCTTAAGAGCCAACAAAAGCGAAAAAGACAAAAGTAATTTATTTAGTTACTGCTGTCATGAGTGCTACAGAAATGGAAAAGGCATGCTGTCTGTATCTGAAAGAATAATCGAACAAGCATTTATTAACCACCTAGACACACAATTAATAGAATATAACACGGCTGATATGTCCAGTGATAATGACGATAAAGAAATTAAAAAGCTAAAGGCAAGATTGCGATCAATACAAAAAGAAAGAGAACGAATACAAAAAGCTTGGATAAAAGGTTTTATGAAAGATCACGAATTAGTCGAACACCAAAATGAATTAGAAGAAAGATACCAGGCTACACAAAAACGTTTAGATGAACTTGGTAAAACAGAAACAATATCGAATGAAGAAATACTTCAATTGCAACACAGTTTAAAGTCGGGTTATGAGTATATGACAAAAGAAGAAAAAAAACTTTTTATTCAAACTCACATAAAAGAGATTCGAATAGAGCGTAATTTGCTAAAGGGATACAAGAAGAAGTATCGTATAAACGTTACCGCTATTGCGTTTTACTAGATGGTTGTTATGCTACGCTTGGAGTTCCCAATGCATCACAACTATCATACATTACCGAGAGCTCCCCGCTCTCTTTTTTTTATTTTAAAAACTTTATATAAAGAGTTGACTTACACCCTTAACGGTGTTATAATTAAGTTAGAAGTTAAGGAGATCAACAAAAACAGGGAGGAAAAAACAATGACTAAACAAGTAATGGTAAGAGCGTGGGAAATTGCAAGAAAAGGACAAGAACAATTCGGAGGTAACGTAAGCGAATATTTATCAGAAGCAATGAAGATGGCTTGGGCAATCGAAAAAGGAACAGTAACAATGACAATTAAAAGAACAATGAACGAAATCGCAGAAGAATTACAAAGCAACCTAAACACTGTAAAGGTTAATGTTTGGGAAAATTACGGTAAAAGAAGAATCTACGTGAACAAAGGATTTAAGAATCAAGTTATCATGCTAGAATTTGACCAAGACGATAACTGCTTAACAGACTTAGACTTTGGTGGTACTGACTGGATGGCAGCGAGCCAAAATGAAGTATACGACGAATTAAAAACAATCGTTGATTACATGAGCGAGGTTGCGTAATGAGTAGGAAAAGACTAAATTTAACAGGACATAAATACGGTAATTTAACAGTGTTAGAAGAAACGCGACCTGTCGGAAAATCAAGAAGATGGGTATGTCGCTGTGATTGTGGCAATATCACTATTGTTTACATGACGAGCTTAAGAAGTGGCAACACAAAAAGTTGCGGCTGCATAAAATCTGAAAACATATCAAAAGCAAATGTAAAGGATTTAACCGGGATGCGCACCGGTCGTTTGACTGTTAAAGGTAGAGCGCCCAATAAACCTAATGTAGCGACAACCTTTTGGTATTGTAAATGTGATTGTGGTAAAGACACGGTTGCAAGAGCATCCAATTTATCTAGTGGTCGCACGGTATCTTGCGGGTGCTTGTGGGGATCTAATCAGTATAAGGGTAAAAAAGAGGAGGAAAACAATGAAGATAAATGACTACATGACAATTAACGAAGCTGCTTATCGTTGGGATGTAAATATAGAGACTTTGAAACAGCGATTAAAACCATCGCGCAATAAACAGTTAGACGATTTAATAAAAGATGGATACGTTAAATATTTTAAACATCCGAATAAAGCGCGTGGCGAGTGGATTATAAGCCGTGATTTTATGGAAAAATATTATGAAAAAGAAAATTAAAAAGATTAGTGAAAAGGGTTGACTTACACCTTAAAGGGTGTATAATGGTATATAAGAAGTCAAGGAGATGACTTCAAAAAATAAGAGGAGGAAACAAAATGAAAGTAAAGTATGAAGGAATCGTTGTTGGAGAGGTTGTCACGAACAAGAGTATGACAGTAGAGGAAGCGCTAGAAGCGATCGAATTTAACGAGGAAAAGTTTTTACAAGAACAAGGCTTTGATGACATCGACTACAACGATTTTGAGCTAGAGTATTAAAAAAGAGGGGCTTATGTTGCCCCTCCCCAATTTTAACTTAACTTGATTATAACATAAAATAAAAATTAAAAGGAGAATGAAAATGAAAACATTAAATTATAACGGATTAGACTTAGAGGATAAGCAAGTAGATGTAGAAATAAAGGTAAAAGATTTTGAGGAAGTATTAAGAATTTATGAAAGCGTAAAGTATGATGATACAGATTATGAAAATAGACCAGATAATTTAACAGATGAACTGACTAAGGATTTAGGTTTATATTTAGAGGAAACACTACAAGATGATGATGAAACGATCGTCTTTGGATATGTAAACAGAGATACAAATGAAGATGAAAATATCGAATTTAACTATAATGTAATTGAAGAAGATGAAACGGATATGATTGTGGAAGTTGAGTATAAAGGTAGATTTTAGAGGGCAATTAAGCCCTGGAAGGAGGGGACTACAATGGATACCATGAAGAGTGTTGTGTATTGCGGTAATTGTAAAGAAAAAACAACTCATTACAAGAAGGATGCTGGACCATGGTTTTATCAAGTGTGTGAACTTTGCAATAAAGAAACTCTTTTACAAAGTGGAGTTTGGAAAGTGTTTAATGAGAATAGGATAGATGTTATAAGAAAGCGTTCAGGATTGGATTAAGAGGGCAATTAAGCCCTCTTTTTTTATTGTACATCCGATTTCTTGACCCAACTCATTATTTTATCCAACAAAACACGATCCGATTTAACTTGGATAACTTTATACTTTTTACCTTTTGCGCTGTTAAGAATAGATTCGCCTGTCGCAAACTTACTTGCTGATTTTTTTAGTGTGACGGTATTACCAACTTTAAAAGTAGGTGTTTTTGGTTTACTTTGTTTTTTGCTATTTCCCGCAACCTTCACATACTTATCTGATGCTGTAATGTAAAACAAATCGCCTTTTGAATTTTGTACTCGATACTGTAAACTACCATTTACCCGATACAGATTATTTATTTTCCATCCTTGACCATAACTAAATGTGCCTGTTGGGTTCGTCCATCTAGGACTATCATAAAAATTCAAACCATCAGAACCCTTATAAATTGATTCTACACGTTTGCCCTTTAGATTAGTGCCTACCCATTCTACGCCTTTACTAGATTTTTCTTTTTTAGATTTGCTTGGCTTTTTTGATGGTTTACTACCGCCCTTTTTAAGTCCTAAAAACTCCGCAATCCCATCTGCATGACCTTGAGCAATTTTATCTAGCACACTAGACTTTTTAAGCAATGCATTGTCCCCATCTATAAAAAGGTTCTCTGTTAATACTGCTGGCATTTTAGTTTCTCGCACGACTGCAAAATTAGCACGTTTTTTACCACGGTCACGTACATCTAATTGATTGACTATGTTTTTGTGCAATGTATCTTGAAATTTTTTAGTGGTATCCGATACATTTCCGTTATAGATAAAACTCTCAA
>Ga0209487_1003416_pt1 | contig 12485 bp, 11 predicted proteins | sample Poulit2012_FD_187524 | JGI IMG/M metagenome (GOLD analysis project Ga0209487, IMG submission 187524) | Agricultural soil microbial communities from Georgia to study Nitrogen management - Poultry litter 2012 (SPAdes) (version 2) | ecosystem: Environmental > Terrestrial > Soil > Agricultural land... | reverse complement strand
TGCATCATTTTTAACCGGATCATCTGTTGACGCAGATACTCCCATTTGAACTCAAGTCATACCTATGGAAGCACTCGATTTTCTTACTGAAGAGACCACATTTGAACTGCCACTGCGCTACCGGGAGCTCACCCGTGATGAGATGCGCAGGCGAATCCGTGAGATTAAAGAGCACTTCGGCAAGCGGCTCTTTATCCCCGGACACCATTATCAGAAGGATGAGGTGATTGAATTCGCCGATGCTCGTGGAGACTCATTGAAGCTGGCCCAGATCTGTACGGAGCAGGATGGTGCGGAGTTTATCGTCTTTTGCGGCGTACACTTCATGGCTGAAACGGCAGATATGCTGACCACCGACGCTCAGACAGTGATACTTCCGGATATGCGGGCCGGCTGTTCCATGGCTGATATGGCCAATATTGATCAGACGGAGACGGGCTGGAGGGTGATGCAGGAGAGGTTCGGGGATACCATCCTTCCGCTGACCTATGTCAACTCCACCGCTGCCATCAAATCTTTTGTCGGTCGTCACGGCGGAGCAACCGTCACCTCATCCAATGCCCGGAAGATGCTGGAGTGGGCCTTTACGCAGAAAGAGAGGATTCTGTTTCTTCCGGACCAGCACCTGGGGAGGAATACCGCCTGGGATCTGGGGATTCCGCTTGATCAGATGGCGGTCTGGGATCCGATCGCCAACCGGTTCGACTATGAGGGTGACTCCCTGGATGATGTGAAGGTGATTCTGTGGAAAGGTCACTGCTCGGTCCATGAGAAATTCACTGCGGGCCATATTCAGCATCTCCGGAAAAAAGATCCCGAGATCAATATTCTAGTTCATCCAGAGTGTACCTGGGAGGTGGTTCAGGCCTCCGATTATGCCGGATCAACCAGTTACATCATCAATACCATCGAGGCGGCTCCTGCCGGGAGCAAGTGGGCGATCGGTACCGAGATGAATCTGGTCAACCGCCTCATGGCCGAGAATCCGGACAAGGAGATCATCTCTCTCAATCCGTTTCTCTGCCCCTGCCTGACGATGAACCGTATCGATCTCCCTCACCTGCTCTGGTCGCTCGAGATGCTCGAACAGGGGGACGTGGTCAATCCGATCCGGGTGCCGGCCGAGGTTCGTGAGTATGCGGTTGCCGCACTGGAGCGGATGCTGGAGCGCTCATGAAGCTCATAAGACGCCTCTAAAGCGTACATAAAAGTAAAGCTCTGATGACATGATAACGCAGCCATCCGGCAGAGGTAGATCTGTGACCCGCCTCCGGACTCTGATTCTGCTCCTTCTGGTGATTCCGGTTCTGGGGGGCTGTAGCGCAGGGGCAGACTCAGATGGTGCTGATGGCGTGGACCGGACTCCCCTTCTGCTGGTTTCGATTGACGGATTTATGGCGGATTACATCGATCGTCATCAGACACCCCATCTGGACCGGTTGATCCGGGAGGGGGTGTATGCCTCGTCCATGATTCCTGTCTTTCCTACCAAAACCTTCCCGACGCACTACTCGATGGCTACCGGGCTCTATGTCGAGAACCACGGGATCATCTCCAACCGCTTCTACAACATCGAACTGGGGGAGCAGTTCTCATTCGGCCCGCCTGAAGAGACTGCCGACCGCGATGGGTGGTGGGGTGGTGAGCCGATCTGGGTGACTGCCGAGAAGCAGGGGTTGACGGCGGCAACCCTGTTCTGGCCCGGTTCAGACTATGAGATCGGTGGTGTGCGGCCGACCCGATATCTGGATTATGATGCCTCGATGCCGAATCTGGCCCGGATCGACTCCATTATCACCTGGATGGATCCGGATGGACCGGTTCAGGCCGATTTTGGTACGCTCTATTTCAGTGATGTGGATGTCGCCGGCCACCGTTACGGCCCTGCATCCCCCGAGGTTTCTGCCAAGGTGCTGGAAGCGGACGAGTGGATGGGGTATCTGATGCAGCGTCTCGAGGAGACAGGGCTTCGGGGATCTCTGAACCTGATGGTGGTCTCTGATCACGGGATGGCGGAGCTGTCGCACGACAGGTTGATCTTTCTCGATGATCTGATCGACCTGGATCGGGTGAGGGTGATTGACCGCACGCCGGTGGCCATGATTCAGCCCCGGGAGGGGGAGACAGAGCAGGTCTACCGGGAACTCAAGGAGCAGGAGAGTCACTACCGGGTCTATCTGCGGGAGGAGCTGCCTGAAGCCTACCGCTTTTCAGATCATGGACGGATACCGGATATCCTGCTGATTTCCGATACCGGCTATTTCATCACCACACATACGACCTACATCTCCTCCGGAATACCACTCGGGATGCACGGTTACGATCATCGTGATCCGGAGATGCACGCTTTTTTTCTGGCCACCGGCCCCGATTTTGGAAGAGGCGACACTCTGCCTCCGTTCAAAAGTGTTCATCTATATGAGCTGATGAGCCACCTGTTGCAGATTGAACCGGCACCCAATGATGGAGATCTTGACGCTGTCCGATTCATTTTGGACTGATTTCGGTTAAAAGTTGCTTATTTTTAGAGATAAGAATAGTATAACAGGCTTATATAAACTGATCCTGTAACTGATCACGCAACCACAATGGCATACGTCGTTACTGAACCTTGCATCAACTGTAAATACACCAATTGTGCCTCCGTTTGCCCCGTAGACGCATTCCGGGAGGGCCCGAATTTTCTGACTATCGATCCTCTGGAGTGTATCGATTGTGATGCCTGTGTTCCAGAGTGCCCGGTGGAGGCGATCTTTCCTGATGATGAAGTTCCGGAGAAGTGGGAGCATTATATCGACCTCAACGAGCGACTGGCAGAGGAGTGGGAGGATTACTTTATTAACGAGACCAAAGATCCACTGCCCGATGCCGAGAAGTGGGAAGAGGTAGAGGATAAGGAGGAGTACTTGCAGGAAGAGTGGGACTGACCTTTTGAAGGCTCCATCTTGAAGACTTCACTTTGGAGGTTTCACTTTAAAAACTCCACGTTGGAGACGTCTCAACGACCAAAGATCAACCCCCATCGCCTATGCCCCGATTAAGAGACCGGACTCTCGATCTGCAGAAACCTGCAGTGATGGGCATACTCAATGCGACCCCCGACTCATTTTCTGACGGGGGTCTTTTTTTTTCTGTTGACGCCGCCATGGAGCGTATTGCGCAGATGGTGGAGGAGGGGGCTGACATCATCGACATCGGCGGGGAGTCTACCCGGCCTGGATCCGATCCTGTTCCGGTTGAGGAGGAGCTCAAGCGCATCGTCCCTCTTCTCGAACAGGCTGTTCCGGAGTTCAGTAACTGCCTCTTTTCGATCGATACTACCAAGGCAGAGGTGGCGTCGGCTGCGCTTCAGGCGGGGGTTCATCTGGTCAACGACGTCAGCGGTCTGAAGGATCCGCGACTGGCTGAACTCTGTGCGGCGTCGGGTGCCGGCTATGTGCTGATGCACAGTAAGGGGGATCCTAAAACCATGCAGCAGAACCCTGTTTATGAGGATCTGATGGGGGAGCTGGATGATTATTTCAGTCACCGGCTGAAACTTTTGAAAGAGTCGGGTGTTAACACCATTATCCTCGACCCCGGAGTAGGTTTCGGCAAGACCCTCGATCACAATTTGCAGATCATCGCTCATCTTGGCAACTTCTCCAAGTTTGACTGCCCCGTTCTGGTCGGCGTCTCCCGGAAGTCCATGATAGGCAAGATCCTCGACGACCGCCCGGTTGAAGGCCGGTTGGCGGGAACCCTTGCTGCTCACTATCACTGCCTGGTCAACGGCGCCAGAATCCTCAGGGTACACGATGTTCAAGAGGCGAAAGACTCTATTCAGATATTTCATGCCATACAAACCAGCGTCTCCTAATCCATAGCGCAATTGCTTCCAATAGGATTTCTTGAGTTTGGAATTACCGATCTCATCGAAACACTGGTCATTGCACTGGTGTTGTACTATCTCTACAGATGGGTGCGGGGAACGTTTGCGATTCAGGCAGCCCTGGGGCTTGTATTTATTATCCTGATCAACGCCGCAGTCAGTATTCTCGGCCTCTCCACTCTCGATTTTATTCTCCGCAGTATTCTGGATGTCGGTGTACTGGCAGTGATCATCATATTCCAGCCGGAGATCCGCAAACTGCTCTACAATCTCGGGCAGAACACCACGCTCGACAGACTGTTCGGTCGGAGCAATACCATGTCTGTGGTCGAAGAGGTGGTTGAGGCTGTCCGGAACATGTCACATAGTAAAACGGGTGCGCTTATCGTTTTTGCCCGTAGTAGCTCCCTCCAGGATCTGGTGGATGTCGGGGTCAAGCTGGATGCCCGGGTCAACAGCGAGCTTCTGGAGACCATCTTCAGGAAGGACACTCCGCTTCACGATGGCGCTGTGGTGATCCGGAACAACCGGATTGTTGCTGCCAGCTGCTACCTCCCTATATCGCAGAATCCCAATATTTCGTCTGTTTTCGGTACGCGCCATCGCGCTGCTGTGGGTGTCAGCGAAACAAATAACGTCTTTGTCATTGTGGTATCGGAGGAGACGGGTCGCATCTCCATTGCCCGTAACGGCAATCTCACCAGCGGTCTCTCCATCCAGAAGCTTCGCGCCGAGATGGAGGCACTTTTTGGCAGTGGCAAGATCGATGAGGAGGAGGTCGGGTTCAGCTCCAGCAAGACCGATCTGGAGATGAACTGAACGGTTTCCTATCACTTCCTCAGGCTGGCTGTTTTATGAGCTCCGGTCTATTTTCGGCTGAACCTGTCTCTCCCGGCAACCTCGATGGTGCCAAAAACGTCTGAGCTGCGGCAGGTTCAGGCTGCAAAAAGGTTCAGCCACCAAGAGTTCAGGTACTGAAGAGTAAAGGCTCCAAAGATTTAGCCATCAAGAGTTCAAGCTGCAGCAGGTTCACCTTTCTATTGTAGGTTTTTTTATTTAAGTAGGAAACTCCTTCAATCGCGGAGCTGTAATCCAGGCTCTGCTCATGACCGGCACTGTCTGACCCACAGGTCTCTCATCGATCTGCAGGCAGGTTCCGGCACGCATATACCGCTCTGATCCATAAATCCTGCTGATCTATGAACCCGATGAAGCCGCTCAACTGCCATGCCATCCGGCGATCACTGTTACTCCTTCTCCTGCTGACAGGATTCACCACATCCACCCTTCTGACTCCGGCTGCTCATGGCCAGAGCAGTGAGGATCTGAATGTCATCTCCGACTGGCTCCAGTACTCCGATGTGAAGAACACCCTCTACCGGCACCTCTCAAACGAAGCTCTGAAGCTGCTGGAGGAGCGACGGAATCTGGTCTCTGAACTGAATACCCGTCAGCAGTGGAAGCTCTACAGAAGCTCGGTGCGAGAGACCCTGATGGAGATCGTCGGCCCCTTTCCCGAAAAGACACCACTTCAGCCGAGGGTTACCGGAACACTGCAGCGGCCGGAGTTTACCGTTGAGAAGATCATCTACGAATCACAGCCTCAATTCTACGTAACAGCAGCTCTTTTTCTGCCAAAAGAGAGGTCTGAACCGGCGCCTGCCATTATCTACACCAGTGGTCACACCCCTCTCGCATTCCGGTCGGAGGCCTATCAGCAGAATATTATCAATCTGGTTCGAAAAGGATTCGTGGTGCTTGCTGTCGATCCGGTCGGTCAGGGTGAGCGGATGCAGTACCTTGATGAGACCGGAGAGCCGCAGTTGGGACCGACGAGTGAACACTCCTACGCCGGCGCACAGGCTCTTCTTGCAGGGAGCTCTCTGGCCCGCTATATGATCTGGGACGGGATCCGTTCGGTAGATTACCTGATGACACGTCCGGAGGTGGATCCCGAGCGGATCGGAATCACCGGCCGGTCAGGGGGCGGTACACAGGCGGCCTATATTGCCGCGTTTGATGACCGGATCACGGCCTCAGCCCCCGAGAACTATATCACCAGTTTCAGCTGGCTTCTCAGATCGATCGGCCCTCAGGATGCAGAGCAGAACTTCAGCAGGTCCATCGCATCTGGCATTGACCATCCGGAACTGCTTCTGGCACACGCACCGGATCCGGCCCTGATGATCACCACGACCCGGGACTTTTTCAGTATCCAGGGGTCGCGGGAGACCTTCGATGAGGTGAGTGGCTACTATCGGTCAACAGAAAACCCTGATGCATTCACCATGGTGGAGGATGACCATGGGCATGGCTCGACGGTGGCCAACCGGGAGGCGATGTACCGGTTTTTTCAGGAGGCTCTGGACCTGCCGGGACCGGCTGACGATCTGGAGGTATCGCTGTTTACCGTGGAGGAGCTTCAGGTGACTGAGACCGGGCAGGTAGTGACCTCTCTGGGCGGAGAGACCCTCTTCTCTCTGAACCAGAAGGAGTCTCAAAGACTGACGGAGGATCTGGAGCGGCAACGAGGCGAGATGGGCCGATACCTCCGGGAGGTGGACCGGCAGGCCCGACAGCTCTCAGGGTACCGGGACCCGGTTCCGGAGAGTCCCTTTTTTACAGGAAGATATCAGAGAGAGGGGTACTCTGTTGAGAAGTACTTTATCAAAGGAGAGGGAGATTACCCGCTTCCGTATCTGCTGTTCAGACCCGATCCGTCAAAAGAGCAGGATTTCCAGGAGCAGAGTGAATTGATCTTGTGGATCCATCCGGAGGGGAAGCAGGCCGGGGCAGAACCCGGTGGTGAGATCGAACAGCTGGTTCATCAGGGGTATACGGTGGCGGCGCCCGATCTGCCCGGAACCGGAGAACTGGGTCCGGGTCTTCCCCGGGGGGACTCCTATATCAACAACGTCTCCTACAATGTGCTGTTTGCTGCCAATCAGATCGGGCGCTCCATCACAGGTCTGCGTGCCGGTGATATCAACCGGCTGGCCATGACGCTGATTGCAGAGGGTCAGTCAGGAGCCGCAGGTGAGAGAGTGACCGGGACAGATACGGGTGAACATCCATCAGGTCTGGCAATGGCTGAGGGGGGTCCCGCCGGTGCAGTCTCTGGCAATGCCCGGAGACCGGATCGTGGGATAGCGCTGATTGCCCATAGTACGCTCACGCCAGATGCCCTCCACGCAGCGGCTTTCAGTGATCACTTTTCACATCTTGTCCTGACGGATCCTCTCTCCTCCTGGAGTCACCTGGTCAACACGGAGTGGTACGATGCCCGGTGGGCTCACTCACTGGTTCCGGGAGCGCTGACCGCTTACGATCTGCAGGATCTCGTGGCGTTGGCTGCACCGGAACAGCTGCTGGTCATCTCAGTTGCAGAGGATCAGGGTGCTGCTTCCGGAGATCTGGAGGAGACCGGGCGGTTCGAGGAGGCCTGGCGTTCTGCACGGCTATGGGGAGAGCAGCAGAATCCCTCATCGCAGTTTGAATTTAAGCAGGCGCGTGGCTTAGAGGAGCTGCGCTCGATGTTGCTCCGGTGGACAGGCGCTCAGTAGAAATTGAGAATGACTATAGATTTTCTGCTCTGTTAAAAAATTAAAAGTTGCACGTCTGGCCATTTGACCAATTGAGTAACTTCTTGTGACACAATGGACACCACCTGCGTCAGAGTTGACGCTACATAAAGTGGCAAACTTATGACCCGCTCTATTAAGTTTTTTTGACAAATCGGGAACGGATAGAGCTGCTTACAGAGTTAGTCTGGCAGATGCCGAAATGGCTATTCAAAACACAACCTTCAGAGTAAGAGAGGAGAACTGCGGGAGCGATCCCGTTTGAATGCCAGACTCCGAATTTTCCGGACAGGCTCGAGAGAAAAATAACCTACCATATTGCAGCTCCCTGTCGATACCGGCAGCCAGCGGATGGAGAGAGCAGATCTTGTTTCTGACAATGTCCTGCTCAACAACTCCGATCCTCTGTGGGCTGAAAATGCATAACATTATGGATGAACACATACTGAGTATAGTCAGAAGTTGTAGCAGAGATGAACAGTCCTATCAGACACTGAAGCAGATCGTCAACATTCTGCAGGGTGAGCGGGATCACTACAGAAAGTATATGGACCTGCTGGAGAGAGCAGTCCGGAATGACTATGAGGCCATCATGATCACAGAGGCTTCGTTTGAGGGAAGTGACCCTGTCATCGCCTTTGTCAATGAGGGATTTTCCCGGATGACCGGATTCGGAAGAGAGGAGGTGGCAGGTTTGACACCGCGGATCCTTCATGGCAAGAAGACCGATCAGTCTGTTCTGCATCAGATGAGGCAGAAGCTGATGGACGGGGAGTCTTTTTTCGGAGAGACGGTCACCTACAGGAGAGATGGCACCGAGTTTGTAAATCAGTGGGACGTTCACCCTCTCAAAGATCAGGGTGGAGAAATTACACACTGGGTCTCCTATCAACAGGATGTGACGCAGCAGAGAGCACTCGAGCAGCACTATAACAGCAGAAAACGTGAGTGGGACAACCTCTCGGAAGAGCTTAGAAACATAACAGCACTGCTGGATAGCGAAGGCAGGTTGCTGGAAGCCACTCCTGCGTTCCGGGATCTGATCCAGTCTGGTTCCGGCGAGCTTGAGCATCTGCGATTCCAGGATCTGCTGTTTGACTCAGGCAGGAGCCGGATTTCAGATCTTTTCGATGAAGTAAAAAAGTTTGGGGCTCAGGGGCTTGAATTCAACCTGACACTGATTACGAGCCAGAACAAGCGGGTCGAGGTATCAGCCTGTGCGTCCATGATCAGGAGGGATGGTGAGGCACGGATCCATATCAGGTTCAGAAACAGTGGCCTTCGGCAGCGAGTTGATGAGTTACTTCAGGCGGCACGACACCGGTCGTTGAAGCTGAACGGTCGTCCGACAGCCGTATAATCGACTCGGATACCTCGCAATACTGCTTCCCGATTGAGGATGATTGAAGTCCTGTGATTTCATATATTTCATCCCATGAATATCGCAGAAAAACAGGACAGGATCGTACGGGCATTCGACCTGCTTGGAGACTGGCAGGAGCGTTACAGATACATCATTAAACTGGGCCAGAAGCTGGATCCCCTGCCGGAGGAGGAGAAGGTAGAGGAGAATCTGGTGAGAGGGTGTCAGTCGCAAGTGTGGCTGACTGCCGATCTTGAAGACGGAAAAGTTGTGTTCCGGGCAGATAGTGACGCGGCGATCACCAAAGGTCTCGTCGCACTGATGGTGAAGATCTACTCGGGTGAAGAGCCGGAGGTCATCATGTCGACACCTCCCGAATTTATCAAGAGGATCGGAATGCAGGAGCACCTTTCACCCACCCGTTCCAATGGACTGCTCGCCATGGTTAAACAGATGAAGATCTATGCTATGGCGTTCAAGTCGCGCGTGGAGAGTGAGTCGTAAAAGGCGGGTCTTCCGTAAATCCTCCGTAAATCCTCGTTGACAGTCTGCCAGGTTTTGGCAGGGGACACAGACTCCCCCGAACCCTTGATAACAGCCTGATGAGCCGTTTTACCGAATTTCAGAGAACACCGGTTCAGAACCGGCCGGTCTTGTGGATACTGGTAGTTCTGTCGCTTCACCTCCTTGTTCCTGCTCTCAGGGCACAGCAGACGGGTGCGGAAAGCGGCATGAGGCTGTCCAGTGCGAACCAGGTCAACATCGAGATCCTGCACGACAGAAATGTCATTCCTGCGGGTACTTCGGCCAGAGTGGCCGTTCTTCTGAACCTGGAGGAGGGGTGGCATGTCAACTCCGACCGGCCCTCCCTCGACTTCCTGATCGGTACCCGGCTTGACGTTGAGGCTCTGGAAGGGCTTCGGCCGGTGTCTGTTCACTACCCCGCCTCCACAAGCTATAAATTCGATTTTGCCGATCAGCCGGTTGATGTATTTGAGGGGGATGCACCTGTTGTCGTCACGCTCCGCACCGATGAAAACCTGGCCCCCGGCAGTTATGAACTCCCATCCTCCCTCCGCATCCAGGCCTGTAACAACGAGGTCTGCCTCGCCCCGACAACCGTTGATTTGACGATTCCTGTCGAGGTGACAGCAGCCGGCACCGGATATCAGGCACTCAACAGCGATCTGTTTGACAATATCGGAACCACAGGCGGCTCCATCTCAGATGTCATGTCCGCCAGGGGTGGACAGGATGTGGCTGCGCTCTTTGACTCCATGGGCCTCTTCTGGGCCTTTGCGGGAATCTTTCTGATCGGCCTGGCACTGAATCTCACACCCTGTGTCTATCCGATGCTCTCGGTGACCGTCTCTCTGTTTGGCGGGCAAGGCGGCGGTGACCGGAAACTGGGGCACTCGTTCATGATGGCTTCTGTCTATGTAGCCGGAATCGTGACGATGTACAGTGTGCTGGGGGTTGCAGCGGCCTGGACCGGAGCACTGTTTGGAAGCTGGCTCCAGAGTCCCTGGGTTCTCGGAGGGATCGGTCTGCTGATTCTGGCTCTCTCACTCAGTATGTTTGGCCTTTATGAACTTCAGCCCCCCTCATCCTGGATGCAGTCACTGAGTGGAGCCCAGCGTAAGGCGGGAGGTCTCTTCGGCCACTACTTCTCCGGACTGGTAGTGGGGGTCTTTGCTGCTCCCTGTATAGGCCCTCCTATCATTGCCCTGCTCGCATTTGTCGGTGGCCATGGTGATCCGCTGTTTGGATTTGCCATTTTCTCTGTGATGGCCCTGGGTCTGGGTTTCCCCTATCTGATCCTGGGGACGTTCAGCAGTCTGCTCTCGAGACTTCCCCAGTCTGGCGCCTGGATGGTCTGGGTCAAGAAGGTGTTTGGTGTCGTTCTTGTCGGCGTCGCACTCTTCTACCTTTCGCTCGCGTTTTTCCCGGCCTGGTCACTGCACTCCATTGTGATTACGCTGCTGGTCGGAGGGATCTATCTCGGTTTTGTTGAGCGTTCAGGACGTGACAACCGCTCGGTCCGCCGTCTTCAGTGGATCACCGGAGTGGCAGCAATCGGCGTCTCAGTCATGCTCTTTCTGAACCTGCAGAAGGAGGGTATCGAGTGGGAGACCTGGGATGAAGATGAGTTTGAAAAGGCCCTCGCTGAAGGGAAGCCGGTCATGATGGATTTCTATGCGGACTGGTGTATCCCCTGTCTTGAGCTGCAACGAGCAACATTTACCGATGGGCAGGTGATCGAGTCCACGCAGCCCTTCAGAAGATTCAAAGTGGACCTGACCCACTACGACTCCGAGCAGTCAGAAGCGCTGAGGCAGCAGTTTGGAATAGCCGGTGTGCCAACTATCCTCTTTATCAATATGGACGGGAAGGAGGTAGAGGAGGCCCGGGTGGTGGGGTTTCTGAACCCTGAACGTTTTCTGGAGAGAGTTGCGCTGGTCTTTGACGACTCCAGAGGAATTGAGACGGTCGGGGAGGAGACGGTTCAGCAGGGTTTGCCTGTCTCAGGGTCGAGATAGCAGGCATCGGACGTTAGAGATCGCTGCAGCGTAAGCTCCTGCTCGAGGTCATCCAGGTACTCATTCAGATTCTCTTCACCCGAGACCATCTGGCCACCCTCCTCCAGTTGTGGCAGGGCGTGGTCCGAACTCTTCGACCCGTTGTATGTTTCCGTTCTGAATGAGATGACCAGGTTCTCAAGCTTCTGCTCGATCTCATCCGCCAGCGGATCCTCTTCTTTGCGATGTAGAACTATCACTCTTCTCCTCCTCGATTTACAGCTGTTATATGAGGTGCTCTAATATAACAATATGAAACGACTGGTTGGTTCCGGATACCCCCAGCCGTTTGACTTGAAGGTGCTAATAATCTATTTTCATTCTGCGAAATCAGCCTGTATCAAGCCAATAGCCTGCAGAGCCTTTCGGGAGCCTGAATGTGCAAGATCTCTGACACTGTGCTCTGTTACCTGAGAGACAGTGAGGTTCAGAAAAAAGCGCATGAGGCTCTATCTACAGAATGGTATCCTATCACGTATTAAGCATCGCATTATTTCATCAGGATTTACAATGAAGCTACGTAAGGCAGAAAGGACGCGACAACGTATCATAGAAGCTTCGGCGCCGCTTTTTAACAGCAAGGGCTTTTCTGGAACGACCATGACAGATATACTGAAGGCGACAGGTCTGACCAAAGGCGGAGTCTACGGCAACTTTGCAGGTAAAGATGAGATCGCTCTTGAGGCGTTCGAATACAATAAAGATATGCTGTTCCGCTCTCTGCATGAGAAGGTGGCAGAGAAGAGCTCTCCCCTTGAGCAGCTGCACGCTTTTTTTCGAAGCCATGGTGAAATCATGCAGCAGTTTCCGGGTGGCTGTCCTCTCCTGAATACAGCTACCGAGGCGGATGACACCCATCCGGTTCTTAAAAAACGGGTCAAGGCCGCTCTCTTCATCTGGATCAACTACCTGAAAAGGATCATACAGCAGGGAATAGATAAAGGTGAGATCAAAAGCTCTGTTGATCCGGAGCTCTCTGCCAGAACCATGCTTTCGATGCTGGAGGGAGCCGTTTTTATGGGAAAACTGATGGAGAGACCAGAGGCTTACCTGGAGATTATCCGACAGATACGGCGCATGATCGACGCTGA
>Ga0209487_1003415_pt1 | contig 12490 bp, 12 predicted proteins | sample Poulit2012_FD_187524 | JGI IMG/M metagenome (GOLD analysis project Ga0209487, IMG submission 187524) | Agricultural soil microbial communities from Georgia to study Nitrogen management - Poultry litter 2012 (SPAdes) (version 2) | ecosystem: Environmental > Terrestrial > Soil > Agricultural land... | reverse complement strand
ATGGCATTTATTAAGCCCGTTCCCGTGGGCTCCACCGTTTATTGCTACACCGAACTCCTCGATGTGGGCCATAGCTCCATGCGTATTCGTGTGGAAGTTTGGATCAGTGAAGACGACGCTCCCAGAGCCAAGGTGACCGATAGTATTTTTACCTTTGTGGCCATTGATGATAACGGCCGCACACGTGCAGTGGGCACAGCCTCATAACAAGGGCTAGCCCCACCAAGCCTTTCTGGTTAGACTTATGGCCTCTTCGTAACCTTATCAGTAAGGGTGGATGTGTCTTTTCCTGCAGACTCCGTGGGCTTAGTAAAGCCTGAAACATTACATTTTGAACAGCCGCTTACACTAGAATGTGGGCGCACTTTGCCCAATTTCGACTTAGTGTATGAAACCTACGGCGAGCTTAACGCTGCGCGCAGTAATGCAATTCTTATTTGCCACGCCCTCTCGGGCCATCATCATGCAGCTGGCTACCACACACCAGATGATAAGCGCCCTGGTTGGTGGGATACCGCCATTGGCCCTGGTAAACCCATAGATACCAATCGCTTTTATGTGGTAGCGGTTAATAACCTTGGCGGCTGCCACGGCTCCTCGGGCCCCACTTCCATCAACCCTAAAACAGGTGAACCTTGGGGGCCAGATTTCCCCCTAGTCACAGTGAAGGACTGGGTTAATAGCCAAGCCCTACTTGCAGACCGCTTGGGCATTGAACAGTGGGCCGCCGTGGTGGGTGGTAGTTTAGGGGGCATGCAGGTATTGCAATGGTCCATTGATTACCCTGAACGTTTACGCCATGCGTTAGTGATCGCCTCGGCCCCGCGCTTGTCCGCACAAAACATCGCCTTTAACGAAGTGGCGCGGCAGTCTATTTTAACCGACCCGCAATTCCATCAGGGCCACTATGCCAAGCACGGCACCTACCCCCGCCAAGGCTTAATTTTAGCGCGCATGCTCGGCCATATTACCTATCTCAGCGATGATGTAATGCGCGAAAAATTTGGTCGTGATTTACGCAGTGGTCGCTTCCAGTTTGGGTTTGATGTGGAATTCCAAGTGGAAAGCTATTTGCGCTACCAAGGCGAGACTTTTTCACGCAACTTTGATGCCAATACCTACTTACTCATGACAAAGGCCCTCGATTACTTCGATCCTGCGAGCGAGTACGATAACTCCCTAGAAAACGCCTTGGCACAAGCTAAATGTAAGTTTTTGGTGATTGCCTTCACCACCGACTGGCGCTTCCCACCAGAGCGCTCTAAAGAAATTGTAGACGCACTATTAGAAGTGGGTCATCCCGTAAGCTATGCAGCGGTGCAAACCGATAAAGGGCACGATGCGTTCTTGCTACCCATTCCCACGTATTTGCGCATGCTAAAAGGTTATTTACAACGGGTAGCAGATGAGGTGGAGACCGAATAATGACACGCAACGATTTTAAAATTATTCGGGACTGGATCCCTGATAAAGCCAAAGTACTGGATTTAGGCTGTGGCGACGGCACGCTACTGGCCAAGCTGCGCGATACGCGACAAATCAATGGTTATGGCCTCGAAATCGACCACCACAATATTACCGAATGCATCAACAAGGGCGTAAATGTGGTGGAGCAAGACCTAGACCAAGGGCTAAGCAACTTCTCTAACCGTAGTTTTGACTACGTGATTATGACGCAAGCGCTACAAGCCGTGGAAAAACCCCACCTCGTGCTTGGCGAAATGCTCCGCGTAGGCCGAGAAGCCATTATCACCTTCCCCAACTTTGGTTATTGGCAAGTACGTAGCTATTTATTTTTTAAGGGCCGTATGCCTGTTTCCAAGCGCTTGCCCTACCAGTGGTACGACACACCCAACATCCACTTATGCACGGTGCGTGATTTTGATGCCTTCTGCCGCGAAAACCACTATCGCGTGCTAGAGCGCAAAGTGCTCAACCGCCACCACCAATCCAATTGGGCCACGCGTTGCCTGCCCAACTTATTTGGCGAGCTGGCATTGTATCGAGTTACACAAGCATGAAAATCGTTCTCGCCTCTGGCAATAAAGGCAAGCTGAAAGAGCTTGAACAAATCCTCGCTCCCATAGGCTACGACATTTGCGCACAAAGTGAATTCGATGTGCCCGAGGCTGAAGAAACGGGCCTCACCTTTGTGGAAAACGCCATTATCAAAGCACGCAACGCTTGCGAGCATACAGGCCTCGCAGCCATCAGCGACGACTCCGGTATTGAAGTGGATGCCCTTAAAGGCGCGCCCGGAATTTATTCTGCACGCTTTGCAGGGCCAGGCGCCAACGACGAGGCCAACAACGCACGCTTGGTGCAAGAGCTACAGGCTCTCGGCCGAGGCCCCTTCAGCGCTCGTTACCAGTGCGTCATCGTATATATGCGCCACGCCAACGACCCCACTCCCATTATTTGCCAAGGCAGCTGGGAGGGCGAAATACAATTTTCACCCGCGGGAGAAAATGGTTTTGGCTATGATCCTCATTTTTATGTACCAGAAAAAAACTGCACCGCCGCGCAATTAACCGATGATATTAAGCATGCACTGAGCCATCGCGGCAAAGCGTTGCAGCAACTCTTATCAGCGCTCAAACAATAAATAACTGTTAAATGGTTGCTGAAACAGGTTGTTTCACTTTTTTGGGCCATATATTTTTTAGCCGTTTGTGGTACAAATAATGCGTCTATTAAACAAGGAGCAAGTAATGAATAAGCGTTTATTAACTGGATTAGTTCTTTTTGGTTCTCTTTCACTCGTCGCCTGTGGCGAACAACCCGCACCCGAAACCGAAGGCGGTGCCCTCAACGAAGCGCAAGAGCAATTCGATCAAGATCCGTCCTTAACCGAACAAGCACAAGAAAAGTTCGAAGAAGCTAAAGAAGCCACTGCAGACGCCGCTGAAGATGCTGCCGACGCAACCAAAGAGGCCTACGATACTGCAAAGGACAAAGCTAGCGAAGCCATGGATAGCGCCAAGGAAAAAGCCCAAGATGCTAAGGACAAAGCCAGCGACGCAGTAGACGAAGCGAAAGACGAAGTTGCTGCAAAGAAAGAAGAAGCCGCAGCTCAAGCAAAAGCAAAAGAGGAAGAAGCCAAAGCTAAAGCAGATGCCGAGAAACAAAAAATTAAAGATAAAGAGAAAGCTGCCAAAGATAAACTCAACAGCGCTTTCAACTAAATCTTTTTCGCTTTATGCTCTTAAACGCCATGCTCATCCTGGGCATGGCGTTTTTGTTTGCGGATAATACATGAATACCTTGCTTCCTCCTCTATCGCTCTATGTGCATTTGCCTTGGTGCATAAAAAAATGCCCCTATTGTGATTTTAATGCCCACACCCTTACAGGCGATTTGCCTGAACAAGAATATTTAGAGCAACTCAAAAGGGACCTCCACAACGAGCTAGTTGACGTGCAAGGGCGCTCTTTGGTGAGTATATTTTTTGGTGGCGGCACACCGAGCCTGATGTCACCACAGTTTTATCGGGCACTGCTCAGTTATATTGGTGAGCATATCCCCTTCGCCCCAACGATCGAAATCACACTTGAAGCCAATCCAGGCGCGAGCGACCAAGCGCATTTTGCAGGTTACAGAGAAGCAGGCATCAATCGTTTATCCATTGGTGTGCAGAGCTTTAACGACCCCCATCTACAAGCCCTAGGCCGCCAGCACGATAGCGGCGCAGCAAAACAAGCAATCATCGATGCACAGCGGGCAGGGTTTCGTAATTTTAACGTGGATTTAATGCACGCTTTGCCTCAGCAAACCCCTGAGCAAGCTGCCCAAGATTTAGCCATAGCTGTAGACATGGGCGCTACCCACATCAGTTGGTACGAGCTCACCATAGAACCCAATTCTGTGTTTTTTAGTTATCCACCTCGCCAGCCAGACCCTGACCTGTGGGCCGATGTAGAAGCACAAGGCATAGCGTTTTTAACACAGACGGGCTTACCGCGTTACGAAATCTCTGCCTACGCTAGCCCTGCTTTTGAAAACCAACACAACCTCAACTACTGGCGTTTTGGCGATTACCTCGCCATTGGGGCCGGAGCCCATGGCAAAATCACCCATCCTAACGGCGACATTTGGCGTTACCAAAAAACGCGCCTGCCACAACATTATTTGGCTGAGGGCGGGCACCTGCGCCGGCAATTAGAACCCATAGCACGCGAAGACCGCCCCTTTGAATTTATGCTGAATGCGCTACGCCTAACCCAAGGTGTACCAAGCCATTTATTTACCACCACCACGGGCTTGCCTTTAAGTACCATCGCCGAGCCTTGGCAACGTCTACGTCAACAACAATTAATGGTGGACTCCGATGAGCGATTAAGCTGCACCGCCAAAGGGCTACAGTTTTTAAATCATGTACTGAATGAATTCACCTAGTTGTCTCTTGCTCATTTTTTGAATCACATTCATAATACGCCTCTGTTTAACTATTAGAACAAAAGTACAGATTCCTATGGGAACCAAACGACGACGTCTACGGGAGCTTGCTGCCCGTGAGCAGCTATTTATTAATACAGCGCTGGCGCATATTCAAACCGACGGGTTACTGGCACTTAAAATGGCCAAAGTTGCTCGTGATTGCGATTACGCCACAGGCACGCTTTATCAGCACTTCGCTTCTAAAGAAGATTTGCTGTTGGCTATTTTTGCCAGCGAAAATGAAAAAAACCTCGAGATAATGCGCCGTGCCACTGAGTGGGAAGCGCCAAGCCGCAAAAAAATATTAGCGCTGATTGTGGGTGATATTTTGTTCTCTGCTAACCACCCAGACCACCAAAGCCTCGGCCGCTATATTTTTACCGATGCCGTGTGGGAAGCTGCTTCCCTCGAGCGGCGCCAGCAAGTGCTTGATGCTTATATGCCGCACCACGAGGCCGCCACCAGCATTACGCAAGATGCCATTAGTGCCGGCGACTTAGACCCGCGCGGCCAAAGCCCTGCCGAACTCACCCTAGGTATTTGGGCCATGTGCATGGGCATGCATACCCTTGTCGAAGCTGATGAAGTGCTAACGAGCCTTGAGCTAGTGCGCCCCTATCGCTGGCTGCTGCGCAATATCCATTTATATTTAAACGGCCTGAACTGGCAGCCCTTGCTTGACCCTTTTGACGAACAAAAACTTAACCAAGATGTAGAGCACATTGTGGAAACACTCTACCAAGATCTGTGCTTTAGCCCACTATCCACTGAGGAACCACCCCATGAATAAACGCATGATATTGATGCTGCTTGCTTGCGTTGTCGTATTCGGCGGCGTATTTGGCGTACAAGCCATGATCAACAAAGGCATGAACGATTTTTTTGATGATATGCCCATGCCTGCGGTGAGCATCACCGTGGCCGATGCCGAGGAAGACACCTGGCCCGTGCGTTTAAGTGCCGTGGGAACCGCCAAGGCAGTTAACGGCACTCAACTCACCACGGAAGCGGCCGGTATTGTTAACAAAATTAACTTCCGCTCTGGCGAACAAGTGAAGGCAGGGCAAACCCTCATCACACTAGATGACGAAGCGGATCGCGCTCAACTCAAAGCCCTAAAGGCCGCTGCAGAACTTGCCAAGGCCGAGCTTGAGCGTACCCAGCGCTTACACCGCCAAGGCAGCGCCTCTAAAGCTGAGCTCGACCGAGCCATCAGCCAAGCAGATCAAGCCGTTGGTAACCTCACCAGCCACGAAGCCCGTATCGCGCAAAAAAATATCAAGGCACCTTTCGATGGCCAACTGGGTATCCGCTTAGTGAACTTGGGTGAGTTTCTCTCCCCGGGTACGCCTGTGGTGAGCTTGCAGCAGCTATCGCCCATTTATGTGGACTTCAAACTGCCCGAAAGCAACCTCAAGGCACTAGAAGTAGGCCAAACGATTACCGTGACCGTGGATGCTTGGCCTGACGCCACGTTTGAAGGCAAGGTCACCGCTATTGAGCCAGGCATCGACGCGGCAACCCGTAGCATCAAGGTGCAAGCGGAAATCGAAAACGAAGACTTTAAATTACGCCCCGGCATGTTTGCCCGTGTACAACTAGATCTTGGCGCAGACGAGAGTGTCGTGGTAATTCCCCAAAGCGCCGTGAGTTTTAACCCCTATGGCAATGCTGTATTTGTGGTAGTGGACAGCGAAGATAATAATGGCACTGCTCAAAAAGTAGTAAAGCGTCGTTTTGTACGCACTGGCCGCACCCAAGGCGACTATATTACGATTTTAGAAGGGATAGAGCCTGGCGACACCGTTGCCACCTCCGGTCTCCTTAAGCTTAATAATGACACTGTCATCAAAATAAGTGATGAAGTGAATATGGAAGCCTCCAAAAACCCGACTCCTAATAACACCTAAGCCATAGAGATACTTTATGAATTTCACCGACGTATTTATTAAGAAACCGGTTCTTGCTTGGGTGGTGAGCTTATTCATCCTCCTGCTTGGAATTCGGGCTGTTTCTGAGCTCAACGTGCGTCAGTATCCTGAGCTCCAAAACGCCATGATTACCGTAACCACCACCTATGTGGGTGCGGATGCGGATTTAATCCAAGGCTTTATTACCGCACCTTTAGAACGTGAGGTCGCCACAGCCGACGGTATTGACTACATTTCGTCCACTAGTGCAGCTGGCGTTTCTATTATCCAAGCATTCTTACGCTTAGACGCTGACCCCAACGCCGTGCTAACGCAAGTAGCAGCCAAAGTGAATAAAATGCGTAGCGAACTGCCGACTGAGTCAGAAGATCCTGTTATCGATATGGCCGAAGGTGATACCACTGCCGCTATGTATCTTGCTTTTTATAGCGACATTTTGGATAACAACCAAACCACAGATTACTTAGTGCGCGTAGTAGAGCCTTTATTAGCCACTGTGCCCGGTGTCCAAAAAGCCGATATTTTAGGGGCGCGAACCTTTGCTATGCGAGTATGGCTCGACCCTGAAAAAATGGCAGCACTTGGTGTTACCGCAAGTGATGTATTTGGTGCCCTGCAAGCCAACAACGTACTGTCTGCCGTAGGTGCCACCAAAGGCGCACAAATAAGTATCGATCTTACCGCGCAAACAGACCTCAACAAGCCAGAGGAGTTTGAAGAGCTTATTGTGCGTGAGCAAGATGGCGCCACCATTCGCTTGCGTGATATCGCCTCTGTGGAACTGGGTGCTGAAAGCTACAACACCACAGTAACCTTTGGTGAAGAAGCGGCCACCTTTATTGCGATTGAAGTGGCCCCAGACGCCAACGCCCTCGATGTGATTCAAGCCGTACACAAGGTGTGGGATGAAGATATTATCCCTGAGTTGCCCGAAGGTTTATACGCCGATATTCCCTATGACTCCACCGAGTACATTCAAAACTCCATTGATGAAGTGGTCAAAACCATTGTGGAAGCCCTCATCATTGTGGTGGTGGTTATCTTCCTATTCTTGGGATCGGTACGCTCGGTATTAATTCCCATTTTAGCTGTGCCTGTTTCGATGGTGGGTGCACTCTTCCTGATGTTGGTGATGGGGTTCTCTATTAACCTGCTCACGCTACTGGCCATGGTATTAGCCATCGGCATTGTGGTGGACGATGCCATTATTATTTTGGAGAACATCCACCGCCACGTGGAAGACGGCATGGCGCCCTTCGACGCTGCTATCAAAGGCGCGCGCGAGCTAGCGTGGCCTGTGGTGGCCATGACCACCACCCTAGTGGCCGTGTATTTGCCCATTGGATTTATTGGTGGCTTAACCGGCACCTTGTTCGTTGAGTTTGCCTTCACCCTTGCAGGGGCGGTGATTCTATCCGGGGTGACAGCGTTAACCCTCTCGCCCATGCTGTCAGCCAAATTGTTAAAAGCGCCTGGCGATGGCGGTGAAAGCAAACTCGCGGCATGGCTCGACGAGCGCTTTGATAATCTCAAGCACAGATACCAGCGCGTGCTGCATAGCACCATGAACGACAAGCATGTGGTGGCAGTATTTGGCGGCATTGTATTGGTATCTTGCTACTTCTTGTTTGTGAGCACACCCGCTGAGCTCGCCCCTGAAGAAGACCAAGGTTTTATCATTACCATTGCCGATTCAGACCCCTATTCCACCATGGAATACTTCCAAAAAAATACGTCGTTGCTTTATAGCAAAGCCATTGCGTTGGAAGAAATGGATAAGGTTTTCCTAGTGAATGGTATGAGCAGCTCTGGCGCAGGCTCGGTGACCAACGGGCTAGCTGGGCTCGTGCTCAAACCCTGGGACCAGCGCACCCGCTCCACAAAAGCGGTGCTTGAGCAAGACGTCCAAGGAATTACCCACGATATCCCTGGGCTCAAAGTGGCTGCTTTCCAACCGCCACCACTACCCACAGGGGGAGGCGGTGGCTTCCCCGTGGAATTTGTGGTGGGCACAACGCAGCCTATATCTGCAGCGGCTGAGCTGATTGAACAAATCGTAGGTAAAGCTTACGAAAGCAGAAAGTTCATCTTCTTAGACACGGACTTAAAAATTGATAAGCCACGCGCAGAAATTGTTATCGACCGTGAAAAGGCCGCTGCCTTAGGCATTGATATGGCCAGCCTCAGCCGAGATATGGCGTCGATGCTAGCCGGCGCTCATGCCAACCGATTCTCCCTTGAAAATCGCTCTTATAAAGTGATTCCACAAGTGGAGCGCAGCGAACGCCTTAACCCCGAGCAATTGCTGAACTACTACACACGCACCCGTGATGGCGAGCTAATCCCGCTCTCCACCATTGCCACCATCGAGCAAAGCGTGCAGCCACAATTGCTGAAGCGATTCCAGCAGCTTAACGCCGTTACTATTTCAGCGGTACCGCGTCCAGGCGTGCCCCTCGGCGAAGCACTGCAAGTGTTGGAAGACGCTGCTAACGAGGTATTACCACAGGGTTATCGCATGGATTATTCTGGCCAATCGCGTCAGTTCAAAACCGAAGGCTCGCAAATGCTGATGACCTTCTTCTTTGCGCTAATCATTATTTACCTCGTGCTATCCGCACAGTTTGAATCCTGGCGCGACCCACTCATCATGCTGGTATCCGTACCCATGTCGATTGGTGGTGCCCTGCTGAGCATGGCGATTTTGAACGTGGTGAGCACCTTTGGGGCTTTTAATGGCCTCTATATTCCCAACGCCACCATGAACATTTATACCCAAGTGGGCTTGGTTACCTTGATTGGGGTAATTTCTAAACACGGGATTTTGATTGTGGAATTTGCCAACCAATTGCAGGAAGAGGGCCTAGCCAAACGAGTGGCCATTGAAGAAGCCACCGCCATTCGTTTGCGCCCTGTGCTGATGACCACTGCTGCCTTAGTAATTGCCATGTTCCCCATGCTAATGGCCGACGGCCCCGGCGCCGGTTCGCGCTTTGCCATGGGCTTTGTGATTGCCACCGGTATGACCATGGGAACCTTGTTTACCCTGTTCGTCGTACCCGCCATGTATTTGTACTTGGGGCGCGACAGGGGGAATACAGGGACGCAGCTAGCGCATTAGCCCTTAGGCTGGGCTGGGCAGAATGCGCGGAACCGCGTAGGTTCCCGCTACCAGGTGTTCTTAAAAACCACCATACCGAGCAAGCTTGCAGAAATGGGCCCCACCAACGAAAACCATGTTGGTGGGGCCCATTTCTTCCAGCCTATTCACCCTAGCCTCTAAGAGAAATCGGGTGCGGGTGGGGTATGAGAAAGATTGGTTTTGTGCGAGTTGTTGTTTCAATCTCGTAGCTACTTTCAAGCAAAAAACTGACTTAGTGGCACCTATATTTTCCTACATTCCACCAACCCGATTTATCTTAGAGCCACTGGTGGGAGGCACGGAGAAACCACTCTTTTTTTGCGTGCTCTTCCGCAAAAAAAGAGTGATTTCGCAGTGCTTATTGCTGATGAATTTAGTTAAGAACTCGTTGAGTGGTGCCCCTCGGCACGAGGGCTAAAACATCACCGCATCAAGGCCTTTTTGATCAATGATATTAAGCAACCTCAGTGCTGCTCCTTGTGGGCGAGTCTTTCCCTGCTCCCACTTTTGAACACTTTCACTGCTCATATTTAAAAGAGTTGCCAATACTGCTTGGCTAATATTCTCACGCTGACGCAGCTGTTTAATTTTTTCAGCGGACATCTCTTCTAACTGCGAGCTGAGCGCCAACGCATTAATTTTGCGAATGGTAATTTGGTCAACCGAGCCATTAGCGCTAAAGCGTTGCGCCATTGCTTGCAATCGAGTCAAACGATCATCAGTCACTTATCACCTCTCTTAGCAGGCATTCTGCTAGATTCTTCTGAATTTGTTCTTCAGTAAAATTACGAAAGCTATTGCCTAGTAACCGATACCCTTCCAATAACTTATCGGGAATCTCCTTGCCTGACTTGGGTATATCTGCTTTGCGCCAACCATCAATAAAAAACAGCTTCTCATCCTTTACCACTGCAACAATGCTCCTATTGGAATTACGCTTGCCCTGCCCTGGCGATGCTATTCTTTTTTTGAATAGCTTACCCATATCTAAATCGCCATCATGCAAACCATTATTAAGTTCAGTGGCTGCCTTGAGAACGATGCTGTCAGTTAGCTTTGCCTTGCGCATAAAGCGCTGAAACTCATCCGTTACAAAGACACGCATAGCAGTATACCTAAAGCAGACTATGGTAACCAATACCATAGAGCAAAATAAGTAAGTGAAACCCAATTTTAGCAAGAGAGCTTCTTTGGCGCTTAGCAGCAACGCGGAACCGCGCAGGTTCCCTTGTGCCGGGCGGCACCACTCAACGAGTTCTAAACGTACAGCATCAGCAATAAGCACTGCGAGGTACGCGGAACCGCGTAGGTTCCCGCTACCAGGTGTTCTTAAAAACCACCATACCGAGCAAGCTTGCAGAAATGGGCCCCACCAACGAAAACCATGTTGGTGGGGCCCATTTCTTCCAGCCTATTCACCCTAGCCTCTAAGAGAAATCGGGTGCGGGTGGGGTATGAGAAAGATTGGTTTTGTGCGGATTGTTGTTTCAATCTCGTAGCTACTTTCAAGCAAAAAACTGACCTAGTGGCACCTATATTTTCCTACATTCCACCAACCCGATTTATCTTAGAGCCACCGATGGTAGGCACGGAGAAACCACTCTTTTTTTGCGTGCTCTTCCGCAAAAGAAAGAGTGATTTCGCAGTGCTTGCTAGCGATGAATTTAATTTAGAACCGTTGTGTGGTGCCCGCCCGGCACAAGGGCACCCACGCGGTTCCGCGCCCTACCCCCTGGCATGGGAGTTAAGCAAAAACCACTGCACTGCAATCAAGCTGGCGGCGTTGTTAAATACGCCTTGTGCGAGCAGTTCGGGGAGCAATTTAGCGGGGATGCAATGAGAACGGATGTCTTCGTTTTCGCTGGCGAGGCCATGTATGCCACCGGCGTGGGCTAGGTCGGCATATCCGAGATACAAGTGCATCTGCTCATTGGTGCCGCCGGGACTAACAAAATATGAAGGCAGCTTTTCGAGCTTTTCCAAGGTTACATTGGCTTCTTCTTGAGCTTCGCGGCGTAATAATGCTTCAAAGGATTCGTCGGCCGCATCGGCAATGCCGGCCACAACTTCCAAACACCAAGGGGTGCGTTCATCCTCCATTGCGCCAATGCGGAATTGCTCGATAAATAGCAGTTCATCACGCTTTGGGTCCCAAATTAAAACACCCGCCGCCGCTTGCCTGCGCAGCAATTCGCGCTCCATAATAGGCGACCAATCGCCCTCAAAGCGACGAAATTGCAATTGGATAGCATCCAATGCCATAAATCCTTGGTAGCGTGTTTGAGTTTGGTGGATGCGCACATCCTCTTGGCTGTTGTAGCGCGTTAATTTGTTGCTGTTCCAACTCATAAAAGCTCCCAATTTTAGTTGGCATAAAATATCAATGTTAGGTGCTGATGCACGGCGTAACCTACACAAAACGCTAACAATATTAGCGTAATCTACAGCCTTTACACTGATGAGCAGTATCACGTTTCGAGACCTTTACACGTCATGACTTGAAGGTCAGTCAAAAACCGACTGAAAAGTCATTTTTGATACCATTAGCACGTGAGTATCGTTATCATGTAGCCTTCCGCGAATAACGGGATTTTATATCATGCGTAAGATTTTAGTTTTAACCGCTGGTCTTTTGGCCGGCACTTTTTCATCATCTTTATGTGCCAATACCTTAGCCGACGCTCTAGAAGCGGCTTGGGAAGCCGATCCTGAGTGGAGTGCCGCACTTCGCACTTGGGAAGCAGGACAAGAAAACAAGAAGCAAGGCCGTGCAGCGCTGTTGCCGAATATTAGTGCGCGTTATAACTGGATGGATAATTCCTTGCACCCGCAAGGCATGTCATCTGTGGATTTCAAAACAGAATCCGTTACTGCAACCTTAGCGCAGCCCCTATTTCGCCCCGAAGCTTGGTACATCTACAAACAAGGCAGCACTGCCACTTCTGTGGCCGAAGCTGAGTTTGCCGAAGCGCGCCAGCAA
>Ga0209487_1003414_pt1 | contig 12491 bp, 11 predicted proteins | sample Poulit2012_FD_187524 | JGI IMG/M metagenome (GOLD analysis project Ga0209487, IMG submission 187524) | Agricultural soil microbial communities from Georgia to study Nitrogen management - Poultry litter 2012 (SPAdes) (version 2) | ecosystem: Environmental > Terrestrial > Soil > Agricultural land... | reverse complement strand
ATCTAGAAGAAATTCATTATATAGACAAAATCTATGAAGTAGATAATGGTATCGAAGCTGTCAATATAGCAATTAAATATGAGCCTGATATCGTATTGATGGACTTATCATTGTCAGGTGGATTAGATGGATTTACAGCAAGTAAAAATATTTTATCATCAACTGAAAACACTAAAATAATTGTATTAACAATGCATGATGAAGAGGCATATATTAAAAAAGCGATTGAATCCGGTGTTTCTGGATATTTATTAAAAAATAATGAAACGAATGAAATTGAACACGCCATTCAAGAAGTAATGCGAGGAAAATATTATTATAAATCGGATATACCAAAAGAACAGTTAGACTTGTTAATGGAAGAAAAACAAAAGAGGTCTGTATTAACCTCTCGTGAACAAGAAATAATTCGACTTATTTCACTTGGCTATACAAATATTGAAATCGGTGAACAACTTCATATTAGTCCACGAACTGTTGAAAAACACAAAGAAAATATGATGAAAAAATTAGGAATTACTGAAACGCATAAATTAGTTCAATATGCACTAAGAAATAATTATGTCGATTTATTGTAATGAATAGAATTGGTAATTTAATAAATGATAAACTAAAGCTTAATATGATTAATGAAAACTCCAATGTATAACATTATCACTATAGAAAATATTTTCCCATAGTATTTACCTATGATAACGATAACAAATCTGTAATTGACACTTATACGGTCGGAATCCTACAATGTAAGTACAGAGATGGAGCTAGCCTGTCTTATCATTCCAAAGGAGGAATATTATGTCTGAGAAATCATTGTATGAACGATTAGGTGGTATTTATAGTATTGCGGCAGTTACAGATCACTTTATTGACTCCTTAGCAGACGACCCGTTGGTAGGAACGAATACGTCTAATGCGTATTTAAAAGATTGGTATGAAAATAAAAATTGGAGATCACCAGGATTCAAAGTGCTTAACACGATATGGGTTTGTGAAAAAGCTGGTGGTCCTGAAAAGTACGTTAGTACAGTACCAAACGACGATAGTTTAGACTTAGAACCGACGCACTTTGATATGAAATTAACCTCTGAAGAATTTGATGCAGCTGGTGAAGTTTTAGCGAATTCACTTGATCATTTCGACGTGCCTGAACGTGAAAAAAATGAAGTGCTCGAAGCATTCATTGCGCATAAAGAAGAGGTAATTAGTGGAACAATTAAGTCATAAAAATATAGCAGAGCTCCTGATATTTTAGTCAGAGAGCTCTGCTTTTTTGATTTTCGTTACGAGTTGGTCGATAAATACACTACTTGCAGCACATAAGTATTTATTTTTTCGATAAACAATCCCTATTTCTGTTGTAAGTACAGGATCTTTAAGGGGAATGATTTGGATTTTATTATTATTAATATAATTTAAGTATGCTTTAGGTAAAATTGTTATACCAACGCCATTACTTACCATATTAATAATTGATTTCATCGTCGTCATTTCCATGACTGGTTCTGGTGTGAAGTTAAGTGATTGACACGTTTCATCAATTAATTGCCGGATAAAATATGTATTTGGCAGTAAAATTGCTGGTACTTTTTTTAATATATCAAGTGTGACAAAAGATTCATTTGCAATAGGATGGTTTATAGGAGCGGCTACAGCTAAATCTTCTTTTAAAAGAGGAATTGACTCGAGCTCATCAAGATTTTTCTGTAAAAAGACTACACCCAAATCAAGTTCATTTTGTAATAACTTGTTATAGATATCCGAAGTTCTTAGTCCAAGAATGGATAACTCTACATTTGGATAGTTATCATGAAAACCAATAACTGCTGGTGGGAGTAAGTAATTAACTGCTGTTAATAATGCACCAACTTTTAGTTCGCCTCTCTCTAATCCTTCGAGTTCACTAATAGCAGCACGTGCTTGTGATAATTCATGAAAAACATTATAACTATGATGGAGCAAAGCTTTTCCAGCTTCAGTAATAAAATTCTTTTTTTTAACACGATCAAAAAGGGGTGTACCAACTTCATGTTCAAGCAGACGAATTTGCTGGCTTAAGGAGGGTTGAGCAATTCCAATTCTCTCAGCAGCACGGGTGAAATTAAGCTCTTCACAAAGGATCATAAAGTATTCTAACTGTTTCAATTCCATTAGATTTACTCCTCCTAATTTAACTATATTCAAGAATAGTCTTCTCTTATTGTAATCTAAATTATAATGATAATCTATTATTGTTTTAGTGGAATGTGCAATAGTGAAAAACACTGTATTGTTTATTCCCAAACAGCCATTTGACTTAATCACTATACGTCTATTGTAAGATAAAATGAGATTTTAAAATTTATGCACACTTTCTTGATAATTATCGATTATACTGAGTATTACACAGTGATGCTAGGTATATCGTTCAGATGCGTTTTTTTCACTTGCTGTTTTGATTGGTGTTGGCGCGGCCATTTTGGGTGAAACCTTTAATATAGGGTTTCTTGTTTATGGAGATGCTATTGCTGGAATCACTGTGTCAATCGTCATTCTTAAGGTTGGATTTGATCTTGCAAAAGATTCGTCCCATATTATATTAGAACAAGTGTTAAGTGATGAAGAAATTAACAAGTATCAAAACACCGTTCTTTCGATTGATAAAATTAAACATGTAGACGAACTTTTAGCACGCACACATGGAAGCTATGTCATTATTGATATAAGAATTAGCATTGATTCAAGATTAAGTGTTAGAGAAGGACATAATATTAGTAAATCAGTGGTAACGACACTTAAAAAAATGCATCCTGAAATAAGAAAAGTTTTTGTGCACGTTGATCCATATAATTAAACATTGGCTCTTCCGTTAGATTTGCTTAAGTTCAACCTTCGCCCTAAGCAGTTAATTTTGAAGACATTATGTCAAAAACAATTAAAATATATTAATTAGTACAAACAAATTTTTTTGATACCTTATATGGGTATGTTAAGTTCGAGATAGGGGTGATAATATGGAACAATCCACATTAACTGTTGAAGGAATGACTTGCAGAAATTGTGCAAGCACAGTTGAAAAAAGTGTAGAAAAGTTAGATGGCGTAAATCATGTCAAAGTAGATTTAGATAATGGTAACGTTGACGTTGAATATAATCCTAGCTCTGTAAACTTGTCAGAAATAAAATCTGCTATTGAAGATTCAGGCTATGAAGTAGCTTCTTAATTAAATCAATAGGAACAATTATATCGCTTAGCGATATAATTGTTCTATATACCCCCTAGAATGATACAGAGAAATATGTAAAGATGAATGATAATAACTGAATGTAAAACTTATTATTTTGACATACCTTACGGGGGTATGCTATTATGAATATAAATCAATCTAAAAAGAAGTCAATAATAGAGAATTTAAATTATTTAAATAAAAAATTACAACTGATTGAAAGATTATTAGGAGGGAAAATCAATGGCAACTCAAGAAAGTACTTTACAAATAAGTGGTATGACATGTTCAGCATGTGCTGCTCGAGTGCAAAAAGGAGTTAACAAGCTTGATGGTGTTGAACAGGCGAATGTTAATTTTCCTTTAGAACAATTGACCGTTCAATATAATCCTAAAGAAACAGGTATCGATGATTTTAAAAAAGAAGTTGAAAAGAACGGTTATGGAGTTGTTGAAGCAGAAGCCGAATTCGATGTTTCGGGGATGACGTGTGCGAATTGTTCACAAACAGTTGAAAAAGGGCTTAATAATATGGATGGTGTTTTTAATGCTAATGTTAACTTAGCTTTAGAAACAGTTTCAGTGAACTATAATGAAAAAGAAGTACAAATAGATGATATGGTAGACAAAGTGAAACAATTAGGATATGAATTAATTCCTCAAGTTGACGGAGAAGAAAAAGTAGATCATAAAGAAAAAGAGATTAAAAACCAAAAAAACAAATTTATTTTTTCTGCTATTTTAACATTTCCTTTATTATGGACGATGTTCGCTCACTTTGATTTCTTATCATTTATTTATGTTCCTGATATTTTCATGAATCCTTGGTTCCAATTAATACTCGCCACACCGGTACAATTCGTTGTCGGTGCGCAATTTTATAAAGGAGCTTATAAGTCACTTAAAAACAAAAGTGCGAATATGGATGTACTTGTAGCGCTAGGAACGAGTGCGGCTTACTTTTACAGTATTTATTTAGGTATCGAATGGATGAATGCAGGAAGTGTAGGTTATCCTGATTTATATTTTGAAGCTGCCGCAGTCATTATTACTTTAATTGTTCTTGGTAAATTATTTGAAGTACGTGCCAAAGGAAAAACAAGTGAAGCAATCCAAAAGCTTCTCGGATTACAAGCGGATACAGCTCGTGTAATGAGAGATGGAATTGAACAAGAAATTTCAATAAAAGAAGTAGTTACTGGTGACACAGTTATCGTTCGTCCAGGTGAGAAAGTGCCAGTCGACGGTGAAATTGTAGACGGGCAATCTGCTGTTGACGAGTCAATGTTAACAGGAGAAAGTATTCCAATTGATAAGGTACCTGGAGATTCTGTTATTGGTGCAACTATTAATAGCAATGGTTCCCTGCAAATAACGGCAACCAACGTAGGAAAAGATACGGCCTTATCACAAATTGTTAGAGTTGTTGAAGAAGCACAAGGCTCACAGGCTAGTGTGCAACGTTTGGCGGACCGAATTTCTAATGTATTTGTTCCGATCGTTGTAGCTATTGCTGTTGTAACATTCCTTACCTGGTATTTTGTTGTCGCACCAGGCGATTTCCGTGCAAGCTTAATTCCAATGATTTCTATTTTAGTTATTGCGTGTCCATGTGCCCTTGGCCTTGCGACGCCAACGTCGATTATGGCTGGAACAGGAAGATCGGCTGAAATGGGTGTCCTTTTTAAAGGTGGAGAGCACTTAGAAAACACACAAGCAATTGATACAGTTGTGCTAGATAAAACAGGAACAGTGACAGAAGGAAAGCCTGTACTTACTGACAATTTCGTTTTAAATAATTTTGACGAAAATGATGTTTTACAGTTAGTAGGGAGTGCGGAAAATCAGTCTGAACACCCATTAGCACAGGCAATTGTTGCAGGTGTGAAAGAACAGAATATATCACTGCTAGAGCCAGAAGCGTTTGAGGCTTTACCGGGGTATGGAATACGTGCAGAAATTGACAATAAAGAAGTTTTCGTAGGTACAAGAAAATTAATGAACGAACAAAATATTACGGTTGAATCAGAAACAGAAGAAATAATGGAAAAACTTGAATATGACGGAAAAACAGCTATGTTGATTGCGATTAACCACAAACTTGCAGGTGTCGTTGCTGTAGCAGATACGGTAAAAGAAACATCAAAAGAAGCTATTGCTCGAATGCATGAACTTGGACTTGAAGTGATTATGCTCACAGGGGATAATGAGCGAACAGCAAATGCAATTGCTAAAGAAGTTGGTGTTGACGTCGTTGTTGCAGAAGTGCTACCAGACCAAAAGAGTGACAAAATTAATGAATTGCAATCACAAGGGAAAAAAGTTGCTATGGTTGGAGACGGTATTAATGATGCGCCATCTCTTGCAGTAGCAGATATCGGAATGGCTGTTGGAACAGGTACAGATATTGCGATTGAAGCAGCAGATATTACACTTATGCGTGGAGACTTAAACAGCGTTGCTGATGCGATTACAATGAGTCAAAAAACAATGAGTAATATCAAACAAAATCTGTTTTTCGCGTTTATTTATAACACACTAGGCATTCCAATTGCTGCCCTAGGTTTCTTAGCCCCATGGGTTGCTGGTGCAGCAATGGCATTCAGTTCTGTATCTGTTGTTTTAAACTCCTTGCGATTACAACGAGTTGATTTAAAAGAATAAATATTTAAAATGTAATGGAAATAAAGTTATAAAACAAGGGGAGAGTTTCATATTATGAAGCTCTCCCTAACTAAATAATAAGGGAGATGTTTTAATGAAGAAAAATTATCAAGAAGAGCCAATTGTGCCAAGAACAGATAAAGAGAAGGAATCTGTGATTAATCGATTGAAGCGAATTGAAGGGCAAGTACGCGGTATCGAACGTATGGTTGAAGATGACCGATATTGCATTGATATTTTAGTGCAAATTAGCGCAATCAATTCAGCCCTTAAAAAAGTAGGTTATAATGTTGCAGAAAGACATATGAAGCATTGCATTAGCCACGCAATTGACAACGGAGAAGGGGATTCAGCTGTCGAGGAATTGTTGGAAGTAATGAAACATTTATCTAAATAAAATTAACCATACAAATTATAATATTAATAGGGTTTGTTTACTGTTTCAATCGCTATTATTTCATTTATCTTTGCGAGATTTTTATTAATCAAACATTTTTAATATCTCCAATATTCTTTAAGAGCTGTATATAATATCATTTATTGTACTAAAATTGAAAACAAATAGATATATTGTTGAATAAATAATTAAAAACATGTGATTTTAAATAGTTATCCCTTTTAGAACTTCTTTAGAGAGTGACTTTTAAAAAATCTATTATATTAATTGGTCGAATGACTTGTCCTTATTGTGATGAAAAACAGAAACCAACAACACGTATAAGAAAAAGAAGTACAATTATTTCTTTTATAGTTATCTTAATATTATTAGGTAACCTTTTTTCGCCTTCCTATATTACCTTATTCGCACTTTTAGGATTAATTCCTTAACTGAATAGTAATGTTTATTAACTTCATAAGAGTTTTGTTTCTTGATTTATCTATTATAATTCTAATGATGTCCTGTTCGTTTCTTTAAAACAGCGTTAAAGATTCCACCGATAATTATCATAAATCCCAATAAATAAAACCAGATCATTAATATAATTATTGCAGTTAAACTTCCATAAATAAATGAGTAATCTGTTAGTTTATTAATAAAAAATGAAAGAACAGATGAGACTAATTGTAATGAAACTGTTGTAAATAAAGCACTTAGAGAAGCATGTAATATTTTAATTTTTGTTTGGGGTGCAAACAGATAAAGAAAAAGAAACATGACAAAAAAAGTGATTGAAGAAATAAGGTAACGAAAAATATTCCATGAATTAAAAAAATCACCAGATATATTAAATACATAGGCGCTTAGTAACTTTCCGAACATAGATAAAAAAAGGCCGGTGGCAATTACAAAAATCATACCTAATGTAAGTCCGACAGCAATTATTCTATCTATCAAATAAGGTTTTTTAAAATCTACCTCATGTATTTTATTTAAAGATTTAGTTATTGCATTAATACCTCTTGAAGAAGACCATAATGTGCCTAATATAGCAAAAGAAAGAAGACTATTATTTTGATTTTCCATCAAATAAATTAAATTTTTATCAATCATCAATATAACATGAGTTGGTAAAAAAACACTAAGTAGATCAAGTAAAGAATTATTTTCTATTGGTAAATAACCTAATAAAGTTGTCAAAAAAAACAAAAGAGGAAATATTGATAATAAAAGAAAATAAGCTATTTGTGCAGCATAACTTACGACATCAATTTGATTTAACTTCTTTATATATTTTTTGTTTAATTGTATGATTGTTTTTATCATCATTTTATCCTCTATTTTATTATTATATGAATGAAAGTATTGTGTTAATTAAATATAGTAATTTATATTTTTAGGTTAAATTAATTGAGACACCTAACAAAACAACTTACTCTTTATAATACTGACATTACTGATAGGGCGTGTCGTCGTGCTATATTTTCTTTCTCTTTTTCTGATAACTGATGAATTGGTTGTTCGTTAGGCAACATAACATAACTTAAAAAAACTCCTCCTAATTGTCTTGCACAAAAATCGATATCAACTGTTTGATTTTTGAGTTGGAAATGATGATCTAGCCCTTTTTTTAAAGTTGTGAAAATCATGTCAGGCAAATCAATTTTCAAATTACCCCTGAGACATTCTGATAATAACATTTTTATTAAATCACTGTTGATAGATAAGAGTTCTAATCTATTTTTAATAATTTTTGTTAAAAACATCTCAGTATCTTCCTCTTCAGCCAATTTAAGAACTTGTGAATGAAATTTTCTTTCTAAAATATCTTGAATCACTGTTGTGAAAAGATTTTCTTTTGTAGAATATCTTCTATATAGAGTGACTTCTGCAACATCTGCTTCTTTTGCCACTTCTTGAGTTGTTGCTTGAAGCCCTTTCTTAATAAACATTGAAACGACCCCTCGAAATATCTTTTCTTCTATTTTATTTTTCAAATTAAATACCTCCATTGATTCTTTTATACTGATTTTAATGTTTTTGTTTAGTTTTGACAAATCGATCTAAAATAATTAAAAATGATGGCAGAACAATAACAGTGGAAAATAAAGCGAGAGAAATATTAATTAAAGTCATTTTTCCAAAGTTATTTAAAATCACAAAATCTGAAGCTAGTAAGGCGCTGAATCCGCCAATTGTCGTTAAGGCTGATGCAAAGATAGCTTTTCCTACTTTTTTATTCGCTATTTGAATAGCAAAATCTCTATCTTTTCCATTCTCTCTTTCTTCATAAAACCGCTCCATAACTAAAACTGTGAATTCTGTACCGATACCAATAATCAAGGCCCCTAGCGTAGCTGTTAATGGTGTATAATCCATATCTAATAAGTACATGGCCAAACCAGACCATCCTACAATCATGATAATTGGCAATAAAGGAATAAAGGCTTTAACAGGATGTCGATAAATTAATAATAAACTAAGGAAAACGAGACCCATTCCAATTAACGTCATCTTATATCTTCCTGTCGTTAAACCTTGAATCATTTGAACATCTAAGACAGATTTTCCAGTGATTGTTGTTTTCACTTCACCAGGTGTGTGCTTATTCAAGTAACTCTCTAAATCATCAAGGAACGTTTCTAATTTTTCAGCTTCCAGATGTTTTATCCCGAGATTAATCACACCTTTTGTCTGGCTATTATTTAAAAATAATTTAAATTGATCATTTGGCAAATCAGCAATTTCGTCTCTTAAGATGTTATTTTCGGGTAATTCGCCATCATGCATTTTTTTAACAATTTGTGTAATAGATTGAGTTTCTACGACGGCAGTCGAGAATTGTGATTCAATCGATTCAGTTTGATTATCAACCCAATTAATGACATCATTTGATAATACATCCTCATTCTCATAAACGATTGATACCTGATCTGTTGTTCCGAGTACATCTCGTAGTTTGTGAATGTCTTGAAGAGCTTGTGTATCCTGCGGCATAAATGTTTCTATATCAGTTTCTGCATCAGCATCTAAATCAAGCCAGATACCAAAAGAAGCTGTGGCAATGACTATAATAATAATGAGCCAACGAAAAGAAATTGTTTTTTTCGTGATCCAATCAAGTGCTTTATCTGTTTTAGATACTTTTTCTTGATTAATTTGCTTTTTTGCTTGCTTTTGTTGTTGTTTCTCATTACTAAAAAAATAATCGCGAGAAAATAAGATAGGAATCAATAAAAAAAGACCTAAAATAAAACTAATAACTAATCCAATTGTTAACATTTTACCAAAGTCCTGAATCATTGGAACGGGCGATGTATATAATGCAACAAATCCTAGGCCTGTTGCTACGAGTGCTGTAAAAACAGCTGGTGCCATATTTGTTATCGTTTTATATAAACTTCTTTTAACTTTGTCTTTATTTTTATTCATGTTCATCCTCCTTTGTTAATTCTTCTGTATATCGGTTCTGGAATTGTATGGCATAATCAATACCAAGACCAATTAATATTGGGAAAACAGCCATAGAAACCATGGTGATTGGAATTTGTAACCAACCCATTAAGCCTACAGTACCAATCACAGCAGCCAACACAATAAGTAATGGTAGTAAGCGCCATCTCACTTTAAAGACGATAAATAATACAATCACCATAAGTAGAAGTGCAAGTCCCATCATTTTTTGTATACTTTCTTGCATTGAGCTTTTGATAGAGTCATCGAGGACAGGTTTCCCAGAAACAAGTGTTTCTAGCGAATCAGATTCTGTATTATCAAGATAGGTATTAATTTCATCAATCACATCGCTTTTTTTTGTGTCACTAGCTTTGCCTTCTAATTTGATCGTCATTAACATTTGATTATCATCAACAACAACATCATCAAAGATAGAACGCAATTCATCGTCATCTTCATAGATCATATTATCGAGTGTCGTTTGTTTTGAAGGTAATCCTGGTGTCATAATATCGGAATAATCGTGAATATTTTCTATGTTTTCACTGATTTCTTCCAGATTTCCTCCCATGGTTGCTAAGCCTTCGCTCAGCTTGAGCAACATATCCGCTTGCTCTGCTTGTTTTTCTTCCATCTCATCTTTCATTGCTTGCATTTCGTTTTCTTTTTCAGCTTGTTGTTCTTCCATTTGGGCTTTCATTTCATTTCTTTGAGCTTCTTGCTGCTCCTCCATTTCCTGCTTCATTTCTTCCTTTTGAGCCTCTTGCTGCTTTTCCATTTCTTGTTTCATTTCTTCTTCTTCAGCTTTCTGTTTCTCTTGCATTTCCTGTTTCATTTCTTCTTGTTGAGCTTCCTGCCGACCTTTTATTTCCTGTTTCATTTCTTCTTCTTCAGCTGCTTGCCTTTCTTGCATTTCTTGTTTCATTTCTTCCTGTTCGGCTTCTTGCTGTTCTTTCATTTGTTTCTTCAGATCTTCTTCTTTCTTTTCCAACTCTGCTTCCATTTCTACCTGCTGTTCTTCTTGTTCTTCAATCATTTCCATTTGCTCTTGTACTTGTTCATTGAGTTGTTCTTGGACCTTGCTTAAACCCATGATTGTTTGTTCAGGAATCTCAGGGAGTTGCTCTGTATCTTCAGATATACCGATCGTTTGTTCTGATAGAAAAGTTACCTGCTCACTAACTTCTAAGAGCTGTTCCTTTTGAGGAGAATCCAATTGATTGGCCATCATTTCTAAGTTTTTTCCAACATTATTTAATTGCTCACCAAATTCGACATAGCCTTCTACGAGATTCCCTGTACCATCTCCTAAATTTTCCTGTGCTTCGATCATGCCGGAAAAAGCTTGATCTAATTCTTCCATTTGTTCTTCCATATCAGGAAAATCGATGTCATCAAGTCCTGGCATTTCTAGTTCTGGAAGTTCCACTTCTCCAAACTCAGGTAACTCTAGCTCGCCCGACTCAGGAAGTTCAAATTCTCCGAACTCAGGTAAACTCGGGCCTTCCGTCTCAGGGAGCTCAAGTCCTCCAAATTCAGGTAACTCCGGATCTTCCATCTCCGGAAGTTCCAAATCCCCCATATCAGGAAATTCCATATCTGGGCTGCTTTCGGCATTTTCTTCTAATTCTTCGCCTATATCAGATAATTGACCACCCATTTCATCTAATCCATCGATAACATCAACGATTCCTTCTTTAAAAGTATCTGATTGCTTATCGGCAATTTCTTCAACAAGCGTTACCGGGCTCATCATGCTATAAATGGCATCATTTGTTTTTAACTCCTGTTCCAAACCTTTCATATGTTTCAAATTGTCTGGAGTAAGTAAGTTATCCGATTCATATAAAACGATAATGCCTTCACCACCAAATTCTTCTTCTAACATTTGATTGTCTTGATAAACGTCTGTATCGGTTTTGACTAATGTATCATCGCCTGTTGCCATAAAAATGTTTTGAACACCAATAGTTAATAAAGCAATCATAATGATGGTAATGAATATTGACTTCATAGGAAATTTTTTTATTAAATTTGCAAGCCACCTCAGTAGTTTCATTTATATCCTCCGTTTCATTTCGTTATAGTGAGAAAAAATGCGTAATAAAATGTAAGTAACTACTAACTTTCATTGTATACAAAATAAAATTATTAATCAAGAATACTTTGTTTTTTTATAGATAAATAAATTATGCTAAGATTAAGTGAATTTAAATCACAACAAGGTATATTCAACAAACAGGCCATATTGTTGATTAAAGGAGTAGTACTAAAATGAGAAAAACGTTAGAATTACTTCGTATTGTTGTTATTATTGGATTGTTCATGACTCTTGGTTGGATTGTTATCGAAAACATTTATACAATCAATGAAACAACTCAAAACTATTCGTGGTTTGGTTCATTAGCAATATTAATTTTACTTTTTGTTCTATACCGAAATAAATTATAATTTCCAGGTTGGTATAAAGGAAAAGGCCAAAAAATTATCAAAGAAAATTCCGGTTATTCTTATTTCACTTTCTGTAGTATTGACAATTACACCATTTATTTTAAGTTCATTGTTAGGCTAACAAGCCATTTAATTAAACAACAGAAACAGACATAGGCGAGACGATTCCATTTGTTGAGGGATTAATTTTACGTTTATTATTACTCTTTTAGAGGATGGTTGTCTGTTATATCAAATCTCATACGATTTCCAACTTTATAAGTTACTGTGATCCTCATCTTCAAAAGGATTAATATGTATACTCATATAATAAACTCTTTCTTGTAAGTGTTAAAAAA
>Ga0209487_1003412_pt1 | contig 12492 bp, 10 predicted proteins | sample Poulit2012_FD_187524 | JGI IMG/M metagenome (GOLD analysis project Ga0209487, IMG submission 187524) | Agricultural soil microbial communities from Georgia to study Nitrogen management - Poultry litter 2012 (SPAdes) (version 2) | ecosystem: Environmental > Terrestrial > Soil > Agricultural land... | reverse complement strand
CATTACTGCTTTTGAAATCCTGGAACACTTATTAAATCCATACTCCCTTCTCAAAAACCTCCCTGCCGATAAATTACTGGTAACTGTTCCGCTAAGACTCTGGTTTTCCGAACCCTTTCGCGGCAGTAAAAATCCTCTGACCTGGCATTTTCACGAATTCACCGATTGGCAATTCGACTGGCTGCTGGAAAAAACCGGATGGGACATAAAACATCGGGAAAAATGGACCAATCCCTCTAAAAAATTTGGAATCAGACCTGTATTAAGATCTTTTACACCACGATATTATGCTGTCTATGCTGAAAGAAAAATTGAAATATAGTATCGTCATTCCCGCTCGTAATGAAGAAAAGTACATCGGGAAAGCCCTAGATTCGATCATCCGGCAAACGGTTCCTCCCTCAGAAGTAATCGTCGTAAATGATAATTCGACCGACGACACGCTCCGCATCATTGAGGAATATGAGAATAAATATTCTTTTATCAAAGCGATTTCCACCGAAAACAAGAAAGACTCTCATGAACCCGGAAGTAAAATCATCAATGCATTTTACAAAGGTTTTTCTAACCTGAGTTCAGATTGGGATGTGATTTCAAAATTGGATGCAGATATTATTCTTCCTGACAATTACTTTGAGGAGGTACTTTCAGCATTTAAAAACGACCCAAAAGCTGGAATTGTAGGCGGGATATTGGTAGTAAATCAAAACGGTATATGGGAACGTGAAGTTCAGTATAAGGATAAGATTAGAGGTGCTATTAAATCTTACTCTAAACCCTGTTTTAAAAAAATAGGGGGACTAAGAAGGTCTATGGGTTGGGATACAGTTGATGGTATCTTAGCTACTTACCATGGTTTTAAAAACAAGGTTCTGCCCGATCTGGAAGTTAAGCTTCAGCGAGAAACAGCAAAGAAATATCAGAAGCTTTTAGGAGAAAAAACGGGCCAAGCCTACTACCGGATGCGATATGGTATTCTGATCAGTGGGATTTCTGCGGCAAAAGCCAGTATGAGGAACAAAAGTATTTCAATGTTTTTTGACATAACCCGTGGTTATCTATCATCCGTCATGAATTCTGAAGAAAGAATTGTAAATAAAAAGGAAGGTAAATACATTCGGAAATATCGACGAAAAGGTATGCTCAGTCGCTTCAAAATATCGCTTTAATCACAAGTAAATTAAATCTGTATTATCAGCTCAATATATTCATGAAGGCTATAGGTGCTATCAATTTTTAAATGTATTTTTGTGCACCTTTTTCAAAACGTCAATCATGAAGCAGCTGTTATACCGGTTCATCTATCATCCACCCATCAATCATTTACTCCGTAAAATTATAAAGTTGTTCGGCGCCAATGAAAGCTTCCCGCTCCCCCCATCCGGGCAATTAAAGATCCAACTACAATCGGGGAAAACTCTTCGTTTGGCGACCAATCAAACCAGCCAACTGACAAGGCTGCTTTATTGGGATGGCTATCAAAATTTTGAATATACCCCCATTTTTGAAGAACTGATCAAGAATATTTCCCTGTTTTATGATATCGGTGCCAATATCGGCTACTACTCACTGATCGCGGGAATCGAAAATAAAAATATCAGAGTTGTCGGATTTGAACCTGCGAACAGTCCATTCCATTTTTATCAAAAAAATATCCAGCTAAATCAGCTCTCCAATATAAAAGCAGAACCCATTGCTATCGGAGATCAAGAAGGGAAAATCGACTTTTATGAAATAAAAAATGATAAATATACTTACCTCGTTCACAATCTTGCGGGGGAGAGCAATACAGGATCAAAAACTACCGGAAGAAACTATCAAAAAACCGCTGTTCCAAGTATTACCCTGGACGAATATGTAGCTCTTCATGAGAAAAACAACATCGATCTGATCAAACTGGATACAGAAGGTTCTGAAGCATCCATCCTTCGACACGCTCATAATGTCCTTTCAAAAATGAAACCGATTGTGATCTGCGAAACATTGTTCAACACAATCGAAGCAGAGCTTGAGTCGATCTTCAAAGAACATGGATATTTATTTTTCAATCACACTCCTCAAGGGCTAAAAAAAGTGGATACGATCATCCGATCGCAAGACGATGGAATCAGGAACTGTTTTTTCGTACACCCCGAAAAAATAAATCTTCTAAATAGGTTTATCTATTAGAGGAATTGACTAACTTCATGTCCATTCTCCACATACTTATTACATTCTCTTTTAGCATCTTAATGAATAACCAAATATCTAAATTCATACCCCGATTCCTATGCATATTCAGAAACCTCCAATATTATTTGTAGCCCCTGCCCTCCGTACATTTATCAAAAATGACATTGAAGCTCTTTCCGAGTATTTTGATGTAAAAGTCAATATTTATCCCTGGAACAATAAGTCCAGAGTTGGATGGTATATGCTTCGTCAGATAATTATGTTACTATTCACCTTCAGAAGGTATAAGGCAATCATCATCTCCTTTGGAGGATATTGGTCATTGATTCCTTCAGTTTTTGGAAAAATATTCAAAATCCCCGTTTTTACAATCGTTCATGGTACCGATTGTGCCTCCATTCCTTCCATCAAATATGGAATGCTTAGAAAAAAACATCTACGTAAAATATGCAAATGGACATATCAAAGTTCTGATATGATTTTCCCGGTCAGCGAATCTTTGATCTATACCGAAAATCACTATTACGACAGTCCGGATAAGAGAGAACGAAAACAAGGACTGAAGCATTTTTTCCCAAAATTAATGACTCCAATGCATGTTATCCACAATGGTCTCGATCCTTCGTTTTGGAAAAGACCTAAAGAAAGAGATTATTCGGAGCCCTTATCATTTATTGCAGTGATCTCCAATAAAAGTCAGCTATACCTAAAAGGTATTTACGATATCATAGAAGTAGCAAAGAAGCTTCCAAACAATCCATTTCTTATCGTGGGATCCTCACCACCATCCGATAAAACATCGCTACCTGAAAACATAAAATTCCAAGAGCGAGTCTCTCCCGAAAAGCTGAGAGAGCTCTACCATTCACACCATTTTCATCTTCAGCTTTCTCTTTTTGAAGGATTTGGTTATGCGCTGGCTGAAGCAATGTTGTGCGGATGCATCCCGATCGGATCATCAGTGAATATGCTTCCCGAAATAATCGGTTCGTCAGGCTTTATCGTAGAGCATCGTGATCTTTCAGACATTTATGATACGATTCAGATGGCTCTAAATTCAGAAAACAAAGACTCTCTAAGTTTACTTGCCCGCCACCATGTACTCAATAATTTCAGCCTCTCCAAAAGAGCTGGTTTAATTCATGAACAAGTGACCGATTTTATCGCAAATAAAAATTCTTCAAAAATTCATATGATAACCGGAATCAAGAAAAGAGCCCGGTAATTCAAGTTCTGTAGATCAGGATTAATCCATTCCATAGATCAGAAACTTTTTTCCTATGGACTGATTATCAAAGAAATTTCTTCTCTTTGTGTATAAGATCGGGGAGCAAAACATGAATCAAAATGCGAAAAAAGGTATTGATCATCACCTATTACTGGCCTCCGGCCGGAGGTCCGGGAGTACAACGAGCAGTGTATTTTGTAAAATATTTACGAAGTTTTGGTTGGGAACCCATTGTGTATACCGTCAAAGACGGGGAGTATCCTAATCTTGACCCTTCTTTTGAAAAGGAAATTCCGGAAAATCTTACGGTCTGGAAAAGAAGATCTCCCGAACCATACTATTGGTATAAATTATTGACCGGCCGTAAAAAAGACGAATCACTAAAACCGGCGATCGTATCCGAAACCTCAAAGAAATCATTCACACACCAAATGGCGGTATGGATTCGAGGTAATTTTTTCATCCCTGATGCCCGCATGTGGTGGATTCGCCCTTCCATCAGATTCCTCCGCCGCAAACTAAAGGATCATCCGGTAGACGCCATTTTCTCCACCAGCCCGCCTCAATCTGTACACTTGATTGCTCAGGGAATAGCAAGCAAAATGAACATCCCATGGGTCGCGGACTTTCGGGATCCATGGACGAAAGTACATTATTTTGACAAGTTGATGCTCACCCCTTTCGCAGAGCAAAAGCATAAAAGTCAGGAAAAAGAAGTATTAAAAAGTGCATCTCAAGTGATTGCTACATCCTGGACCACTGCAGCTGATTTTGAAAAAATAAGCAACAGGGACATCCGGGTTATTACAAATGGATTTGAACTGCCTGACTCTATTCCTGAGCTTCCGACTAAAAAGCAGGACTCTTTCAAAGTTCTTTATCTGGGAAGCATGACCATCAAAAAAAATCCACAATTATTCTGGCCAGAAATCAAAAGATGGATTGATCAATCAAATATCAGTCCCAAAAAGTTGAATTTTATATTTTTAGGGAATGTGGAAAAATCAATTTTCCAACACCTGGATCAAATTGGATTAAAAGGATATTATTCGAGGATCCCCTATATACCCCATAATGAAATATGGAAGGAAATGACAAAAGCGGATTTACTATTTTTGATCGGTGTTCCGGGTAGTCCGGATATTATTCCTGCCAAAGTATTTGAATATTTAGCCATTCAGCGACCTATCTTTTCTATTTCAACTAAAGGAGGAGATATCGAAAAGATATTAGAATTAACAGGGGCAGGATTAAACGCCGATTTCAACGATCCAAAAATGATGTTCGCAAATTTTAAAAAAATGTATAAAATGCACCTTCAAGGTCAACTTCAGCAAGCTTTTAAGACAAAAGATGAAGTGTTGGAAAAATTCACCAGAGAAAATCTGGCCGGGGATCTGGCTGAAATACTGGATGAAATCACAAAAAATCACCCCGCATAATTCCCGTTCTCATGATACACGAAGATCACATTCTTCCGTATTTTAAAAATAAAATTTGTTCAGATACAATCATAACACCTTAGAATTCTCAGGACTGAAAAATCCATATGCAAAATTCATTACTTTTCAGGATTTTAATTAATACATTGCGATTATGCTGAATTATACTTTCATCATTCCGGTTTATAATCGATTGTCAGAAGTAAAAGAACTACTTTTATCAGCTGAAAATATTGATTTTGATCGAAAACGCTTCGATTTTCTTTTCGTGGATGATGGATCTGACGATGGATTTCGAGAATTTATAGAAAATTACCGATCACCTTCCGGTTTGATCATCAGCGCAGTATATCAAGACAATCAAGGACCGGGTGCGGCAAGAAATCATGGGATGGCACTGGCTCAGGGTGATTATTTCATCTTCATTGATTCAGACTGTCTTTTCCCCTCCAATTATCTTAAAACAACAGATTCTGCCCTTTCAAAATATAAATATGACGCTTATGGCGGTCCGGACACACATCATCCTTCCTTCTCACGCTTACTCAAGGCTATCAATTACAGCATGACCTCCTTTGTTGGAACCGGAGGAACCCGCGGTGGAAAAAATCAAGTCGGCAAATACTACCCGCGAAGTTTTAACATGGGAGTCTCGCGAAAAGTATTCCACACCATCGGCGGTATGAACGACCTGAGACACGGTCAGGACATGGATTATTCGGCGAGGATCTATCAGGCCGGATTCGAAGTGGGTTTCATCATTGATGCGTACGTGTATCATAAAAGGAGAACGAGCATCAATCAATTTTTCAGACAAATCTTCAACTGGGGCGTGGCCCGTATCAACCTTGGAGTCAGACATAAAGAACTTCTCAAACCTGTTCACTTTCTTCCGGCTCTCCTGGTTGCTTTTTACGGGATCATTCTCATTTTAGGAATATTCATACCGGTGTTTCGAGGGGTATTACTTTTGATGTTGATCGGCCACGCTTTGGTTTGTATGTGGGCTTTTGTAGAATCTCTATTAAAGTATAAATCCTTAAGAATTTCTCTTTTATCCATTCTCACCCTGAACATCCAGGTGTTTGGATACGGAGCAGGTTTTCTGTATGCATTGTGGCAGCGGGCGCTTGGGAAAAAAGAGGCAACCGGTTTTGTAAAAAACTATTACGGTAAAATATAAAAACAGTCTCCTGATTTTTATCCGACACCACATTGACGTCCGGCCGTTTTGAATATGATCCCCGATCCAATACTATCCCGCATTATTCACCACAACATTCTTTATTTGTTCTATCGCGCTGATCAACAGATGATTGATTGCCATTTTTGAGGAATTGAAATTCCTCAAAAATGGATGTTGTTTGGTTTTGCTTCATCTCGTCTTATGGCCGAGACACGTGCATCATCCTTCGTTGCAAAAGCCTTGCAATCGTATACTATTCCTGCAGCTTTCGTCGCCTCGGATCTACACAAAGCAAAACTCATGAATAATTCGGGCTATCTGAAAGGATGCGGACTCAATTTGGTTTCCACCAAAGGATGATATGGCTTTACGAATCCTACCGGTTCTGCATTTCGAATATCATGTGCCAATTGTATAGAAGATCGTACTTCGTCAATTCCAAAACCTTCCCCATGCAGAATTTTTCTATAACTCAGAGTGTGCAACTCTTCAAACCCCTCGCTAAACTCCACCTCTTCACCATCAATTACTAGTGATCGGTATGTACGCTTCCCCTGCCTTTTTATTTCTTCCGGAAAAACATCTTCATTGATACTCAAAAACCAGCGCACCCGAGCCCTTTCCAATTCCAGGTATCCTGCGGCTCTGTCATGCGTATGAAGATGAACCACATTTCTCTTCACTCCACCAAATATCCAAATTAAAACATCAAAAAAATGAATACCTATATTGGTGGCGATTCCACCCGATTTTTCCTCATCCCCTTTCCAGCTCGTATAATACCAGTTACCCCTTGCTGTCAAATAAGTCAAATCAATATCATATATTCTTATTTTACGGCTCTTGCTTACTTTATTATGAAGATCTATCATCGAAGGATGCCATCTTAATTGCAGGATGGTATATATTTTTTTCCCGCTTTCGTATTCCATTTCCGAAAGTGCATCCACATTCCAGGGATTGAGGACCAATGGCTTTTCACAGATCACATCTGCTCCCAACCTTAATCCAAACCGGATATGTGAATCATGTAAATAATTGGGAGAACACACGCTCAAAAAATGGATGGGAATTCCCTCTCGGATTAATCGATCTAAATGCCGGTCAAAACGTTCCAGTTCAACAAAGAAATCTGCATCAGGGAAAAATGAATCCAATATACCTACTGAATCAGAAGGGTCTAAAGCCGCTAAAAGTTTACCTTTAATTTCAGCAATGGCTTTCATATGGCGTGGAGCGATGTATCCTGCTGCTCCAATCAATGCAAAATTCTTTTGTCTCATTTTTCAAAGTTGCAACACAAAATAATAACATGTGGTCAAAAAATTTCGGAGAAATGGAATACCAGAAATCATCTGCCACTGTCTACGTGGTTTAAGTTTAAACTTTGCTTCATAGTGAGGATTGAACAACCAAGGTGATTCGTCCAAAATCTCATATTCTTCCTGATCTACAATTTTTTTAAATCTTTCAACTGAAATCCCGGTTCTTTTCGTCCGGAGCAAACTTTGGATGCGCGTCTCACTCTCCCCACCCCATTGTAAAACATTGGCATATAAATGTTCAGGTAACAAGTGATAGTAGGGCAATCGGGATAATATGAAATTGCGACAAATCTGCTGATGTCCGCCAAAAGGCATTTGCCACGGAGGAAACCCCAAAAAAACAAAGAATCGGAATGTAAAAACTGTTTTACAAATCGCATGAACCTCTCCTGATCAGGGATGTGCTCTATCACATCTCGCATCATTATAACATCAAAAACACCTAACTCTGAAGAATTTGTCTGATAGATATCTTCTAAAAACAATGTATAATTCCCGTCTTCCCCCAAATATGATTCTGCTAAATCAATTTTTCGTTCAGAAATATCCACACCAACCACCTCGCAACCCATTTCCACGAATGGTTTCAAATTACCACCTTCTCCACATCCAATCTCCAAGATCCTCGATTCAGAATCAATTTCACCAAAATCAGAAAGATAGGGAATGACATATTTTTCCGTAGTATATGCTTGCTCCTTAAAATACTGATACCGATCCAAATGACGCTTCTGCATGATTCTATTCCATTTTCACCGAATTTAGCATTTTAATTATAATTCAAGATAAAATCGTAATTTAGTTATGAAACTATATTCATATGCGATATCTACTTCTACTTTTCCTCCTACATCCTTTACTCCTTCTTTCTCAGACTGAGGAGTTCACTGCTGCTGATACAATATTTGGAGCCCTATCACCCGAAAGATCATGGTGGGACGTTCATTTTTATCATCTTGAAGTCAAAGTGGATCCTGAAAACAAATGGATCGAAGGCAAAAACTCTATTCACTACATCGTCTTGAAGTCAGATAGCATCATGCAAATCGACCTACGCCCTCCGTTGGAAATAATCTCTTTTATTCAGGATGGACAGCACCTCGATTACACTAAAAAACACTTCAGCTACTTTGTAAAACTAAAAAAACCTCAAAACAAAGATGAACATCAGATTTTAGAAGTTGAATATCAGGGCCATCCTCATGTAAGTGAACAACCTCCCTGGAGCGGCGGAATGACATGGGCAAAAGATTCCCACGGAAACCCTTTCATCGCCAACAGTAATCAAACCGATGGAGCCAGTATGTGGTGGCCTCTTAAAGATCATCCGTCCGACGAACCGGACAGCATGCTGATCTCAGTGAACACCCCGCCAGAGCTGATGAATATATCGAATGGACGGCTTCGTGAGATAGAAAGTCATCCGGACGGACGACATACTTACCATTGGTTTGTCGCCAATCCTATCAATACTTATGGAGTCAATTTAAGCATTGGAGATTATGCGCATTTTTCAGAAAAATTCGAAGGTGAAAATGGTTTATTGGATTGCGATTTTTATGTATTAAAAGATCATCTTGATCAAGCCAAAGACCATTTTCGGGATGCGCTGCGGATGTTGGAGGCTTTTGAATATTGGTTTGGTCCTTACCCTTTTTATGAAGATGGATATAAGTTGGTCGAAGTCCCTTATCTGGGGATGGAACATCAAAGTTGTGTGACCTATGGAAATAAATATATGAAAGGATACTTGGGTCGTGATCTGAGTTCCAGTGGATGGGGCCTCATGTTTGACTTCATCATCATACATGAATCTGCTCATGAATGGTGGGCCAATAATATCACTTATGCTGATCTGGCGGATATGTGGATCCATGAAAGCTTCACTTCTTACGCCGAAAGTCTTTTCGTAGAATATTTTTACGGAAAAAAAGCAGGTGAAGAGTATGTGCGTGGATTACGACCAAATATCCTGAATGATCGACCGATTCAGGGAGTTTATGGAGTGAGTCACGCCGGGTCCAAAGACATGTATTATAAGGGAGCCAATATGTGGAATACCCTTCGGCAGATCGTAGACAATGATGATCAATGGCGTGAAATTCTCCGAGGTCTCAACAAGGAGTTTTATCACCAAACCATTCTTGCTGCCGACATAGAAAACTTCATCGATAATAACACTGATGTGGATTTAACCTCTTTCTTCGATCAATATGTAAGAGATCCGCGGCTCCCTGTTTTTACATACTGGATCCATGATGGTCAATTAAAATACCGGTTTGATAATGTGATTGAAGGGTTTTCTATTCCGGTAAAAATTTATATCGATGAAGAACTCACCTGGTTGAAAAATGTCTCTGATGAATGGAACTCCATCCCAGTATCGAATGAGATCACCATTGATGAAATCAAATTGGATCTGAACTTTTACATGGCTGCTTTTCCGCTCACTTCAGGGTGAGCGTGGAATAAGACTCCGAGACTGGAGCCTTTTCTCTCTAACCCCTTCATAGAAAATTCCGCTCCTTCAGATTCCTATGGTTTCATCCATATTAATAAATGGATTATCATTCTTTTTTATCCATATCATTTCGAACATACTCCACATAATCCCGGGAAACCTTCATGATATCACAGATCAAATCAATACCAAATCCCTTCCGGAGCATATTCTCAATAGTTTCAATCCTCGAGCGTTCTCGTCCTTCCTCCCGCCCTTGCTCTCGTCCTTCCTCCAATAGGCGATCCGCCAATGTGATTACTTCTGATTTCATATCTCTTGGTATATTTTCTAAAAATTCATCTAATTCAACGTCTTTTTCTTTTACCACAGTAACAAGATAAACAAACAACGTGAAAACTTGGTTCCTATCGTTCCAAGATCGAACTATGGAAAAAATCTCTCCCAATCGACGCAGCAATTCATCCGGCCGGCTCGAATATTTTTGAGCCAGCATCGCCGAAGTCAGTAACCCGTTCCCCAGCTGCTTCAACTGATCATCCGAAAACTCGGTCAAACTATGAAAGATCGTTCGAATGGAGGGGATGTAAGAAAGTACTTCCTTTCCCGCGCCGTCAAATAATTCCGGGATCGACGGCGGCACCCATTCCTGCTCACCATGATAGTAAATAATCGGGATCACCGGAATTAAAGGATCCTGCTTATTTTTTATCTGTTGCCGATAAGCATCAAAAACATATCCTCCTGTTTGGATATTACTAAACTTATACGGGGTAGATTTATGTTCCGCCAACAGACACAAATGTACCAAAAGTCCCACGTGAGTTTCCAGAAGCGGGCATTCAAATACTACATCCGCATAAGTCTGTTTCATTTTTTCGGAAATATAACTTGAAGGAACATGTTTCAGACCTGAAAGATCCACGACCGCCTTCAACTCATCCGGTAAAAAATTTCGCATAAAGGCCTTCGCCACTTCGATGTCACTCATCAAGGACCGAAAAAACGCATCATGTTTATTATGTATTCCCCGGGACATGATCCCAAAATAATCATTTTCCCGGTAAACTCGGAAAGAAAATCAAAGGTCTGCCAGAGTTCATAATTCCTGATGCCTTGCACTTCATATAGATCTCAGACTATATCAGACTCAATAGCCACTCTTCCGCACCAGTTCTGGTCGAGGGTCAGTTCCCCCTTCGAATGGGAAGGACCTCCATTTTCAAGACTATGAACCTGGATCCAGAAAAAACAGCACATTCAGTTATCGACTCTCCTTTCATCCCACCATCAATTTCACCATCCACCTTAAAACCATTCTATAAAAAAGGCCCCTCCACCCGAAAGCAGAGGAGCCAACCCCTAAGAAACAAGCTCTGAGAGCTTTATTCACCATACCCGGGATACTTTCAATTTTCAAAAGTAATCGGATATGGAGGATAATTGGATCAATGGGCTTTTATCAGCTGTCGTGTAATCACCTCCTGGCCATTAAAAATCCTGACAACATATGATCCCAAAGGTAAATCCTTGATATCAAGATGGACACGAGAAGTATCATCATGCATTTCATCAAATGTGAATATTTTTACTTGCTGTCCCAACACATCATACATTTCAACCCGCACGATTTCATCCACAGTAGTGCTCACTTCCAAATAGCTGGCGGCAGGATTCGGATGCATTCTCACGATAAATTTCCGATCAAATCTCAGTTCAGGCAGTTCTACTATTTTTTCACTTCGCTGATTCCGGGCATCGATCACCTCTACACGGACCTTAAGTACCGGCCCCAGATCACGCACATCCAGTTCTTTGGTATCTTCTTCGGACTGAATCCACTCATTCTCCCCCTGTACCTGATAAGTCCACACATATTTGTAGGGTGCCATTCCATGTCTGACATGAGCCACCATTTTTGAACTGACATAATCTACATCCACAACCGGAGATGCCGATATGACAACAATGAATTCTTCCATTGATGTATTCCCACATTCATCCTCGGCAATGACTTGATATTCAATAATCTCGGTGTCATTCTGTTCTGTTTTTGTCACCACAATATCCGAATCCACCTCACCACAATCATCCGTAATTGAAACAATGTTTGCAATAGCTCCCTCCATTTCATATTCCATCTCCGTCATATAAAGGGTGTCACTCCCGATTTCAATGACCGGTGGAATCGAATCTTGTATCACAAAAGTCTGTACAAATTCATCTTTTATACCTGATGAATCTTCCGCTTTCCATGTCCTGACAAGGGTCAACTGATTGATACAGGTTGAATCCTGAATCGAATCTGCATAAGATATTTCCAAAGTATCACAAGTCAATACCAGAGGGATATAAGCGTCTATTCCCCGGAAACAGTCCAGATAAATCGTATCAGAATTTTTAGCAAATATGTGTTCTCCATCAAACGCACCATATCTCAACTCCTGACTGATAGAAGATGTATTGCCACATGCATCCTGATAAGTCCAGGTGCGGATAAGTATAGAATCCAATTCCTCCACTTCATAGATCGCGGTATCTACTATGCTCATCAATTCCGCTGCGCAATGATCCCACACTTGAGGAGAATCAAAATCCATCATCGTATCTGTGATACACCCAATATATTTCACTGGTTCATCCAGGATCAATTCCGGTGCTATGGTATCCTGACGAAT
>Ga0209487_1003411_pt1 | contig 12493 bp, 10 predicted proteins | sample Poulit2012_FD_187524 | JGI IMG/M metagenome (GOLD analysis project Ga0209487, IMG submission 187524) | Agricultural soil microbial communities from Georgia to study Nitrogen management - Poultry litter 2012 (SPAdes) (version 2) | ecosystem: Environmental > Terrestrial > Soil > Agricultural land... | reverse complement strand
CTCAACTGAGCGCACCAGGGCGGCAGCCCGCGGACCGGTCGGCGGCGGCGACGGCGGAACCGCGGCCGGATCCTGGGCGGACACGATCGAGCAACTCCAACCCGGCGTGCTGCGCATCGCCGTGGCCACATGTGAAGGCGCCGGGACCGGTAGCGGATTCCTGGTGGATGAGACCCTCGTGGTCAGCAACGCCCACGTCGTGCGGGGGGCGGCACAAGTCGCGGTCGGCCAGCAGGGCCTTCCCGCCGAGATCATCGGTCTCAGCGAAGAAGCCGATCTCGCCCTGCTCCAGTTACCCGAACCGCTCGAGGAGCGATACGTCCTGTCCTGGGCCGAAGAACCGCCACGAGTGGGCGATGACGTCGCGGCCCTGGGCTACCCCTCCGGCGCCTTCAGCAGTACCCGCGGGGGCATCAGCAGCCTGAATCCGTCGGAGGACTACCTCTCCGCGGACGTGCAGTACATCCAGACCGATGCCGCCGTGAACCCGGGCAACAGCGGGGGGCCGCTGGTCACCCTGGACGGTGACGTGGCCGGGGTCGTATTCGCCAAGGCGACCACCACACCCAGCGGAGTGCCGTTGGAAGGCACCGGCTTCGCGGTCCACGTCGACGACGCCAGACAGATGGTGGAGAACTGGACTCAGAATCCTCAGCCGGTGCCGCTGGAGGAATGTTCCATCGATGCGGACACTCCCGAGCCGGTCAACGACGACGAAGTCGAGATCGTGGTGGAGTCCGACCACGAGTTCGCTGAGGCGGTCGCCCAAACGTTCGCCTTGCACGGCAACGCCATCAACACCGCGCTGTACCCGGTCGCGTTCTCGCTGTTCACCCCGCCGATGCAGGACCGAATGGGCGGTCTAACGACCTGGCAGGAGGGACTGCACACCAGTTTCTGGCGGGCGATGTTGATCGGTGAGGTCGCGGGTTCGGCGGACCAACTCACCGCTCGGGCTCTGCTGGCGACCGAACAGGCCCCGGAGTACGGACCCGACGGGCAGGCCTGCAGCGTCTTCGCGATCGAATACACATTGATCTTCGACGACGACCGCGGGGTCTGGCTGATCGACCGGGCCGAGAGCCTCCAGGATCCCGAGCCCTGCCCGGAATAAGGTCCGCGCTGGGCCGTGACCAGCCGGAGCCTTGCCGGTAGCGGCTCAAGCCTCAGCGGGCCCGCCGGAACTTGAGCAGGGCGGGCCGTAGCCTGGCTGTCACCAGCCGGAGCCTCAGCCGAGGGGCTCGCTCAACTCGATGTCGAAGTGCGCGATGTCGCCCTCCACTGCAGTGACAGTCAGGTACGCCTCGTACTCGGCGTCCTCGTTAACCGGATACACCGCGCAGACCATCTCGGTGCCAACCTTGGCCTCCAGGTCCTCCGGGCACAGCACCTCAGGCACCTCCCCGAGCAACTGGGTCAGGCTGTGAGCGGTCTGTTCCTCGACCTCGATCTGGTCCACCGCATTGCTGCATCCGGCCAACAGGAACAAACCTGCAACGCCGACCGTCACGACTCTGGTGCGCATCGCGTCCTTTCATGTGCGGATCCGACCGGACCCTCAACCAACTCACCCTGCCGGGCCGACGGCACGCCGGCCATGGGTAGAACTCCCCGGGCGGACTGCTGAATTCGTCCGGGCTCAGCGCACAGCCGCCCCGTACCGCCACCCGTGCACAACTGCCCAGTACCGCCGCCCCGCATAGCGGCCCCGCATCCCGCCCTGCACAGCCGCGCCGCGAACGCGGATACCCGCCCAGCGCGGAGATCCCTCACCTGCCCTACACACGCCGTCGGCCCGGCACCCGCTCGGGTACCGGGCCGACGTCAACTGTGTAGGCGGCAGGCGGCCCCCTTGCCGGGTCAGCGGTACACGCGCCCGTTCAGGAGGCGGGCACGACCTCCAGCTCCACGGTGGCCGACACCTCCGGGTGCAGACGGATCTGCACGGTGTGGTCACCCAGGGACTTGATCGGCCGCTCGATCTCCACCTTGCGCTTGTCCACGCTCGGACCGCCGGCGCTTTGGATGGCCTCGGCAATGTCCGCGGTGGTGACCGCGCCGAACAGCCTTCCGCCGGGTCCGGCGTTGACGGTGATCACTACCGGCTTGGCTTGCAGGGAGTCCCGCGCGGCGCGCGCTTCCTCCACGGTCGCGATCTCGCGCTTGCGGCGGGCTGCGCGAATCTGCTCGATCTGCCGCTCCGCCCCCTTGGTCCACGCGGTCGCCAGGCCGCGGGGCATCAAGTAGTTGCGGGCGTACCCGTCCTTGACCTCGATCACGTCACCGGGCTCGCCCAGTCCACTTACCTCGTGGGTGAGGATCAGTTTTGTCGCCATGGTCTGCTCTCCTAACCTCAGCGAGCCGAGCTCGAGTAGGGCAGCAGCGCCATCTCGCGGGCGTTCTTCACGGCCCTGGCGATCTGGCGCTGTTCCTGCACGGTGACACCGGTGACTCGACGGGCCCGGATCTTGCCGCGGTCGGAGATGAACTTACGCAGCAGCGCGGTGTCCTTGTAGTCGATGCCGTTCTCCAACTTCGCGGCACGCAACGGGTTCGGCTTCTTCTTCACCACCGGCTTGGTGCGGGGCGGCTGCTTAGCCATAGGGGTACTCCTTGAGGTACGTCCGCCGGGCACCGGCCCGGCGGTTGGATGAGTGGTTTGTTATCAGAACGGGGGTTCGTCACCGAAGGTGGAACCGCCCGAGGCCCAGGGGTCTTCCGGCTGGGACTGGCCAGCGCCCTGCTGGCTGTAACCGCCACCACCGCCGAAGCCGCCACCGCCGCCGCGCGGGGTGCGGGTGACCTTCGCGGTGGCGTACCGCATGGAGGGGCCGACCTCGTCGACCTGCATCTCCACCACGGTGCGCTTCTCACCTTCACGGGTCTCGAACGAACGCTGCACCAGGCGGCCCTGCGCGATCACACGCATGCCCTTGGTGAGGGATTCGGCCACGTTCTCCGCGGCCTCGCGCCAGATCGAGCACCGCATGAACAGCGTCTCGCCGTCCTTCCACTCCTGGGCCTGCCGGTCGAACTGGCGGGGAGTGGATGCGATAGTGAAGTTCGCGACGGCCGCCCCCGAGGGGGTGAATCGCAATTCCGGATCAGCGGTCAGGTTACCGACCACCGTGATGACGGTTTCTCCAGCCATGGACTCTCCTTAAGGGAGTTGCGACGCTCTTCAGCGCGCGTCGGGGCGGATGAGCTTGGTGCGCAGCACGGACTCGTTGAGCCCGAGCTGACGGTCGAGCTCTTGGGCGAGCTCGGGAGTGGCGACCATGTCGATCACGGCGTAGATGCCCTCGGAGCGCCGGTCGATGTCGTAGGCGAGCCGGCGCCGGCCCCACACGTCGACCTTCTCGATGCTTCCCCCGCCGCTGGTGATCACGTTGAGGAACTTCTCCAGGGACGGAGCGACGGTGCGCTCATCGACCTCCGGGTCGAGAATCACCATCATTTCGTACTGACGCATGCTTGAACCCACCTCCTCTGGACTATGCGGTCACGGTCCTTCCGTGACAGGAGGGTGCTGCGTTGGTGCCCGCGCAGGATCGACCCGCCCAAGGCGTCGTACACGATACCCGACGACGAGGAGTTGCGGCAGGTGGCATTCCTCACCACCGCCCGGGGTGCTCAGGATCTTCCGGCTCCTGGCAGCACGGCCTCGGGTTCCACCCGCGCCCACGGGGGCCAGGAGAAGGCTCCGGCGTTGCCCGGGCCACGTTGGTTCCCGCTGCCCTGGTTGCCCGAGCCCTCGTTGCCGCCGCCGTCGTTGCCGCCACCACCGTCGTTGCCGCCGCCGTCGTTGCCGCCACCACCGTCGTTGCCGCCGCCGTCGTTACCTCCGCCGTCGTCACCGCCGCCTTCGTTACCTCCGCCGTCGTCACCGCCGCCTCCTCCATCATCGGGAGGTCCGGTGGGGCTGGGCTCGGGCTCCTGGGTGGGCTCGGGCTCCTCTGTCGGCTCTTCTTCGGGCTCCTCGGTGTCCTCCTCCGTCGGCTCCTCGGTGGGCTCGGGCTCCTCTGTCGGCTCTTCTTCGGGCTCCTCGGTGGCCTCCTCCGTCGGCTCGGGGGCCGGCGGCGGGCTCGGGGCGGTGGGGCGGGAGCGTTCGGGGAACTGCTCCACCGGCAGGTCGGCGACCGCCTCGGTCATGTAGTCGGCCCAGATCTGGGCTGGGAAAGAGCCGCCGGAGATGACGGTCTGGCCGCCCCAGCCGCCCATCGACTGCTCCTCGCCGTCCTCGCCCACCTCATACATCGACACCGCGGTGGTGATCTGCGGGACGAAGCCGACGAACCAGGCCGAACGGTAGTCGTTCGAGCTGCCTGTCTTCCCCGCGGCCGGTCGGCCGATTTCGCTCGCCCGGATGCCGGTGCCGCGCTGGACCACTTGGCTCATCGCGTAGGTGGCATCTGCGGTGACCTGGGAGTCCACCACGTTCTCTCCGGGCTGCTCGCCGGTGTACAACACGTTGCCCTGCGGTCCGGTGACCTCACCGACGACGAAGTTGACGTGCCGCTCCCCGCCGGCGGCGATGGTGGAGAACGCCCGGGCCATATCGAGGTTGCGCGGGGAGGCGCTGCCCAGCACGTTGGAGAGCACCGGCTCCAGGCCGGCGGTGTCCTCCGGCAGACCCAACCGGTGGGCCATGTCCACCGTCTGCTCCGGGCCCACCTCCGCGTTGAGTTGCACGTAGTAGGTGTTCACCGAGTCATAGGTGGCCTGCACCATGTCGATGTTGCCGCGGTTGCGCGGGGAGTCGAAGTTTCGCACCGGGGCGCCGTATCCCTCGATGTTCATCGGGGAGTAACTGGGGTAGCGCTGTTCGAGGGGGATGTCGTTCTCCAGCGCGGCCAGCAACGTGAACACCTTGAAAGTAGACCCGCCCTGGGCGGTGTCCTGGGTGGCCGCGTTGCGTTGCACTTCCAAATAGTCCGCACCGCCGTATGCGGCGAGGATCGCACCGGTCTCGTTGTCCACCGAGCTCAGGCCCACGCGCAACCCGTCCGGGGCGTCCTCGGGCAGGTTCTGGGCCGCCTCCACCGCGGCCTCCTGCAACTCCTCGTCGATCGTGGTGGTGATCTGCAGCCCGCCGCTGTCGATCTCCTCCTCGCTGAAACCGGCGTCGACCAGTTCGGTGCGCACCATCTCCAAAAGGTGGCCGGTGGGCCCGGCCATGAAGTTGGTCCGGTCGTCTTCCTCCACCTCCGGGAACTCCGCGGCGTCGGCTTCGGCCTGGGTGATGAAGTCGGACTCCACCATGTAGGCCAAGGTGCGCTCGAACCGCTGCTCGGCCTGGTCCGGGTCCACCGCCGGATCCCACCGGGATGGGGCCGGGATGATGCCGGCCAGCACCGCCGACTCCTCCAGGGTCAACTCCTCCGCGTGCTTGTCGAAGTACTCCTGGGCGGCCCGTTCGATCCCGTAGGCACCGCGACCGAAGTAGATCGTGTTCATGTAGTTGCCGAGGATCTCGTCCTTGGTCTGCTGCCGTTCGATCTTCAGCGCCAGGATCGCTTCGCGGAACTTGCCCACGTAACTGGTGGTCTGGCCCAGGTAGTACCGCTCGATGTATTGCTGGGTGATCGTGGATCCGCCCTGGGTGGGATTGCCTTGCAGGTTGTTCCACAGCGCCCGCAGGATCGCCATCACGTCCACCCCGGGGTTGGAGTAGAACCGCCGGTCCTCCGAGGCCACCACGGCCTGACCCACATGGTCGGGCAACGTGCTGGTGTCGATGATCTGCCGGTTCACCTCCGCGAAGGCGCCCATCACCGTCTCACCGTCCTCGAAGTACACCTCCGACCCTTCGGCCATGGCGAACTCTTCGGGCTCAGGCACATCCAGGGTGAGGTAAGCCGCGAGGAAGATTCCCGCGCCCAGTGCCAGCACGGTCAGGAACGCACCGGTGAGGAACCGCCACCCCGGCAGCCAGCGCATCATCGGGCCCTTACCGCGACGGGGATAGTTCCAGAATCGCCGTCGACCCTTCCCGGAACCGGCCCCGCGCCCACCAGAACCCTTCGATCCACCGGGACCCTTGGCTCCCCCGCCCTTCGATCCCGTGCCCTTCGCCGCTGCGCTCTTGGACACCGTCTCCTGACCGGCGCCGCCCCCGCGCGACTTCGGACCGGACGATGACTTCGGACCGGACGATGACTTCGGACCCGACGATGTTGCTTTCCAGTTGGGACGGGATCGGCTTCCTGAGGCCGATGCCCGCGGGCCGGAGGACGCACGGTCCTGCACGCTGCGGCGCTGAGGCCCCCGGGGCGCTGCGCGGTGCTCATCCGGCACGGGCGGCTCCTCATCTCCTGTCGACGTGATCGGGCACGGGCGGACCGCCACGATCGGCGGCCATTGTCCAGTATGCGACGGTGTGGCGCTCGTTGACAGGCACAGGTGATCGTCTTCACGTGCTCGGCACACGTGTCTTCACGGGCTACGCACACAGTCTGCTCCGATCTGGTGACCGGGACCACAAATCCGGTGACCAGGGCCATCACAGGCGTGAGTGGCCAGGACCGTCACCGGGGTGAATCATCGTGCTACCCGCTGGAGCGACGGGACCTGGTGAGCTCGCTAACCTGCGAGCGGATCATTCTGATGCTGTGAGGAGTCTTGATGAGTTCTGTGCGGGTAGCCATCGCCGGAGTCGGCAACTGTGCCGCATCGCTGGTGCAGGGCGTCCACTTCTACGCCGACACCGACGCCGAGCAGTCCGTGCCGGGCTTGATGCACGTGCGGTTCGGCCCCCATCACATCCGGGACGTGGAGTTCGTGGCCGCATTCGACGTCGACGGGAAAAAGGTCGGAACCGACCTCGCCGAGGCGATCACAGCCAGTGAGAACAACACGGTCAAACTGTGCGACGTGCCCTCCCTCGGGGTGACGGTGCAACGGGGCCCCACCCTGGACGGGTTGGGCCGGTACTACCGGGAGACCATCACCGAGGCCGAGGCCGAACCGGTGGATGTGGCCGCAGCGCTTCGGGAGGCCGAGGCGGACGTCCTGGTGTGCTACCTGCCTGTCGGTTCGGAGGAAGCGGCGAGGTTCTACGCCCAGGCCGCGTTGGACGCCGGGGTGGCGTTCGTGAACGCGTTACCGGCGTTCATCGCCTCCGATGAGACGTGGGCGAAGAAGTTCACCGACGCCGGTGTCCCGATCGTGGGCGATGACATCAAGTCCCAGGTGGGCGCGACCATTACGCACCGGGTGCTGGCGAAGTTGCTGGAGGACCGCGGGGTGATCCTTGACCGCACCTACCAACTCAACGTGGGCGGCAACATGGACTTCAAGAACATGCTGGAGCGGGACCGGCTGGAATCCAAGAAGATCTCCAAGACCCAGTCCGTCACCTCCAACGTCGAGGCCGAACTCGGAGAGCGGGACGTGCACATCGGACCCTCGGACTACGTCCAGTGGCTCGATGACCGGAAATGGGCGTATGTGCGGCTTGAGGGCCGCGCCTTCGGGGAGGTGCCGGTCAACCTGGAGTACAAGCTCGAGGTGTGGGACTCACCGAACTCCGCCGGGATCATCATCGACGCGATCCGGGCGGCCAAGATCGCACGGGACCGCGGGATCGGCGGTCCGCTCACGTCGGCGTCGAGCTACTTCATGAAGTCCCCGCCGATCCAGTACGACGACGAGACCGCCCGGGCGAAGGTGGAAGCGTTCATCGCGGGGGACCTCGAGCGGTAAGGGCCAGGGGAAACCTCGAGCGGTAACGCCCGGCGGAACCCTTGGGCACTGGAGAGGTCGCCCGGAACCCAGCGCTGAACAGTCACCATAGAAACGCGGGGCCGCAGAAATATTCACTGGTGCTCCGGGCCGCACGCTATCTACGGTGAACCCATGATCTTCGTGATGGTGCGTCGTGCCCGGGTCCGGGCGCGGGGCGTGGGGATGGCATCCGCTTCATCCTGAGTGGGCGCGGCGGATCGTTGCCGACGCCGGCATCCAACCGGGCGACCTCGTGTTCGATCTGGGCGCGGGAACCGGTGCGATCACGCTACCGCTGATCGAGGCGGGTGCCGACGTGGTCGCCATCGAGTTGCATCCCCGCCGGGTGGCCGCGCTGCGGCGCTCGGTAGCCGGCCGGGCCAAGGTGGTGCAGGCCGACCTGGCGGACCTGTACCTGCCTCGCCGGCCGTTCCGGGTGGTCGCCAATCCTCCGTTCGCGATCACCACGCAGTTGGTGCGCGCCCTGCTCGCCGCTCGCGGCCTGCGTTCCGCAGATCTGGTGCTGCAACGCGGGGCGGCCCGCGGGTTGAGCCGGCGTCCGCCGGTGCCGGTGCGCCCGGGGCCGCACGCCGGGCAACAGCGCAGCCGGCGATGGACGGTCGGGGTGGGTCGCCACCTCCCAGGGGCGGCCTTCGTGGTACCGCCGTCGGTGGACACGGCGGTGCTGCAGATTCGCCGTCGACCGCCACGCCCGTCATAGCGTGCGGCGCGGCCGGGCCTACCTCGCGGAGCCGGCGAACTGGTTGATCGAGTGCGTCAGGGTGGCGTCGTCCACTCCGTGCCACTCACCGGGCAGGATCTTCACCCTCGCGTGCGGCATCGCCGCCGCCAACGCGTTGGCGTAGTCGTACATCTCCGATGCGGTGGCGCTTGAGGCCATGATCAACGTGGGCTGGGCGACGGAGGCGAACCGCCGGGCCGGCGTGCCCGGGAGGAAGGTCAGTTCGTGCAGCAGCGAAGGGGCGTCCCTCAGGTTTGCCTCCGACGGCGGCCCCAGTTCGGCCAGTATTTCCTCGGGAACGCCCACGACGTCGGTCTGGAACCACCGGTGCAGCACGTCCGGTCCCTGGGCCAGCCTGCGCTCGCCCTCGGCCCGGAAGCGGTGATCGGGGTCGGGCTCGTCGAACAGTGGTGGCTCCAGCAGCGCCAGGCGTTGGATCGGCGCACCGGCTTCGGCAGCGATGAGTGCGAGCGTGGCGCCGGAGGAGAATCCGTAGACGGTGACCGGGCCGTCGGCCATGCCGATCACGGCGGCCAGGTCCTCCACCTCGCGCTGGACATCGTAGGCCCGGGCGTTACCACTGTCGCCCGTGCCTCGCCGGTCATAGGTCCACACGGTGAAGTGTGCGGCCAGCGCGGCCGGCAAGGTCGGTTGCGGCGTCGTCGTCCGCGACACGCCCACGCAGTGGACCATGACCAGATTCGGGCCCGAGCCGGTGCGGCTCCACGCGATCGGCGTTCCGTCGGCGGATTCGGCGACGCCGTGGCTGATTTGATCGGACTGCTCGGTGGTGCTGGCCATGGGGACTCCCTGAGTACTCGGCTCGCCCTAACCCGATGACGCTATTTTTAGCATCGTCTGGACGACGTCGTCCATAGCCGAGAGCGATGAGCATGCCGATCAAACGCACCTACGCACGGCGACGGCTGCGCCGCCGCCCGGGCGCTGCCACCGCTTCGGTCGCAGCCTCCTGGCATCAGAGCCGGGCGAGTTCGGCCTCCAGGTCATCCAGCCCGAGGGCGCCGAGGGACAGCGCCTTCATATGCCAGGCCTTGAGGTCGAATTCCTCCCCCCGCTTGGCGTGGGCGGCCTGGGCGGACTCCCTGCCGGCCAGCCAGGTTCGTTCCCCGAGTTTGTAACTGATCGCCTGGGCCGGCCACCCCAGGTAGCGCACCACCTCGGAGGCTATGAAGTCAGCGGGACGTCCGGAGTGGGCGGCGAAGAACCGCTCGGCCAACTCCGGCGTCCACTTCTCGCCCGGGGCGATCGGGGAGTCGTCGGGGATGGTCAGTTCCAGGTGCATACCCAGGTCGATGACCACCCGGATGGCGCGCATGATCTGGGCGTCCAGGTATCCCATGCGGGCCTCATCGTTGAAGTAGCCCAGTTCGTCCATGAGCCGTTCGGCGTACAGCGCCCACCCCTCGGTGGTGCCCGAGGAGGAACCCACCGACGTTTGGAACATCGAGAGTTGCGGGGCCACGTGCACCCACTGCGCCAATTGCAGATGGTGCCCCGGCACGCCCTCGTGGTACCAGGTGGAGACCAGGTCGTACATCGGGAACGACTCCCGCCCCAGCGTCGGTAGCCAGGTGCGCCCTGGGCGGGAGAAGTCCATCGACGGACGGGTGTAGTACGGGGCGGCCGCCGATCCGGACGGGGCGATCATCGCCTCCACCCTCTTGATCGGCTCGGCGATGTCGAAGTGCACCCCGTCCAGTTCCGCGATCGCCTCGTCCATCAACTGCTGCAGCCGGACGCGCACGTTCTCCACCCCGTGCACCACGGTGCCGTGCTCATCCAGGTAACGCATGCACTCCACCGGGCTGGACCCGGGAAGGATCTTCTCGGCGAGTTCGCGCATCTCGGCGTTGATCTGCTGGTACTCCGCCCATCCCCAGGCGTAGGCCTCGGCCGGGTCCACATCTGCTCCCATCACCCGCCGGGCGCTGAGGCGATAGCGCTCCTCACCGACGGCGTCTGGAGTGCCCTGGGCCGCCGGCGCGTAGGTGCCGGCGAGGTACTGGGCCAGGTGCGCTGCCGCGGCGGTGGCTTGCTCGGCCGCGCGGTCCAACTCGCTTCGCAGGTGGTCCGGCCCGGCTGCGGTGAAGTCGTGGAACCAGTTGGTCTGCACCCACTGGTCGATCAGGTCCGCGAGCGCCTGCGCCTGGCGTGGCGCGGCGAAGAGCCCGCGCGCCCGGCCCTCCTCCAGGCTGGCCTGCCAGGAGGTATAAGCCTCGGGGACCTTCGCCATCCGCCGGGCGATAGTGGCCCAGTCCTCGTCGGTCTGAGTGGGCATGAGGGAGAACGTCTGGCGCACCGCCTGCGGGGGTCCGAAGATGTTTCGGATCTCACGCAGGTCTTCACCGGCTTCGTGGGACTCCACAATCACGCCCAGACGATCGCGCAGCAGCACCGCGCACCGCCGTTCGGCCTCGTCCCAGGCAGCGGAGTCCATCGCGTCCAACTCCGCCAACGTGTCCGCGGCGAGTTGGGTCCGCTCGGCGAACCCTTCCGGGGAGAAGTCCGGCAACCGGTCATCGTGGGGGGTCAGCCCCAGGCTGGTGTTCACGATCGGGTTCAATTCCGCCAGGCGGGCGACGTACCGGTCTGCCAGGACGCGCGGGGTGGTGGCTGCGGGCTCGGACGTGGATGCTGTCATAGCCCTATCGTCGCGCACCCGGGCTGATCGCTGCGACCTCGCGCCGCGGCCCGCCTCCGCTAACACCCGCTACTCCCGCCCGCGCCCGAGTCCACCTGCGACAGCCGGGGCCGACCCGCACGCCGGCGCCAGCCCCGGCTCTGCCGCGCAGGCGGGCAGCGGCCCATCGGACGGCCGGCACCCCGGTCCCGGCGCACTATCGTGGTACCCCGTGGCGCGGCTCCAGGTGGTCCAGGACCTTCGGTCCCTGCTGGTCCATGCCGACTTCCGCAAACTCTTCGCCGTCCGGCTGGTGTCCCAGTGCGGGGACGGGATGTTCCAGGCCGGGCTGGCCACGCTGTTCTTCTTCAACCCCGAGAACCTGGCCACCGCCGGCGCGGTCGCCGCAGCCTTCGCGGTGTTATTGCTGCCGTTCACGGTAGTGGGTCCGTTCGTGGGCCCACTGCTGGACCGGTGGCACCGGCGTCAGGTGCTGCTGGTGGGCAACGCCATCCGGGTGGTGCTGGCCGGCGTGCTCGCAGTGCTGATGGCCACTGTCGGGGTGGGGCCGGCGGTGTACGTGCTGGCGTTGGTGACGTTGGGGGTGAACCGGTTCCTGCTGGCGGCGCTCTCGGCCGGGATGCCGCATGTGGTGCCGCGCCAACAGTTGCTGATCGCCAACTCCCTCACCCCCACGCTCGGTGCGGTGGCCGCGGTGGTGGGCGCCGCCGTCGGCTTCGGCCTCGGTTTGGTGCTGCGGGCGGGGCCGGCGCTGGATGCCGGGGCGCTCAGCGCGGCGGCGGTGTTCTTCGGTGCGGCGTCGCTGCTGGCGTTGCGTTTGGGTCGCGATCGCCTTGGCCCGGACCGCGCCCGGGCGAGGACCGGCGGACGGTCCCAACTCATCCAGGACATGCGCGCAACCGCCGGGGAGATGGTCGACGGCGCCCGGTACCTGATCGCACGCGGCACCCCGGGTGCGGGGTTGGGGGTGATGGGCGGGCACCGCTTCCTGTACGGGTTGAACTTCATCGCGTTGATCCTCATCTCCCGGAACCTGCTGGTGGACCCGACGGACGCCTCGGCGGGGCTGGCGACGTTCGGGGTGCTTGCCGGCATCTCGTTCGGGGGCAACGGGCTGGCGATCCTCGTGACCCCGGCGCTGCGCACCCGGATCAGCGCGGATCGGTGGGTGGTGGTGTGCCTGGCGATCGGGGCACTCAGCCAGGTGGTGCTGGCCAGCGCCCCGGTGTTCGCGGTGATCGCCGCCGCGGCCCTCTTGATGGGGTTCAGCGTGCAGGGCGCCAAGATCGCGGTGGACACCATCGTGCACCGGGACACCCACGACGACGCGCGCGGGCGCGCCTTCTCTTTGTACGACGTGCTCT
>Ga0209487_1003409_pt1 | contig 12494 bp, 7 predicted proteins | sample Poulit2012_FD_187524 | JGI IMG/M metagenome (GOLD analysis project Ga0209487, IMG submission 187524) | Agricultural soil microbial communities from Georgia to study Nitrogen management - Poultry litter 2012 (SPAdes) (version 2) | ecosystem: Environmental > Terrestrial > Soil > Agricultural land... | reverse complement strand
AGGCGCAAAATTTGTTAGAAAACGAAGAAATAGGACAAGAAGAGATAGAGCATGGTGTTCAAGAATTAAGAGGTGCAATCGAAACATTTAAAGATTCAGTACATCCTGATGTTGATATTTCTGAGTTGAAAAAAGAGATTAAAAAAGCTGAAAAGCAAATTGAAAACTCTACAATAGGCTCAAACACAGGAGATATACCAGAATCAGCAATAGTTTCGTTGCAAAAGGTTATTGATGAAGCAAATAAATTACTAAATGATGGTTCGGTCAGTCAAACGGAAATTGATGATATGGTAAATGAGCTCAGAAATGCGATCGGGATCTTTGAAGACTCTAAAATTAAATATCCTTCAGACGAAAAAGATGATGAAGATAATGAAGAAAAAGATGTTGATGTTAATGAAGACAATGAAGAAAACGAAGACGATACAGAAGTCGGATCAGAACCGCAAGATAATAATGGAGAAACTGCAGATAATCAACTACCTAAGACATCAACCTCAATGTATAACTGGTTACTAATTGGTATTTCACTTTTTATAGTAGGGTTGACGATAGCTATACGAACTAACAAGAAGAACAAAACAACTCTTTGATAATGAACGATATGTGAAAGAGTGATTTTATTTAATATTTTTGACAAGAATGGGTGTTGAATAATGAGAGGGGGACTAGTTATGAACTGGATAGTCTTCCTCTCATACTATTGTGTGTACAGTTGCTAAGAATGCCATTATATTACGACATAAGTATTCAAAAACCAATATGATTTAAGCTGTATTTATAAAAAACATGTATAACTCAAACTTTAAAATGCAAAAAATAGTAGAAAAGATTAGGTAACCTCTAAAAAAAACACATATCATTCTTTAAAAACAACGTTCAAATGCGTGAAAGCGATTGCTATAATTATCATAAGCATTAAGAAGGGGGCAATAAAATGAAGCTAGCAAAGAAATTCTGGTTATATTCAGTTTTAATATTAATGATTGGTATAATGCTTGGATGTAACAGTGATTCAAAAGATAAGAATGCAAATTCAGAAGATAGTGAAATTGTTGATTTAAATTTTGTTTATACAGGAGATCCTTCCTTTAGAACTGCAATGGATGATGTACTATCATCATTTTCTGATGAGTATCCTAATATCAACATTAAAGCTGAATCAGCAACAGATGGGAGCTATTCTGAATACTTAAGAACAAAGGAAGCGACAGGTGAAGCGCCAGACTTTTTTGAACTGATCGATGCTCAGGAGTATATTGATAGTGATAAATTGGCGGAAATACCAGATGAAATAGCTGAGTTAGTCAAAAACCCAGTGATAGCTGATGATAAACCTTATGTTTTACCTAGGGATGCAAATGCCTTGGGTTATATCTATGATAAACAGTTCTTTGAGGAGCATGATTTAAATCAAGAACCTAAGACGTATCAAGAATTTATTGAATTAATGCAAGAGGTAAAAGATTTAGGTGAAACACCTATAGCTGTTGGTGGACAAGATGTTTGGCATATGGGATTTTGGATTAATCACTTTTTAATACAAGAAGTATATTCTGAAAATCCTGACTGGAACGCTGAAAGAAATAATGGTGAGGTTTCGTGGACAGATCCGGGGCCTAAAAAAGCTATGCAGGATTTACTAGATCTATTTGATAGTGGCGTTGTAAGTGAAAATTGGATTAGTACACCCGATAATCAGCTTGCGGCATTGGTAACATCAGGTAAAGCTGTTGGCTTTTTCTCAGGTCCTTGGATGTTCAATCAATTACAAGAAGCAGATCCAGATTTTGAAGTTGGTTATATGCCTATTTATAATGATGATGGAGAACTTAATATGTTTACCGGAGGCGCTGGCTCTGGTTGGGCTATTTCAAAAGAGACTGAAGATGATGAGGAAAAAATGGAAGCCATCACAACTTTTCTCGAATACTTCTACAGTGAAGAAACATATGCTGGCTTTTTAGAAACAATGGGCACATTACCTCAGTCAGTCGAAGAAATCACCTATGATGCAGATCCTGCTCAAGAGAAGCTAATAGACTCATTTAATAATGCTGAAACAACCATTCCACCAATTAATGAGATGTTGGGAGACAATCAGATACCATCAAGTTTCCGAGACTGGTTCTATAAAACTGTACAAGAGTGGATTCTAGATGATGTTGACCTAGATCAGGAATTACCGAAACTCGATGAAGAGTGGGATAGGCTTCAAGACTAAAAGTGAAATAAGAACTAAGTGGAGACAGGGCAAGGCTTTGTCTCTTTTTTCTTATCTTTGCTAATTATTATGCATTGACCTAAAAAAACATGACATAGTTCTATAAAAATCGTCTTTACCACTAAAATGCGTTTGATAAAATGAAAGAAAGATTAAAGACATGTAGTTATTTTGATATAGAGAGGTTGAACATGATATGAAAAAGATATGGACAAATCATCGGACATCATTATTGTTTTTATTACCGGCATTCTTTTTTTACACAGTATATATCATTTATCCGACACTCATTAGCTTGCCATACAGTATGTTCTCGTGGAATGGTATCAGTGACTCAATGAGTTATATTGGCTTCGATAATTATACGAGAATGTTTGGGGATAAAAGGTTTTATAATGCAGTTGGTAATACCTTTTTATATGCCATTGCAAAAACGATCTTAGTAAACATTTTAGCGTTATTTTTAGCTGTGTTAGTTGATAACGTCATTAAAGGTAAGATATTTTTTCGAAACATTATTTTCATTCCAGTGTTATTGAGTGGTATTGTTTTAGGGTTTATCTGGAGTATCATGTATAACTCTAACTTTGGGATTATAAATTCTTTACTTGATACGCTTGGATTAGAAAGCCTACAGCGTGATTGGCTAGGAGATCCAGCCATTGCCCGAATCTCGCTCATCGTTACAATGGTTTGGAAACAAGCGGGCTATCATATGATTATTTATTTAGCAGCACTACAATCCATTCCAAAAGATTTAATAGAAGCATCTAATTTAGATGGGGCTAATGCGTGGAATAGATTTTGGAAAATTACCTTCCCATTACTTGCTGGGGCCGTAACAATTAACTTCACATTATCGTTCTTTAACGGTATGAAAATATTTGAAGAAATAGCTGTAATGACAGATGGGGGACCAGGGTTCACGACTGAAAACTTACCATATTTGATTTATAAGGTTGCCTTTGGGAATTATCAATATGGCTACGGAACCGCTTTAGCTGTCATATTGTTCGTATTAACAATGGTATTTACAATAGTTCAGAATAAATTTTTAAGAGATCGAGAGGTGGATATGTAAAATGGCACAGAAAAAAGAGAAATACACAATGAGTCAATGGCTCATTTTTATATTAGCAATCGTAGTAGCTTTTATCATAGTATTTCCGGTGTTGTTTGCCTTTATATCTGCCTTTAAAACAAATGGTGAAATTATGGCCAACCCATTATCTCTTCCTAAAAGTTTCTATATGGATAACTTTATTAGGCTATTTGAAGAAACAAAATTCTTTAAAGCATTTTTGAATAGTACCATTATTACAGTGGTGTCATTGATATTAATTGTATTGATTATTCCAATGGCTGCTTACCCACTGGCACGGAACTCAGGAAAGTTTTATTATGTTATGTATTTGTACTTTATTATGGCATTCATGATTCCTTTTCAGACATATATGATTCCTTTATTTGAACAGCTTCATGCTTTTGGTTTGATTGGGAATATTTATGGAGTCATTAACCAATATATTGCATTTTCAGTTTCGATCGCAGTGCTCCTGTATACGAGTTTTATTCGTGGTATTCCATATGAGCTTGAAGAGGCAGCAGAAATTGATGGCGCTAACAAGTTTAAAACTTTTTGGAAGATTATTTTTCCATTATTAACGCCTACAACTTTTACAATCATTGTGTTGCAAGGTTTAGGAATTTGGAATGACTTTTTATTACCCTTACTAATTATGAGCGGTATGGATGTTAAAACAATTAACGTTGAACTGTATCAATTTATAGGTCTTTACTCTGCTCAATGGGGCATTTTATTTGCAGGTACGGTTGTTGCGATTTTACCAATGCTAATCGTCTTTACCTTTGCACAAGGCTACTTCGTGAAGGGGATTACGGCCGGTGCAGTTAAATAAACTATAAAAACAAATTGTCACGTGACAATTTGTTTTTATAAGGGTATCTAGAAATCTCGTATTGTAAGTGGATAGGCAATGTAAAGAAACTCATTCTTATAATACTATCGGATAGAATTTGTAAAAAATTATAAAGTTTATCATCTTAAAAAGTGAAATTTTGTCAAATGTTGTCCGGAATTCTAATGGTGAAAACTATGGAGGTACTTATGTATACAATAGGTTATGATTTCAATGATACTATTATTCAACTAAAAAATTTACAGTTCTCAGTAAGGTTGTTTACGGAACAGAATGTCTATGCTCCTGACCCCGATCAAGTGATTATTAAAGAAAATGAACATAGTGTAAGCTTGGCTACTACAGGGTTATCTTGGGCTGGTAATCAACGGAAAGCTGAAGGAAACATTAATTTAAAAGTTACATTTGAAGATGATCGATTTGTTGTAAGTGGAAGTGGTAAGCATAAAAATGAGGTATGCAAGTCAATCTTAGTGCAAGTATATGGAATAAATATAACAAATATTAATTTTGATCAAAATCTAGATCAAGGGTTGGGACAATATCGAGAAATAAGTTCACAGCAGTATCCAAAAGATATCAAAATGCCCCTTATATTTGTAGAAGATAGAAATGAAGCTACATGGTTTGCTTTATCGAAAGATGATCAATTACAAGCAAAAGCTTTTGCTAGTCATTATAATCCTTATTTAGAAACTCAAGTCCTTGATTTATCCCATGAATCTGATAAAAGGTTTCGAACGAATGAAATCCAAATGCCTGAATGGCATATCGGTTCATGTGTTGATAAAAACACAATCATTCAGGAACGTTGTCAAGATCTTGAAATAAACTTTAATTTAGTCCCTTTTCAGGAGAGGCAAGACACACCGTATTGGTTGAAAGATATTAAATTAGTCACAATACTTCATGGAGAACATTGGACAGGCCATGTGTTTAATACTTTTTCGGAGATGGAAGATGTATTAAAATGGCTGGTCAAGAAAATAGATGGAAAACATGTTCTAGCTTTTCTCCCAGGATGGGATGGTAGATATTACTATAATTATCCAGAGTATGAACCAAGTATTGCTATGGGTGGAAAAGAAGGATTCAAGTGTCTAGTTAATACAGCACATCAATTGGGTATTAAATTAGTGCCAATGTTAGGCGCAAATAATGCCAACATAGAGGTCATGAAAAATCTAGGTTTGGAAGATGCAGCACTTCAAGACGCATGGGGCCATGAAAAGAGAGTTGATTGGGTTGATTGGGATTATGATTTATTTAAAGAAAATAATTGTTATTTAGCGAACATGGGACATCCTGAATATTTAAAACATATGATCGAACGATCAAAAAACTTAGTGGATTCATATGGCGTCGATGGTATCTTTTTAGACATTACAATCTGGTGGGAAAATGATCCGCACTATTCACCTTATGAAGGATTACTTAAGTGGGCAAAAACATTGAAGGCTGACTATCCGGAATTGTTGTTATTCGGTGAAAATAGTTATGATGCATTGTGGGGGGTATTTTCTGTTTTCCATGAACAAGGTTATCCAGGTGGGCACGGAAATGCTTTATATAAATATGCAATGCAAACACATTATTTAGCTTATCCGGCTCCAGGTATGGGTTCAGGTGGCATTCATGAGTTTGCTTGGAACGAAAATGGGCAACCATGGGAAAGAGATATTCCCGAGTTAATTCCAACCTTATCTATAGTCGGTGATACGCTTAATAATTATAAGAAATCAACAGAATATACCATTCAAAAAGCTAAAAATTGGGAGCCGCTTTACTAGGCTTTCTAATATATATCGAAGTGATTATCGTTTCAAATTGCTTTGAATTAACAGGATGTCAAATCCAATTAAACAATCGTAAAATGTAGAAAGTCTCAAATTATCTATTCGTCATGAATATTTTAGATTTTACTATTCTAAGGAAGTCGAAAAATGGAATGAAATAGGACCGGAATTTAGTTTCGGCAATTTATCATATGAATATAAAGGTAAACTTGGCTTTACCGGTGCTTCCGCTGGCATGTGTGTTCAGGATTTAAGTGGGATGAAAAAACATGCCGATTTTGATTGTTTTTCATACGAGGTTTTAGAAAATCTTCAGTCATTGGAATGAATCAAATGAGGATTAGTGTATTACAAAGTCAACATTCCAAAAATAAAATAGATGGGCCATCACCCATCTATTTTACTCTAAGCTCATTTTGTCAATCGGCAGTAGTTTAACGGATAAATGGTTATATTTCCGTTTGATAAGAATGTGTTTGTTTCCTACCAAGATTATAGTTGTATCATGGCTTATATTTTTTATTTCAATATTTTTATCACCTTTTCGTTTTGGGTGTAGAAGTGTTAGAACCCCTTCATGTCCAGATGCGGTTGCTCTAATGTAATCCATCATGCTAAATTCGGAATGATGGTTGTTAAAAAACTTTGTAGAGCGTCCCTTTTCTAGCTCTATATTGGCAATATTGTTTAAGAAGATCGTTTCGAGATCGATATGGTAGGGGCCTTTTGAATAAACACGATTATTTTTAATTTCAGAATTGATTGACGCAACAGGCAAATTGAATAATACGTTCCCTGAAAAATCCTTAATTGAATCGCAAATGATATATAGGTCAGGTTCTTTAATATACCATATTTGTCTAATATGATATCCCGGCCCTTCTGGATTCATAATTTTTATTTTAATCATATCGATGTCATTTTGAAGCTGACAATCTAGAACTTCACTTGTTCTTGGAACATCTACCCAACCCCGTTCCAAACTATATGTTCCAGCAGTTAAATTGATTTCTTCATGCATAGATTGATTCAGTTGTTTTGTATTTTTTGTTGTTGCAAATTGGAGGCAGGCATGTGAGTATGAACTAATATGCCATTGAGTACTACTATCAAAGTATCCTTCTATACCAGAGTCCATAATAATTGGAATAGAATCTTTATAAATAATAAATGCACCTTGATCTAGGTGACCATGGCCAATCGGTTTATAACTAGACATGATGGCGAAATAACTTTCCTTTTTTTGACCATAATTTTTTCGGAAAACATAAATTCCTGAATCTGAATAAGACTGGGTAGAATTTAACATTAAGTTAGATGCTGGTTGATAGGTACTCCCCTGTGCTAATAAATTTTCAAAAGTGATGGCTTCACCCCATAGTTTCTTAAATGGTTTACCCGCCTTTTCCCATGTTAGATACATGCGATCTGCTATGTCTTGATTAATCTTTTCAACATCACTTAGATAAACGCCAAAACTTCCAAACTCTTGTCCATCTTCAAGTGCATGATCTCCAAATGGAGGCGTTCCTATGTGATGATTAAAGAATTGATAAGGTGGCGTTTGCATATTTATACTATAGTCAAACATGTGCGATAAGGAAGTATCTGCAAACCAATTGTCACCGTTCAAGTTTTGCAGTGCTTTAGCATAAACAGCAAATCGTTCTAAGGCGGCATGATGATAACGAATGGATTCAGGCCACGAGCCATCTTTATTTACATTAAGCTCTAGTTGAGAACGTAGTATATAAGTTGCATTATAAAGCCATGTCTTCCGGTTTGGAAAATCATCAAGTACCATCATCATTAAACCTGTGCCCGCACACATGTCTGTTTGCCAATTGGTACAATGCTTCTGGGCATCGATTGGAGATAGTTCAGTTCTATCTCTTAAATCAAGCATATAACGTAACATATATTCTATTAAAGCATAAAAATGGTCCTTTTCTTCGTTCGTAAAAGCACGTGCTTCTTTAATTAATGAATAGGATGATGCGATGCTTGAGAGTACTCTGCCACCCTGAACAGCTCCGTATGAATCACTGCCGTCTGGTCGTGCATTATGTACAAGCCAATGTTCCGCTCCTTGGCAAAATTCATTTAATGTAAAAAGGATTTGTTTTTTGACTTTTTCTGCGTAGGTCGTATCTTTTGAAAAGGCATATAAAATTGCATCACATTGCATTGTTAATAAAAAGCAATTATTTGGAAGCGATGACTTTCTATTAAAATAGTAAGTAAAATGATCAATCTTATTGTCCTCGTTGTCTTTAAAAGTAATCCGTGTTTTTAATCCTTTTTTCAGTTTTCCATCAATTTTGGCATCAAATGTGAGCGTATAGCTCCCGCCAGATTCAATGGGTATATTGTGATCATAGGACCCCGAGCCTTCATCCATACCTGTTGGATTTTTAATATACAGTGCGTGCGGTGCGATTCCTTCTTTATAAATGTGTCTTTTTTGAGATGATGGATTGGCATCTTCAACACTTAGATGATCGCCACCTCCAGAGAAGGGATATTCGTTTTCCCATTTCATTAGAGGGTTCCCACGCCTTGCGTTTGGTGTCCAGTGTTGAGGAGATGTCTCGCCTTCATCAAATCCTTTATTTAAGATATCTAAACTACCACCATTAGCCGATACAATATCTAAGTTGTCAATCCATATGTGTCCTAGGCCTTCGTCTTCATTTTCTTCCTTAGGTAAAATAAATGAAACATTGGCGGTAGTAGCTTTTTCAGGAACTGTAAAATTAACAATTTTATCGGTAGAGCTCCAAACATAAAAATTCTGATTCACTTGTTCGTAATCCATGTGTTCCTTTAAAAACATAAAAGCTTTTTCTATATATTCAAGTGAATAGGTTTGGGCGATTTTTTTAATTTCTGCAAATTGTTTCTTGATTAGGGGATCATCATGCACTTTTTCCTTAACTTGTTGAAATTCATTTTCGGTTAAGAAAAGTGTTGCTGAGTCATCTATGTCCGTTCGTAGTATTTGTGAATGGCGAAATAAACGCATCTTATTAAAACAATCGACGACAGCTTTTGCTATAGAATCAGTGTTTTTGCAATCCTGGATTTTTCTTAAGTTATCTAAAGCTTCTCTGAGTTCAATTGACCTATCCTTTGAGTAATGTCCGATATCGATGCCCAATGTTGCTTCATTTAAAAGATGTTTACCTGATGATATAACATATGTTGCTTTTTCTAATAGTTTTTCTTTTCCACCATATAAAATATCCTGTTGACGAAACCAGTGTAGTGCTGGCTCAAGTCCATAATAACCATATACTTTTCCTTCTTCTAAATAAGTTGGCACCATCGTGAATCGATTCAATGTAAAAGAAATGGATTCATTATTTCTAGGTTTGTAAAAAGCGCGACTTCTTACAAATGGCGTATGAAAAGTCCCATTAGATGCGGATTCTGCATCTTTAAGAACATCGTTAATAGCTAGCTTTGCGCCTTCAGTAAAATAAGCTCCCCTATTTTCAAGTAAATCTTTTGTTTCTGTGATTAATGTCTCTAACTTTTTCTTATCATGAAGTGCTGACAATGGCGTCTCTCCCTTTTTTAAAGATATATATAGTATAGGTGATCTAAACATTGTTTGATATTATAAATTTTCTACTCATGAAGGGATTTAAATTCACGTTCCTTATGTAAAAATAGTGATCCAATATCAATTCACAGCACGTTTTATTTTCAAGAAGTTAATTTGATTATTGATATGTGAAAATTATGGACTACTAAGATCAGTTAAGAGCATTTATAATAAAGGTACATTCAATTTAAAGAGTGATTAAGTGTGTGATTTCATTTCTCTAATTATAAAGAGGATGTTCAGCGAAATTGCTCGTGTGAAAAGTTAAACTTAAAATTCCTTTTAATAGGACTTCTACTTTGGTTATTGAACACTTTTTGATAGCGATTATATAGGTGTTCTTTAAGTGTTTTTAGTGTCTTTTTAAGATGGAGCAACAATTGTTTTACACTTGGAAAGGTCTAATGTATTCTCAGATATACAAGCACTATTTAATATGGTATGTTTGAAGGTATAAATATAAAAAGCTATCTAAGAGCTTATTCTATCTATACTAATGTCTTAGTTCATTACAAGGAGGAATAGGTATGTATAAAGTAGGTTTATGTTCAGTCACATTTAGAAATTTATCAGTAGAAGATATTATTAATGTTTCAACTCAAGCGGGGTTAGCGGGCATTGAGTGGGGTGGGGATGTGCATGTGCCACCTGGGGATATCTCACATGCTCAAAAGGTAGCCACGTTAACCGAACAGGCAGGTCTTGAGGTTGTTTCATATGGTTCCTATTATCGGGTTGGCGATCGCAAAAATGACGAGGCGACATTTGAGACGATATTAGAAACAGCGATAGCGTTAAAGGCATCAGCGATTCGTGTTTGGGCTGGTACGCTCGGTTCTGAGGAAGCAGATGACATATACAGAAATCAGGTTGTTGAAGATGCCAAAAGAATTGGAAGTTTAGCTGAACAAAAGGGTGTCTCTATTCATTTCGAATATCATGGTAATACCTTAACAGATACAAAGGAAAGTGCTGTTCAACTGATGAAAGAAGTTGATCATCCGAATGTGTATATATACTGGCAACCAGCAGTTGGATTACCGGTAGAGGACAGATTGGAAAGCATTCGAGGCATTCGACCGTGGCTTTCACATGTTCATGTATTTCATTGGGAAATAACAGACCGGCTTCCTTTTAAGACAGGATTAGAAGAATGGCGTACGTATTTGCAAGCGTTGAAAGAAGATCATAAAAACCGATACCTATTTATGGAATTCGTTAAAGATGATAGCGTCGATCAATTTTTAGAAGATGCTAGTCGATTAAAAGAAATCGTTAAAGACTTAGAATCATAACAGTATATATGTTTAATGATATCTTGACGTTTATATGTTATGATTTAATATCTTCATGGTGCCATATCTGTTAGATAGGCTCTCAAGATCAAATAAACTCTGAATCTATTCGTGTGATGATAGGGGATATGCTTTCCTACATGACGAAATAGCTTCTAAACTTTGACAATATTCTATTTTTCGCATACAATTAATTAAGCAGAACCCACCGCGCCTCTTAGTAATGCGTACCATGGTGGGCGTTTTTTTAGTAGATTGAAAATGGAACATTATGGTAATTGATGCAAAACATGCAACTTTTTGTCTTTTAAAGCGTCTATATAGTGGTGATTATTTTTAGAAAAAGGGGAAAAATGAATGGATTCTAGAGTAGAGAACAAGAAGCATAAAAAGCGGAAAAAATGGCCCTTTTGGGTTGGGGGCATTATACTTGCTTTGATTCTAATCGGCGTGACAACCATTACATTGGCTTACAACAAAGTGCAAAAGACAGTTATATCGATGCACGAGCCATTAGAACGGGATAAGGATCCTAAACGGCAAAAGGAATTGGAGAAAAAGGTAGAAGATCAGGATGCGATTAATGTGTTGTTGCTTGGGATTGATGAACGGTCGGGGGACAAAGGTAGATCGGACACGATGATATTAATGTCTGTGAACCCGAACACACAATCAACGCTTATGCTCAGTATTCCGCGTGATACATATGTAAATATTCCAGGTCGGGGTATGGATAAAATCAACCATGCTTATGCGTTTGGTGATGTTGCGCTCTCGATTGAAACAGTCGAAAATGCATTTGATTTGCCCATTCACTTTTATGCACGGGTAAATATGGAAGGTTTTGAACAAGGTATAGATGCTATAGATGGTGTCACTGTTGATAATGATATTGAGTTTGATCAAGGTGGCTACCATTTTCCGACGGGGCAGATTAATTTGGACGGTTCTAAGGCTCTAGAATATACCCGCATGCGTAAACGCGACCCACGTGGTGACATGGGACGGAATGATCGACAGAGACAAGTCGTTGCAGCGGCTATGGATGAAATCGTCAGTTTTTCAAGTGTCACTAAAATCGGTAATATTCTTGATATTTTAGGTGGTAATGTTAAAACGAATTTAGATATGGATAAATTAAAATCCCTATTCTTTGATTACCGTAAAGCGGCAGGAGATATTGAGACTATGGAAATCGCTGGCACGGGTGAAACGATTAATAGCATATGGTACTATATTGTCCAAGATGAAGAATTCGCACGTATTAAAAACGAAATTACAGAGCATATGGAGGCGAGGTAGAGGCCTGGTTGTGGAATGTTCATCAATGTAAGAGTCATCTGGAATTCAAAATAAGACAGCGGCAAACACATGTATCATCAATGTGTCTGCTGCTTTTTTGTTTTCTTTGTTAATGTCTTATTGTGATTCGTGCTGGGCACTTTTAAGAAGTGGGTGGCATTTTTTTAAGACGGTATGTTTTGTTTTAAAAAGGGTTGTGCTTTTGTCTGATAGAGGTCGATGTGATGGTTGACATGCTGTTGGTGAAACGTTTTATAATATGGCTATGCATGAAAGTTGTTCGTTTGAGGGGAGAGATGGTGTTGATTTTTCTCGGGGTTGTAT
>Ga0209487_1003407_pt1 | contig 12499 bp, 6 predicted proteins | sample Poulit2012_FD_187524 | JGI IMG/M metagenome (GOLD analysis project Ga0209487, IMG submission 187524) | Agricultural soil microbial communities from Georgia to study Nitrogen management - Poultry litter 2012 (SPAdes) (version 2) | ecosystem: Environmental > Terrestrial > Soil > Agricultural land... | reverse complement strand
TCTTGTGTAGCGGCAATAAATACAACTCCTCCATCTGTTGCTATTGCACCCCCCATATTCACTGTTCCAGTATTTCGTATACCCATTTCAACAAGCTCAGGATATTCTCCCAGAGGTACCTTCCATTTAATTTGTCCAGTACTTAAATCAACTGCATTCAATGTACCCCATGGAGGAGATATTGCAGGATATCCCATGTGGTCTACAAAAAAGGGAGCAATATTGGAATATTGTGGAGTGGTAGTTGACCATTCCCAGGCCCCACTTCCACCTTTCCATATTGGAGGATTTCCGTCGGTTGTCTGGATCCTGTCTAGAGAGTTTATATCAAACCCAATATTATCAATATCTTCATCATTGTAAAGATACGCTATTAGGTCATCTAGTTCGCTATCAGCAAATTGAGAAAATGGTGGCATACCGCCTCTTCCATCGACAATTATATCTTTAAGCTCATCACTATTCAGTTTTATATTTGTAAGTGGCGGGAAAAATGGTGGGTTTCCGCTTTTATTCATTCCGTGGCACGCAGTACAATTGGAACTGTAAATATTTGCACCTCGATGAACAGGTGTATCTTCATACAGAATATTGTCAGGTTTAATTGGTTGCAATATATGAATCGTAGGAGCCTCGTTTGCGTTGACAAACAATGTATTTGTATTAGGATTGAATGCTGCACCGTGCCACTGGAATCCCCCCAGATGCCCAGGAGTAGTAATTGTACCTGCTATTGATGCGGGTGTGTAAAGAGTACCTGTATTGTATTTCCTAAATTGCTCTAGGGCATATTCGTGCGACTCCGGCGTGATATTTGTCAGATCCGATTCAAACAGCTCTTGTCGAACAAGGGGAGCAGGCAGAACTGGGTATGGCTGATTTGGCCAAGCTTCCTCTCCAGGTACATCGGATGGAGGAACCGGCTTATCAATAACTGGGAAAATTGGTTCACCAGTATCACGATCAAGGACAAAAATGAGGCCCATCTTACTAAGTTGTACAACCACGTCTCTGGAGCCTTTGCCATCATTAATTGATACAAGTATGGGTGCTGGCGGCAGGTCGTAATCGAAAATATCGTGTCGAATTACCTGATAATGCCATTGACGTTCCCCAGTTTTTGCATCCAATGCCAGGACAGTACTTGAGAATAAATTTTCGCCTTTTCTTGATCCACCGTATATAAACTCTCCTGCAGCCGACCCTGTTGCTGCAAAAACCCAACCTCTCTCTTCGTCTATTGTTACACCACCCCATGGGTTTGCAGCCCCATAGTGCATATCCTCCTCAAACTCCCATGTGTCATATCCAAACTGGCCTTCCTGTGGAATCGTATTGAAAATCCACTCAAACTTACCTGTTAGGGCATTATAGGCTCTGATATCTCCAGGAGTTGTTATATTTCCTTCACCTTGTCGACCGGGAACAATCAAGAAATCTTTATAGACTGCCCCTTGCGTGGTAATCTCAATGTCTGCTAACTCTGGCAGCACAGGTAAATCACGTTTCAGATCGATAAACTTACTACTGGAATCTTGGCCAAAAGGCTCTATTAGTTTTCCTGTTTTTGCATTAATTGCATAAACCCGATCTCTTACAGAGCTGAAAATCCTTTGATTATTTCCATGCTCATCCTCCCAATAAATGACTCCTCTGGAGCGGCTCCTGACTATGTTTTCATTATTATATAGTGCTGGATCAAAAACCCATAACTCTTCACCTGTCGCAGCATCTAAAGCTATAGTTTTCATATGAGGTGTGTTAAAATATAAAACACCGTCAATAATAATCGGGTTGCTATAAATTCCTGGTGGCTGCGGATCTCCTTCGTATTGATATTCCCATGCCTTTTCCAATAGATGAACATTTCCAGTATGAATCTGATTTAGAGCAGAATATTGACTGCCACCCAGGTCCCCTCTGTATATACCCCAATCAAAATGATTATTGAGCCTGTTACTCCATTGAGAGTTCTGATGACTTACTACATCATCTTCATTGCTAAAATTCATCGAATCCTCTTTGCACGAAGAGAATAATAGCAAGCAAACAAAAATTATTTTAATTCCTGAAACAGGATGGCTTTTAAAATTCATATTGTAGAAATCACAATTCTTTAATGGATGATTACGATTGTTCCTAATAATGGGAATTTACACTAGAGCTCTCTTATCTTGATACTTCTATAGGACACAGTACCACCGAAGTCATCCAAAAGAAGGTGACCTTCTGATATTAAATCTGGCGATCTCTGATAACTGATAATCATTCTTTGATTTACCCAATACTCAGTCTCTCCATCTGGCTTAACAACAATCCTACCCTGATTCCAATCTCCGGGACCATTAAAAATTCCACCCTGATTCCATTGGCCCATAAATCTCGTCTTATTCGCAGCAAGCCGACCAAAAAAAGACTTCCTGTGGGAATCTTCTACTAAATACTCTATACCAATAATTGCGGCATCCTCATGTTGTTTGAAATCAAACTTTAATTCAAAAGGGCCAAACCTTTTTTTTGTCTTCATCACACCTTGACCCCTTATAACCTCAGGAAGTTCTAACAGAGGCAAGGAAAGACGTTTATCCCCAGATGAAATGATCGTAATAGCACCATCCTTAATCTGCCAGCCTTTCTCTGGTAAACTTTCTCTAGTTATACCACGCCAACCTGAAGGACTTTCTCCATCAAATAGTAATTCAAAACCCTGAAACTTTTCTTGAGGTGAAATTGAATTTGGTATTAAATTTACAACATGGATATCATCAAATGGCGAGGGAGAAATATTCTCCGTTTTGATTCTTATATTTCGAAAATAAACTCGGTTCCTACCAGGCGGATCCGCTTCACGCGTATTCGCATGAAGTTGTAATGCAATAAAGCCTTTATCTGTTTCGTCGTCATATAAGTGCGCAGTAGGTACACCATTAACCCATATGCGTATTGTGTTACCAATGGCTTCAATTCTATACTGATTCCATTGATTATTTACCCATGCACTTTTAGCAGGAGATCGGTAATCTTCGTTGATATAGATCCAGCCTCTTCTCGCTTCATCATAAATACTACCACTCCATCCTTGGGGTGTTGTATCTATTTCTGCCTGATAGCCATGCACTCTACCATTATTATATTCTTGATCACTTAGACTACGAAACTGAATTCCAGAATTATGCAATAACAGATCTGCTTTTACTTCAAGCTCTAGTATAAAGTCTTCAAACTCTTTGTCTGTAGCAAGGAAACCATTTGGCAGGCCATGTATACTAGTTCCGACAATCACTCCATCAACCACCTCTACTTCATGTTGTCCATTTAATAGGTGCCAACCGGTCAGGTCCTTTCCATTAAAGAGAACTTCCCAACCATCATCTACCTCTTGAGCATGTGCAATACACCCATAGATACCAAACTGAATTAATATACAGTATATTATTATCAACTTTTTAATCATACATGATTACATTATGAATTTAAATTAACCCATGCATATAGATTGCCATTATATAATTAATATCCTGGATTCTGTATCAAAATCTGTTGGCCATTTCTATCTAGTGTGATATCGATTTGAGTCTGCGGAATAGGCCAAAGTTCATTCTGCCCTTCTGTAAAGTATGCCCCTCTGAGATGCCCCATACGTGTACCATCTACCTGAAGAAAGGTATTTATAACATCTGAAGCTACTCCCCATCGAACGAGATCATAGAATCTGTAACCCTCCATAGATAGTTCCAATCTATGTTCATGACGTACTGCTCTTCTGGCATAATCCTGATTTGGAAATGGAACTTTATAGGGTTCAACAAGATAATTTGCAGCTGGTGTTCCATCTTCAAACGTTACCACATTGGATTGTTTAGCTCGGTTCCTCAGCAAGTTTACCAATTCTGCTGCTCTGGTCAGATTTCCCTCCTCAACTTCACATTCTGCAAGCCATAGAATAACATGGCTTAGTTTAAATTTTCTATAATTATTCGCATTTGGGAATGTTCTGCCACTGGTATTAGAATAAGATCCTTCCTCAGATTTTAAGAACATAGGTTTCTTGTTGATATAAGGCCCACCATTCGACGGATCTCTAATCCAGGAATGCCCCTCCTGAACTCCCCAATCCAGGAAAGGTACTCCAGGCCGGCCAATCGTATGATCAAGCCTGGGATCCACAGGGTCATTGTATAATACATTCTTCCCTTCAGGATCATAAGGTAGAATATCATCCACACTGTATTCATCAAAAAGCAACGGCAATCCATCTTCGCCAACCCTGAATGAACTAACTAAATTGTGTGAAGGTTGGTAGAACCCACTTCCACCCATAAATGTCATTCCCAATAAACTGTCACCAGCACACCCATTTGGTGTATCACCATAAGGGTTGTCATAGGAGTATCCGTCGTTAACTGTACATTGAATTTCGAAGATTGATTCTTGATTATTGTTATAGGCGATCAAATAGTTCTGTTCATAACTCGGCATGAGTACATACCCCCCATTCTCAAAAACATCGTCTAGATACGGTTTGGCCTCACTGTGCTTGTTTTGTAACAATTTTACATATCCTAAGTATGTGATTGCCGACCACTTGGTTGGCCGCCCTAAATCAGTCTGTCGATGAGGTAAATGCTCAGCTGCAAACAGCAAGTCCTTTTCAATTTCCGGCCAGACAAAATGGTCATTGGGCACCAAAGAGGGATCTTCTGTATTTTCATCGATGTAGGGCACCGGGCCGTGGACTCGGGTTAGTTCAACATAAAAATGAGCACGAAGAAATTTCACTTGAGCCTCGACATGAATTCTCTCGCTTTCAGGTAGCTCCACTTGAACTAACTTGTTAAGCAGATCGTTGGCTCGCGATATACCGTCATAGAAGGGTTTCCAGTGATTTGCTACATATTGATTTGTTGCATCAACATAAAATCCTTCAATTGGATTGATCTGATTTTGATCTCCAAATACGGTTCCTTTATAAGCATCATCGGATGACACTCCTCCAAACACCCAATTCGAGACGGATGAAGACCATTTTCCGATACCGGTTTCGCCGTGAACTCCATCAACAACAGCATAGACCCCTATGAGAAGCTTGTCTATTCCTTCTGAGTTAAGAAGTAGATCTTCATTAGCCTGTCCCTTGGGTGGGGTTGTCAAAAAGTCATCTGAACAGGACAACAGGAAAAGAGAATACAAAACAATTAATATAGAGAATATGGATTTCATGATTTAAATCTATTAATTATTAAAAATTCAGATTCAGTCCAACGGTTAATATTCGTGGAGTTGGGTATAGCCCACCATCAACACCTCTTCCCAAATCATTTCCTGTGCTTAGTTCAGGATCTAACCCTGTATAATTTGTTATTATAAAAAGATTCGATGCCTGTAAGTAAATCCTGAAATTATTTAACCCAATTTCTGAAATGAAACTACCAGGAATAGTATACCCTAATTGAAGATCTTTTAATTTGAGATATGATCCATCTTCGAGCAACCAAGTAGATGGTCTGCCCAGGATATCATCATTATTTGTAGTGATTGGGGCAGTGATTTTGTCACCATTAGCAAACCGCTCTGGTGTCCATGATTCATAAAGACGTTCTTTTAAATAATTTCCATCGTTACGGCTAAACATCACATTACGTTTTACATGATTCATGATGTCATTTCCGTATGAACCCTGAAAGAAAATCGTTAGATCCCATTGATTTCTATATTGCAGATTAACATTGAACCCAAATGTAAAGTCAGGGTGTGGGCTCCCGATGATTGTTCTGTCCTCAGTTGTAATTATACCATCTCCATTTATATCTTTAAATCTAAAAGCTCCCAATCTTGTGTAGGAATCGACCCCCGCTTCATTAGGATTATATGCAGGGTGTTGATCAATATCTTGTTGTGTATTAAAGTATCCTTCTACAATATAGCCGTAAAACGAGGAGACAGGTATTCCGGCTTTTGTAATGGTATAAGGGGTACCTTCATAAATATAGCCATATCTAAATTCGTTGGGGTCCAGGTTCAACCTGATAACCTCATTCTTATAATGAGATAAATTAAATGAAACGCCGTAGTTCAAATCATTACCAGCTTCTGCATTATATGTCAGCATAATGTCAAAGCCACGATTTCTCATTTCCCCAATATTAATTGCAGGAATAGATGCAGCACCCATAACATCTGGCAAGGTGTTGGGATATAACATATCGCTGGTAGTACGTGTATAAATATCAAGAGTAACATCAAGCTTATAATTAAATAGAGATGCATCAATACCAACATTGGTAGTGGTATTTGTCTCCCATTTAGCATCTTCATTTCCAATTCTGTTTCTCCAAAATCCTGCTTGAGAACTAGTTGAACTAGCACCTGAAATATTATAATATGACCAAAATAGATCAGATTGATAGGTACTGTATTGGTTATAATTGCCAACATTATCATTCCCGTTCTGTCCCCACCCTACCCTTATCTTCAAGTCACTTATGACGGAGACATCGTTTGAACTATCCAACGGTCTCCAACCGATTGAAACAGCTGGGAAAATGCCCCATCTGTTTTCTTCTGAAAATCGTGATGAACCATCTCTTCGCAACACACCTTCCAGCATATATTTTTGCCTGTAGTTGTAATTAATTCTGCCAAAATATGAGAAGAGCGACCACTCATCATAGTTTCCTGAATTTACACGACTTCCCTCGCCGGCATCCATTACCATATAGTCGACTGTTTGGAATGCAAACGACGCACGACCTGCCGTCAAATCATCGGAACGATTGCTAACAGCTTCTGTAGCCAGTAAAATATCGATTGAATGATCATTAGAAATGACATCGCTATATGTTATTGCGTTGGACCAGTTATATTGAAAGTTTCTGCGCGTGCTCTCTCTGAGTGCATTGCCAAAATTTGTTTGAGTGAATTCGGGATTCATTAGTTCGTAACTTCGAATCTTACTGTCACTTAAATCGACACCTAGTGTAGTTCGATAGGACATCTTCTCTAAGAAATTTATTTGTGCATAAGTGTTAGAGAGCAGACGAATTCTATGATCAAAATCATTTTTACTTCGGACTTGTTGAGCAACTGGGTTTTGACCATTACTGGTACCTGGTGATTTTGTACCGGCAAAATTTCCCTGAATATCATAGACTGGTAGAATAGGAGATATTCTAATAGCTTCATTTATACTCCCAATACCACTGTTCCCTCTGCGTTCTGTATAAGATCCTCCAAGGCTTTGCCCAAAATCAAACCATTTCGCTATATCAAAATCAGCATTTGCTCTAACATTGTATCTACTGAAGCCTGAGTGAATCAATATCCCTGAATTATCCATTAGTCCACCTGAAACGGTGTACCTAGCCTGAGCTGAACCCCCACTAATACCTAGGTTATATTCTTGTACAGGCGCCACTGTAAAAATCTCATCCAGCCAATCGGTCCCACTTTTATTTGCCCTGGTAATCCCAAAATACGGTTGTGGATAAGAATACAATGATTCATCAACATCACCTTCCATAGATCCTGCAGGAAATATATAATCCGGGATAACCGGTGATGGTCCATTCCCATATTGAAGATCTCCCCATCCAGGATCTCCCGGCCTGTATCCGTCATTTGTTAACTTTTGCCATTTTAATTGACCTAACTCTTCTGAATTTAACAGATTCAGATGTCGCTGCACTTGTTGTATTCCGTAGCGCACGTCGAAAGAAACACTGAGCGGGCTGTTATATACACCTCGTTTCGTAGTGATCAGTACTACTCCGTTCGCAGCTCTTGATCCATAAATCGCTGACGATGATGCGTCTTTTAATACAGACATCGACTCTATGTCATTCGGATTCAAACCCGCCAAATCTCTAACTGGAACCCCATCTACTACATAAAGTGGATCATTATCATTAATTGATCCTATACCTCTGATTCGAACAACACTACCACCCCCAGGTCTATAATCATTAGTTACTGTCACACCAGAAACCCGTCCCTGTAGCCTCGAAGCAGCATCACCTATTGGTACCGCATTAATTTCATCTTCTCTAACCGTAGATATAGCACCTGTTACAGTTACTTCTTGCTGAACCCCATAACCAACTACCACGATATCGTCAAGAATTTGTACATCCTGCTGAAGCTGAACATCTACGGTACTCCTTCCATTTATTTCCAGTTCGCTTCTTTGATAACCGATATAGGTAAATGCCAGTAGATTCAGGCCTGCCGGCACGTTTACTGAATAATTCCCATTTAAATCAGTTTGAGTACCTATAGTAGATCCTGTACTCTCTTCTGATCCAACTACTATGACATTGACACCTGGAAGCGCCTCACCTGTTTGTGCATCAACTACAGTTCCCGAGATTGTTTGTTGCGGGATATCCATAACCAGCTTTTCTGAATTTTGGTCTTTTGTATTTTTTAAAATCAACAGTTGCTTGTGTGAAGTAATGGCAAAGCGTAATCCCGTCTCTGCAAGTGTCTTCCAAAGGACATCCTCAACGGTTGCATCTTGCACATTAACGTTTACTTCATGATTTAGAGACTTGAAATCAATGGTGTTATATATGAGCTCCAAACCTGCTTTTTTGGATATTGCCTCCAATGCACTTAGAACTGTGATCTCTTGCAGATCTAAAGAAATCGTTTTATTTAAAATCGAGGATGTAGAACTATCCTTATTTACCTCAACATTTTGCCATAATCCAGTTATTGAATTTCCACTTCCGTGATCCCACTTCTGGCCCATTGACATGCCAGGAAGTGAGAGAAGTGTGAGCAAAATGAATGTAAACAAAACATAGTAACCCCATCCTTTTCTGTATAATTTTGAGCCCATACTATATATAATTAATGTTATGTTATTGTATTTTTTTAATTTAAAGTAAATACAACTCTCTTCCCCTCATGATTGTATTTCATATCAAGTGAGAGTGAAATGGAAGTCAGCACGACAGACATTGGTGCATTTTCAAATGTTCCTGTTAACAATCTGTCCCCAGTGGAAAGCCCCTCACCTAATTCAACTTCAATATCGTACCAACGCTCAAGCTTATTTTTAACTTCCTCAATTGTTGCCCCTTTGAACGTTAATTTTCCTAATGTCCAACCCATGTAAAATTCAATATCAGATATAGTCGACGCTATGACCTCCCCGTTCTTATTTAAAGTGCCACGTTGATTCTGAGTTAGTTGAACCTCAGGCGTATCATATTCATCTCCCAAACTCATAGACACCTTTCCCTCTGTTACTACCACTTCTACAATCTCTTCATCGGGATAGGCACGTACGTTGAACTTGGTACCCAGAACTTGAGTAATTGAATTATTAGCATGGACATAGAAATTTATACCTCGGCTAGGTTCAACTTCGAAAAAGGCCTCTCCTTCCAGAGTTACAATCCTATGATTCTCAGTAAAATTGCCTGGTATCATTAACTTGCTTTCACCATTTAATTGTACTCTGGTGCCATCCGACAATCTTACCATAGTTCTTTGTCCCTTTTCTGTTGTAATCTCCTGCATGCTGAGTTCGAAGAGTGGTGTTACATCATCATGAGGCGAGGAATAACTAAATAGAAAAGCAATTATTAATACTGCTGCGACAGCTGAAACGTATGCAATCATACGTACAAATCGATTTTGTGCAGCAACATCGTTTCTTTCATATTCATGTGTGATGTAACGTACTTTTTGTTCGGAACCCACTTCCCTGCTGGATACATTCGATTCATCCAGCACCCTGTTTTTAAAGAGTTCCCATGCGTTTTCAGCGTCTACTTGAATTCTACTGCCCGGCGGCACATCCCATATCTGCTTTATGTTTTTCATAACCTCCTGATTTTCAATCGAATCATTAAGCCAGCGTTCAACTTCTGCCTTTTGCATTTCTGTGCATTCCCCAGACAGATATTTATGTATTAGTTCAGTTTCCAACAGTTCACGTATTTTCAGTTATGCTTTCACATAGTAATACGGATCACAAGAAGTGTACCCTGTAACTTCTTGGAAAAATTTTTATTAGAATGGAATTTAAATGACTACACCTATGCTGGTGTTTTTTTGTCCCCCAATAACATACCCAATAAGGTATACGTGAAAGGCGTTGCAATCTGAAGGACATCCAACGATGTGCTTTCCACTGTTCAGAATCGCGGAATGAACGTTAGCGACTTCTCTGTTTCTCGTTTTTCAAGGACAATTAATTTCAACATCTACTGCTTTTCTATATCCCGTTATTCTGATCGACCCATTTTCAAAATTTTCGACGATCGCATACGAGCTACTCTCTTCCCCTGATCCTTCCACCATCGCTTTAAGTGTGTAATAATGAATATCATTGATCACATGATACTGTCCCTGATGCTGATGTCCCTGGAAGACTGCCATCACCCGGGGGTGGCTTTCCAATACAGCTCTTACCTGTGTCGCATTATTAATAGAGTGTCGGTCATCAATGCCTTCCCGGGAATCAAGAAGCTGATGAACAAATAGAACAACAGGCAGGTTTGTCTGCTCAAGAGTATGGTTGAGCCACGCAAGTTGATCTTCCGGAATATTGGCATCCGTCCAATGAAAATTACCCATCTTATATGCGAGCCCTTCAGAAGTGAAGGTCGCATCCAATACTATAAATTGCACACCCTTCATTGTAAAAGTATAGTAAGTCTGATCCCTGCCGATGTGGGTATTTTCTATGATCGATTGAAACTGTTCTTTTGAAAGGGAATCCAGATCGTGGTTTCCAAGGACATGATACCTAGGCCCCTTAAATTTTCGGAAGACCTCTTCAATTTCCTTTAAATGGTTGAGGGACCCGTCAGGAGTGCCATTTGTGAAATCTCCTAATTCGATCAGAAAATCAACCTTCTCCTGATTCATAAACTCCACACACTCACTCATTTTCTGAATGGATTGCCGGTAAAACCGATTCCCGTGGTTTTCTATATCTGCATAATGGGGATCGGTAACCATACCAAACCTGCAGAGGACAGAGGAGTCCTTTTCTTCAGATTTCATAACATTCTGAGTGAAACCTAATCCCAGTGTCACAATCCCCGATGCTTTCAGGAAATCACGACGGGTGATGATCCATTGATCCGAACTCATGCGATCTGATCTCTTTTATGTATGATAAGGAATAAGGTGCCAATGGCAATCGCCCAGACTATTTCAGGGACACGGCTAATGGCCAAGCTAATTCCTTATCGCCACCAATTGACGTTGATATTTCGAGAGATGATGATGATGCCGATCCTCCACAACTCATCATTATAGCGGGGTAAGGTACATTCCAATGTTGATAATTTAAAATTTAATCATCTATGTAGTTGATAACATGTCTCAACTCATACACCAGAACCAGAATAAGGAGAGTTGGCTTCCAGGCCCCGTTACTTTTTAGAAACTGTTCCGAACGTATAGATATTTGCTAGTGTCTCTTCTGAAACCTGAATAGGAAGGTACTTGTTTAAACGTTCGCGCAATATATTGAGGGCTCGGGTCATCTGAGACTCCACAGTTTTTACCGAGATGTCCATCACCTCCGCAATTTCTTTATAGGTCAGCCCATCCTCACGATGGAGCGTATAGACCTGTTGCGCACGAAAAGGTAGTTCATCAATCGCATGACGGGCCGCTTTAATAAATTCCCACTCTTCGCTTATGGTACTTCGGATAAAGACGACATTCTGATCCAGCTGATTTTCATTTTTGTGATAATCCCTGACCACTTTCTGATGATCCAGATAGTCGATCGCTCTGTTCTTTACAGCCTGATAGAGGTAGATACTAATCGCTTTCTCTGGATCCAGATTCTCCTTTCTATTCCAGACTTCTGCGAAAACATCCTGCACCAAATCCTCTGATACCGCTTGAGAACGTGTATATCTCCAGCTGAAGTTACAGAGCAAATCGTAATAGGTGATAAACAATTTCTTAAACGCACTTTCGTCTCCCCGCCTGATGGCGTCTACACACTCCTCTTCGTTAAGCAGATATTGATGTCTCATTCTGTGTGTAACTCGATTTTTGGAAAGATACCCGGTTGCCCTGCCGGCTACCCATTCACACAAATTGGATCAAGAAGTACCAACAACACTCACCCTGTCCCTAAGTAATACGGATCAACTTGGGTGTACCCTGTAATTTTATTAATAATTTTTTAATATAGGTGAGAAGATGGATCCGAATTCCATGAAGAGATAGTAGTTTAAATTCGCTGCCTGAAGTTATCCCTTATGAATAGAGTGAATAGAGCAAGAGACGCACATTTCGGGATACTTCTTATTCTGTTTGCAGGAATCGCAGTAACATCATGTGGCCGGGCGAGTCAGGATCCTATTGAACTGCGTGTCATGAGCTACAACATTGCAGCAGGTTTCGGGGATATCTACGGGATAGCAGAGGTCATTGCGGAGCAGCAGCCCGATCTTGTCGCTCTCCAGGAGGTAGATGTTCACTGGGGTGAGCGGAGCTACTTTGAAGATCAGGTCCGGTT
>Ga0209487_1003406_pt1 | contig 12501 bp, 11 predicted proteins | sample Poulit2012_FD_187524 | JGI IMG/M metagenome (GOLD analysis project Ga0209487, IMG submission 187524) | Agricultural soil microbial communities from Georgia to study Nitrogen management - Poultry litter 2012 (SPAdes) (version 2) | ecosystem: Environmental > Terrestrial > Soil > Agricultural land... | reverse complement strand
ATTTTCAATAGCCAGTCTCTTCACTGCTCATCCTGCTCATCCTGTACTAGGCTTTCCAGGTGCAATATATGCATGATACGGTGAGCAACGGGCGCCAGCACAATCCCCACCGAGGCCGCAAAGCTCAACCCTACAAAAATCCCGTAAAAGGCATAAAACAGCTTGCCATAATTGGTTTCCGGCATCTGCACAATGCCCAGACCGCCCATCACAAAGGCCGCATTCAAGATGGCATCGTGGAGGTTTTCTCCGCCCCAGATAAAATGGCCTATCACCCCTATGGCCAAGGTAGCAAAAACTATGAGCAGGGCCAGGAAAAAATGATGCAACAACCGATAGGTGAAGTGCTTCCTGGAGAGTAATTGCTCGCTTTTATGCTCATAAAACACTGTATTTCCCTCGCGTTGATGAAAAACATAATGGGTTAGCAGGCAAATTTATAGTAGAGTATATAGCCTTGTGAACGGTTCGAGGCCGGATTCATGTTTAATACTGCTTGGCTTGCATTGGCGATACTTGCGGTCACCATCGGTCTGTTTTTATATGGCCGCTGGCGCCATGACGTGGTGGCGATTGCCGCCCTGTTGGCGTGCACTGCCACTGGGATTGTCAGTGGTCAGGATGCCTTTTTTGGCTTTAGTCATCCGGCGGTGGTGACCGTTGTCGGGGTACTCATTCTCAGCGATACGCTCGAGCGCACCGGGATCGTCGATGTCATTGCCGAGCATGCCCTGCCCAAAACACAGTCCCATACTCTGGCCATCCTGTCAGTCACGGTACTGGGAGCCTTTTTTTCTGCTTTCATGAATAATGTCGGTGCCCTGGCCTTGCTCATGCCCGTTGCCCTGCAAACCGCTCAGCGCCTGCAACTGCCCCCTGGCCACGTCCTCATGCCACTGGCCTTTGGCACGATTCTGGGCGGGCTGACCACCCTGATCGGTACCCCCTCTAACCTGATTGTGTCCGGCTTTCGTCGCCAGGCCAGCAGCGACGGTGCGGGCTTTGCCATGTTTGATTTCACCCCGGTAGGGGGTACAGTAGCCATCATCGGCGTATTATTCATTTCCTGGATAGGTCCCAAGCTCATTCCCAAACGCCTGCAGGCCGGGGTGACCGGCTTTGATACCGCTACCTATCTGACTGAAACCCGAGTGTTGCCCGACACCAAGGCAGTGGGTATGCGTATCGCCGAGCTGGAGGCCCAGCTACAGGAATCTGACGCCCAGATTGTGGGCTTTTTAAGACAAAATCTGCGCATTAACGCTCCCCACAGAACGCTCAAGCTACGGCCCCACGATGTCTTGTTGCTGGAAGCCGATCCAAAAAAACTCACCAAGGTGCTCAGCACACTGGGGCTGGTCTTCAATGAGGATAAGCCCAAAAAAAACCAGGAGGCAGCAGAGCAAGCCACCGCTCATAATGAGCAGGAGCAAGACGCCTTGGCATCCCGGGCACAGGACTCACAGGGCGAGACCGCTGGCGAGGGGGCGACCGAGCGCAGGGAGTCGGGTGAGGATGCCTTTAGCGAGCTAGTCGAGTTGGTCGTCCTGCCTGGCTCCATGCTCATAGGCCGAACGGCGGCCGATGTCCGTTTGCGCAGTCAGTATCAGATCAATTTGCTGGCCATTTCCCGGCAGGGCAAACGCTTGCGCCATCGCCCCCGGCGCACCATCCTGCGCACCGGTGATGTCTTGCTCATGCAAGGGCCTTTGGAGCAGGTATTTGAGTTTGGCCAAAGCAGTGGTTGTGCCCCTCTGGCTGCCCGCGAATTACGCGTACCCAATAGACGCAACATGGGCATCGCCAGTGCTGTCATGTTCTTTGCTGTGGGTAGCGCCGCCTTGGGCTGGTGGTCTGCAGCGCTGAGTTTTATATTTGGTATTTTATTGCTGGTTCTTTTTAATGTGGTTGCTGTACGCAATCTCTACCGGGCCGTGGACTGGTCCGTTGTGGTATTACTGGCTGCCCTGATTCCGGTCGCACAGGGCATCGAGCATACGGGGGCCGCCCGCCTGATTGCCGAGTTTGTGCTCCACCAGCTGGCCCAGGGGGATGCCCTCTGGGCGCTTAGCCTCATGATGATCACCACCATGTTGTTGTCAGACCTGATGAATAACGCCGCAACTGCTGCCATCATGAGTCCCATTGCCATCCAGACCGCCCAGCAGCTGCAGGTCAGCACGGATACTTTTTTAATGGCGGTGGCCATTGGCGCCTCCTGTGCTTTTCTAACCCCTATCGGCCATCAAAACAACACTTTGATTCTGGGACCCGGCGGCTTTCGGTTTGGTGATTACTGGCGTCTGGGACTGCCGCTGGATGTTTTGATTGTCTGTACCACCATCCCATTATTGCTTTATTTCTGGCCTTTATAGCTTTTTATCCTGATTGGTGCCAACGGCCGGTAATCAGTCCCTGCCGCGGAAGGTCGCGACGCCATCAGGTAGCAGCCTGCAGATTGCCATGCAAAAGGTCTAAAGGCCGGCAGCTGCGTCACGTCCAAATTATCAGCACGGCGCAAAAGGGATATATGCGGGGTAAAGGGCCGGCGTTCGGGTTGCATGCCCAACGCTTTCAGCTCGGCCCACAGGATTTGAAAACCATGAGCCATGATTTGCAGCGAAGGCTGCTGATGACTCCCGAGCCAGAGCACCCGACTTTGCTCAAATACCCCGTAATGATCCACCCAAAAGGGACCAACCGGTATCTGCCATTGCTGACTGCGCGTGCATAACTGCTGTACAGTACAGGTATCCAAAGCACCCAAAAATGCCAGGGTAATATGCCAGTGATGCGCGTGCAAAGCACGTCCACCACAATGCCGCAAGGCCGATTCGGCAAGCGGCTCAATGGCCCGTACTGTGTTTTCATCAGGCCACAAACCTATAAATACACGTTTCACCTGAGTAGTTCCTCGCACCGTTAAATGATAAAAACACCCTATTATCCCTCTCCATTATGACAGGAGTATTTTATGCGCCCAGAAAGCCGTGAGTTGATAGAAAAATTGGTTTCCTTTAATACGATTTCGCAGCATTCCAATTTGGCATTGATCACATACGTTCAGGATTATCTCCAACAACAAGGGGTGGAGAGTCAGCTGATCTATAACGAACAACAAAACAAGGCCAACCTGCTGGCCTGCATCGGACCCGAAGTCGCCGGCGGCGTGGTTCTGTCCGGACACACCGATGTGGTCCCGGTAAAGGGGCAGGACTGGGAGAGCGATCCCTTTGTGTTGACTGAGCGCGCGGGACGACTATACGGTCGGGGTACCGCTGATATGAAAAGCTTTTTGGCGTTGGCGTTAGCGGCTGTGCCGGCGCTGGTACAGGCCCCTTTGAAACACCCGGTGCTTTTGGCCTTTAGCTATGATGAGGAAATCGGCTGCCTGGGGGCGCCGGCGCTGATCGAAACCCTCAAAAAACTGTATCCGCAACCGCGGGCGGTCATTATCGGTGAACCCACCTCGATGGAGCCGGTGGTGGCGCATAAAAGCATCACCACCCTGCGTACCACCATCCGCGGCCATGAAGCCCACTCCAGCCAGGTGCAGCGCGGGGTCAGTGCCGTTACCCTGGCGGCCCGGCTGATTGGCTTCATCGACGAAATGATGCGGGAAAACCAGCAGCAAGCACAGACCGACAGCCCCTTTGAGCCGCCCTACACCACCTTGCATACCGGCATGATCAAAGGCGGTACCGCCACCAATATCATTGCCGGCAACTGCACATTTCATTGGGATATTCGCTGTTTACCAGGAGATAGCGCTGAGCCATACCTCGAACGCCTCAACACCTATGCCGAACAATTATTGGCACCGTTGCGCACCATTGCTCCGCAGATTAGTGTTCAAACAGAAATCACGGCCCAGGTACCGGCTTTTGACAACCCGCAGGGACAGGCGTATGAATTGCTTGCTCATCTCATTCCCGGCTTCAAGCCACAGGTAGTGCCTTTTGTCACCGAGGCCGGGCAGTTTCAGACCGCCGGTTTTGATGCCATTGTATGCGGTCCGGGGGCCATTGATCAGGCTCACCAGCCCAATGAGTACATCAGCATCGAGCAAGTTCAGGCGGCAGAAATCTTTTTTGACCGCCTGCTACAGTTTTTGTGTGCCCCCCATCAGTCCCTGGCCTCCGGGGAGGCTTCCAGCTGAGCGGCCAAAGCCCGTATGGCCGCCTGCCGACGTTCACTATCGGTATCCGGGTAAAGCAGGCCGGACCACTGTGGATGGTGCTGCGCCTGCACTAATACAGGCGGCAATGGGTCACTACGCCAATCAAAATGCAGCCCTGCCGCCCCGGACTGCCCTGGTGTCACCACCAGGGTAATCGGGGTTTGGGCCGCATGACCACGCTGCTCCAACGCCCTGATCAGGGCGAGCTGGCGCAAGGCCAGAGCGCGCAGCACCTCATCACTGACGGCCAGATCGGCTTGCCCTCGCCACCTTTGCATGATTTTTTGCCCCCACTGATTCACCCCTTGCCAGACCCCGCCCACCGTTGCCCCCACCAACGTGCCTGTGCCCAGACTGAGCCCGGCGGTCAATAAATCAAAAGTGGCGCCTGCTACGGCACCAGTGGCCAACCCCTTGCCTATTTGTATCCCGAGCTGCTTGAGGGCCTCGGGATGAAATAAATCCGTGCCCCAGCGATAACCGTCCACATCAAAATCCTGTGGCAACACATCCTCGGGGGAAAACTGATAGCGGGTCAAAAGTGCTTGCACACATCGTTGCTCTCGATCCCGAACCAGCTGCTGCATGGCTTGCACCTGGGCCTGCAGCTCGGCTGGCTCGGCCGAGCAACTCAGCTGCCAGGCCGCCACATCCACCAGACACTCGGCCAATAACAGCTTGGCATCAGCCAAACGCTGCTGCCTTTGCTGCCTGAGCTGTGTGGAAAGCCCCTCAAGCAAGAAACGATAACGCTGATTCAACAATAGGGACAGCTTTTGATAAAGCTGTATTTCCCCATCAAGAGCGGGCGCTACCGTATCAAAATGAGCTTGCACATGCAGCCCCAAATCAGCCAGCGCCGCCTCCCAGTCCGCAATACGGGTGGGCTGATGCTGCAAAAAGTTCAGCACCGGCAACAGTGGTTTCCCGCACCAGGACAAAATGCGCAGCTCATCCTTGTATTTGGCCAAAACCGGATCGCGCACATCAATGACATAAAGTCCCGCCTCACTGCGTAACAGCTGCCTGAGCACACGAGCCTCCTGCTCAAAGCGGGCTCTGGCCTCCGGACTGTCCAAAAAACGCTGGATACGTTCCGGTCCATCAATGCGATGATTCGCCCCCACCAGCCCCTCTATATAATCCAGCAAGGCCATGCTGTCCTCTATCCCCGGGGTATCAAACAAGGACAGGCTACCCTGAGCGCTCACCTCGATTCGTACGCCTTCGACATGACGTGTGGTCCCCGGACCAGGCTGCACCTGCCCAAAGGCCCGTTTACGGGTCAATGTGCGTAGTAGCGAGGTTTTACCCGTATTTGTGTGGCCTACTACGGCCACCTGCAAAGACAGGGTCGGATTAATTTCTGTCGTCTTGACCATCATGAGCGCTTATTGCCAGCAAACTGTGCAAAAAAGAATCAAAGCTGAAGTATACCGTTTTGAGTCCAGCGGCCTCCAGGCGCTGCTGCCAGGCCAGCTGCATGCTCGCCCGAGTCGGCTCGGCGCAGCCCAACTCAACCACAACGGTCTCGTTATCAGCGTAACTACCCACCTCTACCAACCAGGCCATCAAACCCCGGTCCGGTGTTTGCTCCCCATCGCACCACATCACTACATGCTCGGGAGGATCCTGCTGCAAGCGATCAATCAAGGCCTGGCGCTGCGCCCGACTATCAACCACCCCCAGCCATTGCCAATGCTCAGGCCAGGGCGCTTGCTCCGGCCTGAAATCCGGGGCTAACTCCATACCCACGACAAAGGTGCGCAATTTGGGACACACGACAGAATGAGCCGCCTCTTTGCGCAAGGGCACCCCATCCGGGGAGCTTGGTCTGTCTATCCCCAGCTCCTGAACGGTCTCTCCCAAACGGGGCAACAAGGTCATCAGACCAGGTCGCTGCATATCCAACTGCGCATGGCGCTGATAATAGCGATAGCAACCCAGACTGAGCAACAATAACAACAGGCGCGGCAAAAGCCCGTAAACCAGCACGCAGGCAATCAACCAACTCGCCCACAAAGCATGGGCGCTGGGCGGTAACACCGTCAATCCATCGCTCAGACGAATGGCTTGCTCATCAGGGACCGCAAACCCCAAAAAATTCAGCCCTGTACTCGCCCATTGTGCCAAATGGACAAAGCGCTCACTATCGAGCAAAGTGGTTTCCCATTGAAAAAAATAACGTTTAAAGGCCAGTAACAACCATAAACGCACAGCCGCCGCTGTCAGGGCAATCACCCAAAACAAATGATGCACCCAGGACACCAACCAGAACCCCAAACGCTGACGCTGTAATACATTAATCAGCGCCTGCATCAGCAAGGGCCCCTCCGGTCCACGTGCAATCCGGGCAGTCAACCACCGCCATGGCCGCTTCAGAGCCAGGGTCTGGCGGCGCCGTAACAAATGGTGCAGCATCCCCCCTGCCCACAACAACAAGCCCGCCGTCGGCACCCCCAAGAGCAGCAAAAAGGCACGTATAATATTGACTCGCTCAGAGCCAAAGCCCAGCGCTGCCTGCGCCATGCCCAGGCCGAGCAACAGCGCCAATAGCGCCCACACATACAAAGCCCAGCGCCCATAGCGCAATATGGTCTGCTGTTGTCCGAGCCAGCCCAGGCGCTCGCATAGCAGCTGCGCACGGATTTCTATCCGCGTGCTCGTCTCTGTACTTTGGCTGCGGGCCCGGCGCAACTCGGCCTCATCAGCGAATGGCCCCCACTGCTCTTCTTTTAGCCGGATGGCCTCCACACACCACAGACGCCGTAACAATGACAGGGAAAGAGGCAAACGTGACATCTATACTCAGGGGGACAGCACCACGGGTGCATCCTGCAAATGATTGGCATTCGTATCCCGCGCGCTAAGCGCAGGGGCAGTTTGGCGCAAAATCTGCTCAATTTCTGCCACTGCATCAATCACAGCGGGTAAATAATCCTGCCGGGCAAAACGGGATTGTAATTGTGTACAAACCTTTTCCCAGCTCTGCGCACTGGCTGAGATACCCCGATCAGCAATCAACTCGATACGACGTCGGTCCAAGGCGATATACAGCAGCACTCCGCTATTTTGCGGTGTATCCCACACGCCCAGACGGCCAAACACCTCACGCGCCCGCATCCGCGAATCCTGCTCATGCAGGGGACTGATCACCTCAATGGCGACCACCACCTCACCGCTATGACCAGCCTCGCTTTGGCTGATTTGTGCCGCAATCCGCTCCAGATGCTGCGCCTGGAAATTTCGTCGGGCAATGCGTTGCGCCCGCCAACGCTGCCAACTCATGGTCTGTATCAACCGTCGCCACATAATCTTTTCATCCAAAATTGTTCACCAGCTCCCGGAGGCGCCGCCACCGCCACTCGCGCCGCCGCCACCACTTGCCCCCCCACCGCTACCACCGCCCATGCCGCCCCCGCCGCCAAACCCGCCACCACCGCCCCCCCAATGGTCATAGCGCCGCCCCTTGGAGCGCGACACATGGCGGGTATCCGACTCGGGCCCAAAACGCCATAGACTACCCATTAATGACAGCAAATAAGCCCCCATGGCTGCCAACGCGGCCCAGCCCAGGCTATCAAAGAGGGTAAAAATGAAAATACCCACCGCTGCCGCCGCAGCCACGGGCGGGATCAGAAAGGAAAAGCCAAACAAAATGGCCACAATGATGATGGACTCCATCGTATCAGGCAAATCCGCCTCCTGACTGTGCTGCGAAGCCGCCGGGAGCTCCTCGGCACCAATGGCCTGCATCAGCTGCGTTGCGGCTGCCATCAGACCCTGGGCATAGGCCTGCTGCTGAAAGGCAGGCACCATCTGCTCACGAATAATACGACCCGCCACAATATCCGGCACGGCCCCCTCCAGACCATAACCCACCTCAATACGCATCTTGCGGTCGTTAACGGCCACGAGCACCAACACCCCATCATCGATGGAACGGCGGCCCACCCCCCACTGCTCAAAAACCCGCAGCGCATAGCTTTCCAGATCCTCATCGCCGAGCTCAGGGATGGTCAGCACAAAAATTTGAGCACCCTTTTGCTGCTCAAACTGTTGCAGCATCTGATCCAGCGCCTGACGCTGCGCCGTCGTCAATACCTGCGCCTCATCCACGACCCAGCCACTAAGCTCGGGAACCGGCAAAGTCTGCCCCATGGCAAGGCCCGACGCAGCAAGCCAAAGCGCCAGCCACCCGCCCAAAATCCATCTAACGACTATTACCAAAACGCACCTCTGGATCACGACGCAGCGCATCCTCCCTGTCTACCCCATAATTTTCCAAAATCGGATAACCCAGGACCTTGGCGGTGATGACGTTGGGAAACTGCCGGATAAACACATTATAGTTTTGCACTGCCTGTATATAGCGGCCTCTTTCAGTGGCAATCCTGTTTTCCGTACCCTCGAGTTGGGTCAAAAGATCGAGGAACAGGCTGTCACTTTTTAACTGTGGATAATTTTCAGCAACAGCCAACAAACGGGACAGAGCCGAGCCAAGCTGCCCTTGGGCCTCGGCAAAGCGTTGCATAAGGGCGGGATTATCCAGGTCATCTGCAGAAATACGAATCTGCCCAACCCGGGAGCGCGCCTCGGTCACCTCGGTCAGTACCTCCTTTTCATGTGTCATGAAGGCGTCCACCGAATTGACCAGCTTGGGCACGAGATCCGCCCGACGCTCATATTGATTCAACGTCTGCGACCAGGCCGATTTAACCTGCTCATCGAGCCTCTGTATCTCGTTATAACCACAACTGGTCAGAAAAAGGCTGAACAGAAGCAGCCACAGCCATCTAAAATGCATATTCATAAATTCATCCGCAGAGCTACAGGTTAAAATAAGTTATTGTACTCGTTTCATTTGGGTTATTTTCCGCAGATTTTTATTACTTCATGTCTAAACACCTTTCTAAAGAAGTTGCGCGTCGACGCACCTTTGCCATTATTTCTCACCCTGACGCAGGGAAAACGACACTCACGGAAAAACTATTGTATTTCGCCGGAGCCATTCATATCGCCGGGAGTGTCAAATCGCGCAAGGCCGAACGCCATGCCGCCTCGGACTGGATGGAGATTGAACAGCAGCGGGGTATCTCGGTGGCCTCCTCGGTCATGCAGATGGAATATCGCGATTGCGTTATCAATTTGCTGGACACCCCCGGGCACCAGGACTTTTCTGAGGATACGTATAGAGTACTCACTGCCGTGGATGCTGCCCTGATGGTCATTGATGCTGCCAACGGAATAGAGCCACAAACCGAACGCCTGTTGCAAGTATGCCGCAGCCGGGGCACCCCCATCATCACCTTTATCAACAAACTGGATCGCGAGGCACAGGAGCCCCTGGATCTCATCACCGAAATAGAATCCCACCTCGAGATGGATGCCATTCCCATCAACTGGCCCGTAGGCATGGGCAGAAACTTCAAGGGCATCTATTCCTTTGCTGATCAAAGCCTACAGGTTTATCAGGCGGGCACTCACGAGCCCACCACAGACAATGAGCGGGTTCAAGCTCTCGATGAGCCTGCTGCCCTCGAGCGTTTTGGCAGCGAGCTGCAGGCAGCCAATGACGAAATAGAACTGATTGCCGGCGCCGTCGAGGATTTTGACAAGGAGGCCTTTTTGGCTGCCCGGCAAACTCCGGTCTTTTTCGGTTCGGCCCTCAATAATTTTGGTGTGCAGGAAATCCTCGATGCTCTGGTCAACTGGGCGCCCCCACCTGGTGCCCGGGAAGCTCTGCAGCGCGAGGTGCAGCCCACCGAAGAAAGATTCACCGGTCTGGTTTTCAAGGTACAAGCCAATATGGATCCCGCCCACCGTGATCGGGTGGCTTTTGTGCGGGTGAGCTCCGGGCATTTCAATCGCGGCATGCGCTTGCACGTGGTGCGCACCAAACGGGAAATGCGACCCAATAATGTCGTCACCTTTTTATCACAGCGTCGCGAGCGCCTCGACGAGGCCTTTGCAGGCGATATTATCGGAATACCGAACCACGGGGTACTGCAGCTTGGTGACGTGCTTACCGAAGGCGAAGATCTGCAGTTCACCGGCCTGCCTTTTTTCGCTCCAGAGCTGTTTCGTGCAGTCGAGGTCGCAGATCCACTGCGCATCAAACAATTACGCACCGGACTGACCCAGTTGGGCGAGGAGGGGGCCATACAGGTGTTTCGCCCGCATCTGACCGGCGGTGCATTACTGCTCGGGGCAGTCGGGCAGCTGCAGTTTGATGTGGTGGCCGGGCGCCTGAAAAACGAGTACGGAGTTGATGCACGGTATCAGCCTTCCAGCTACAAAATGGCACGCTGGGTCACCAGTGAAAGCCCCGAGGCGCTCAAACGATTTATTGATCAACAGCAGGCCAACATCGCCTATGACGTCGTCGACGCAGTTGCATTTCTGGTCTCCTCACCGGCACAGCTACGAGTGGCCGAGGAGCTGCACCCCGAGATAGAGTTTCACAGTCTGCGCGAACACAGCGGCCATGTATTTGGGGATTAAGCGGTATATTTTTCTTACCCTTTATTTACCATCACAGGGGTTTTTCACCGACGTTTTGGTTACAATGGGCGGCATAACTCCTTTACTTTTAAAATTGAACAAGCCTTTCTGATGATGTCTTGGCGTTTTATTATTTTCAGCTTGCTTATCGCCGTCGGGGCGTCAGCATGGGGAGGGTACCTGCTCGGTCATTGGCTAATTGAAAATGGCCCCATGCGGGACACCCCGGTCATTTTATACGACGATATGTACGAGCAGCCTGTGCTGGGCGCCGATGGCAAGCCTTTTTTGGCGCAGCCCCCCCAGCCTCTGGTCGATGGCCGTCTGGGCATCCCGGACACACCTGAAACCGTCACCTGGGAAATTGATGAGCGCTATGATCTGTTTCGTGAAAGACCGCCCATCGCACTGGCCACGACCCACATCAGCATGAGTGAGGCCATCAGAATCACGGGCCGCGATGAGGAGCTCGGCGGTCTACAGGGGATAGCCCGTCTGGATCGGGTACAGCCCATAGAGGCAGACGAGCCCCCGCCCCCACCCTCGCAGGAGGTGGTACAAACCGATCAGCTGCCCGCAGGCGGGAGCAACTGGCAGGCCGAGTTACAAAAGGAGCTCGATGCCTGCCAGGCCCTTGGGTTTTTCCAGCGCCCCAGCTGTGCCTGGGCCGCACGTAATAAATACTGTGCACCCTACAACGCCTGGGGGCAGGTCCCCAACTGTCCCAAAAAGGACTTTTAGGCCTACCCCTGACCCTAAGCCGTGCTATCAGGTCCTGAGAACATCGGGCAGCCACAGCGAAATAGAGGGCACATAGGTGATGAACAGCAAATAAATCAACAGGACTATCAGCCATGGCGAGGCCGCTCGTATCACCTGGCCGATGGACAGACTTGTAATACCAGCCGTTACAAATAAATTGAGTCCTATCGGCGGGGTAATCATCCCTATCTCAAGGTTGACCACCATGATGATTCCCAGATGCACTGGGTCGATCCCCAATTGCATGGCTATGGGGAACAAAATCGGGGCCAAAATCAGGATGATCCCGGTCGGCTCCATAAAAGCGCCCGCTGCCAGCAAAATCAGGTTGACCACAATCAAAAACTGCCAGGGCGCCATCTCCATGGCGATAATCTGCTCGGCAATGGCCTGCGGTATGCGTTCTGTTGTCAATACATGAGCAAAGAGCAAGGCATTGACAATGATGAACATCAGCATCACAGTCACCCGCGCCGAGTCGCTAAAGACCTTGGGGATTTCCTTGAAACCGATATCGCGATAAATGAATACAGCGACGATAAAGGCATAGACCGCTGCTACCGCAGCCGCCTCAGTGGGCGTAAACACCCCGCCATAAATCCCCCCCAGGATAATGAATACCAGCAGCAAGCCCCAAGAAGAATCCTTGGCCGCTGACAGCACCTGCCCCAGACTGGCCCGCGGATGGGTAGGCATCTTGGTAATACGGGCAATGATGTAAATGACCACCATCAATGCCACGCCCAGCAACACGCCAGGGATAACCCCGGCCATGAACAGACGACCAACCGAAGTTTCTGTCGCCGCCCCATAAACAACCAAAACAATAGAGGGCGGAATCAAAATCCCCAAGGTACCGGCATTACAGACCACCCCGGCAGCAAAAGACTCTGAATAGCCTGCCCGGACCATCCCGGCAATGGCAATGGAACCAACCGCCACCACCGTAGTAGGCGAGGAGCCCGACACTGCAGCAAATAATACACAGGCCAGTACCGAAGCAATGGCCAGCCCGCCATGCAAATGACCGACCGAAGCATTGGCAAAACGAATCA
>Ga0209487_1003404_pt1 | contig 12503 bp, 10 predicted proteins | sample Poulit2012_FD_187524 | JGI IMG/M metagenome (GOLD analysis project Ga0209487, IMG submission 187524) | Agricultural soil microbial communities from Georgia to study Nitrogen management - Poultry litter 2012 (SPAdes) (version 2) | ecosystem: Environmental > Terrestrial > Soil > Agricultural land... | reverse complement strand
TATACAAAATCTGTATCCAGTTAATGGAAAATAAAGCCCTTAGCTCTGCTTTCCCATACTCAAAAATAAAAATAGCAAGTAATTTTTATTATTCGTAAGAGGCCATACTAATGGACATTTAATGAATCTATGAGAAAAATGAAGGAAAACAAAGAAATTTTAAGAAAACTTTAATTTATAGAGGGAGGGGCTAAACAGATGACATATCCTGTAGAGATCCGATTTTATCGCAGATTAACTGGCTGTAAGACCCCCACTTCAGGGATTCGAGGGGAATCAAGAATTATCAGTGGGGGATCAACAGCCAGTAAAAGCGCGATTGGTTCAACTAACAATCAGTGGGGGAAGTATGAAAACCCCCACTGTTTGAAGTTTCACTTTATTTTTAGTCGGAAAAGTCTTGTATTCTTAGGCTGCTTATAGCTATATATTTTTTGGTTCAGTAAGGCGACCTTTATCTAAGTATAAAATGTGATCACCAATCTTTTTAGCTTCACTATGGCTATGAGTCACCATAATGATAGGGATTTTCCATAAATGATGAAGTCTTAATAATTGTTCATGACTAACTTCACGTGTAGCATCATCTAGCGCTGAAAAAGGTTCATCAAGAAGAAGAAGGTTAGGTTCAGTTGCTAAAGCCCTTGCTAAAGCGACACGTTGTTTTTCACCGCCCGAGATTTGGTGTGGATAATGCTCTGATAAATGATTTATTTTTAATTCATCCATCAACTGCTCAGCAAATTCTTTATTAGACATTCCGTATTTAATATTATTCCATACAGTCATATGTGGAAATAAGGCATAATCTTGAAATAAGTAGCCAATATGTCGTTTTTGAATCGGCGCAAAGACTTTAGGTGCCTCATAAATAGATTGACCGTTTAATTGAATTATTCCTTGATCAGGCTTAATTAGGCCAGCGATGCTATTTAAAACAGTCGTTTTACCTGACCCAGATGGACCGAATAAAACGGCAATTTCATTATTTAATGTAAATTCCACATTTAATTCAAAGTGAGACAATTGCTTTTTTATTGCTACGTGTAACATGCCATTTCCCCCCTAACGTCTTAATAACACTCCTAAAATGTCTATAGGATATAGCCTACTTATGGTTTGAATGTGCTGTCATGTTTCTTTTACTCCACCAATTAAGCCATAACATGGCGGCAAATCCTAATGTGACAATTAAGATAACCCAAAACTTCGCCATCTCCATATTCCCTGATTCAACCGCAAAATAAATGGCTAACGGTATGGTATCGGTGACATTTGGAATATAACCAGCAAGCATTAGAGTGGCACCAAATTCTCCAAGAGCTCTGGCAAAAGTTAACACAAGCCCTGCCAATAATCCTGGCCAAGCAATTGGAAAAGAAATCGTCCAAAACACTTTAAATCGAGAAGCACCCATCGTGTAAGCGGCATGTTCAACATTAGGATCATATTGTTGAAAAGCTGCTTGGGCACTTTGATACATTAATGGAAATGAAACAACAATCGCAGCGATAATAACGGCGTACCAAGAGAATACCACTTGAAAATCAAACCATTCGATTAATATGCGTCCGATAAACCCATTTTTACCAAAGATATAAAGTAAAATAAAACCTACAACTGTTGGCGGAAGAACTAAAGGAAGCATGAAGATTGATTCAATGACAGTTTTTCCCCTGAAAGAACGTCTGGCAATAAATCTAGCTAGAAGTACACCTACAATAAATACTATAATGGTGGCGATGGTCGCCGTTTTAATTGAGAGCCAAAGTGGTGATAAGTTAATATCTGTCATTGTTGCTTAAACCCATATTCTTCTAAAACTTCTTGAGCTTCATCAGATACCATATAATCCAAAAAAGCTGCCGCTTCTTGTTCATGTTTTGTATCAGCAATAAGAGCTCCTGGATAGGTAATAGGATCATGCCAATCATGTTCTGCAGTTGCCAAAATTTTAATCTGATCTGACGTGAGGGCGTCGCTTTCATAAACAAAGCCGGTATCTGCATTGCCAGATTCAACATAGGTCAATACTTGCCTGACATCTTTAGCGAATATAAATTCATTTTCAAGCTCATTCCAGAGGTTAATATGTTTTAATGTTTGTTCTGTATAATTTCCAGCAGGAACACTTTCAGGATTACCTATCGCTATCTGATCAATGTCACTGGCTGAAATATCTTCAATCGATTCATAATCCAGTTCTGAATCCTGTTGAGTGATAAGAACAATACTATTTCCAGTAACATCCTTCCTCGTATCATCGATTATTTGGTCTTCTTTTTCTAATGTATTCATCCAGTCTTGGTTAGCTGAGATAAAAACATCCGCAGGTGCTCCTTGCTGAATTTGCTGGGCGAGAGTTCCCGAGCCACCGAAGTTAAATGTCAATTCGACATTATGCTCTTTTTCATATGTATTTTGTATCTCATGTAAAGCGTCTGTTAAACTAACTGCGGCCGAAATAGTTAGCTCAATAGGCTCAGAATCAGCTGAATCCTTTGTTGAACCTTCATCTTTGGAGTTATCTGAACATCCTACCATAATTAATGCTAAAATAAGTGATAGTGTAATGAGTTTGATTTTCTTCATGATAATCCTCCTATTAGATATAATTAAGTATAACTAATTATATCTAATTATAATTAGATATAATTGAAAAGTAAATGTAATTATTTTAACAATTATTTGACGATAAGAGGTGTTGGTATGGTTAAAGATGAATCTTATACAACAGACGATATTGCAAGATTATTAAAGGTGTCGAAGTTAACAGTATATGATTTGATTAAAAGAGGCGAACTTAAATCATACAGGGTGGGAAGACAAATAAGAGTTGATGCGAGTGAACTCGAGGATTATAAAATACGTGAACAGGAAGTGAAAACATCTCCCGCTTCCAAAAGACATACTGAAAAGACCGAAACATCGGTGCGTTCCGTTGTTATTAGTGGACAAGATAGTAGCCTTGATATTTTATCACGCTCTCTTGAAGAAGGTAACACCATTCAACCTCTTCGTTCTCATCGTGGAAGTTTGGATAGTTTGATTGCTATGTATGAAGGGCGTGCTGATATTGTCAGTACACATTTATTTGATGGTGATACAGGTGATTATAACATCCCTTATATAAGAAAAATATTAGTTAGTAACCCGTTTGTAGTGTTTAAGTTTATTGAACGACAAGCAGGTTTTTATGTGGCAAAAAATAACCCTAAAAATATAAAAGCATGGGAAGATTTAAAGCGAGGAGATGTATCAATTGTTAACCGTGAACAAGGAGCTGGTGCTCGTATTCTTCTTGATGAACAATTAAGGCTTCATAACATAAAAAGAAACAATGTTAATGGTTATAACATTGAGCAGACAAGCCATCTATCTGTCGCTTCTGCCATTACCAATGGACAAGCCGATGTTGGAGTTGGTATTGAAAATGCAGCTAAAATGGCTGGAGTGGATTTCATTCCTAAAATGAAGGAAAATTATGATCTTGTTATCTTGAACACTCAAAATAACCAATCATTGATTGATCAAGTGACTAACATTTTAAAGGATCAAAGTTTCCAGGATAAACTTAAATCCCTTGGCTACACAGTTGACGACATGGGAGATATCATCTGGAAGCAATAAAATGTGAAAGGTTTAGAATATTCGACAAGAATTTGAAAAAGGGTTACTATGATAGTATTATTTCGTTTCGATATACGAAATAATATACCGAAATGATAGGGAGGAAATAAAATGGGGAAACGAGCAGTCATTATCAATGTAAATGACGATAGAATAAGTAAAAATAGGGATTTAAAAGATTATATTGAGAGTCATACATCTAAATCAGTATTACATATGGTTGAAGGAGAGCTACTGGTTGTTATCAAAGATGTGCAAAAAGGAGAGCAATTAACAGAAAATGTGAGAATGCTTGCTGGAGAAATAGCACGACAATTAGGTAAGCTAAAAATCGATCAAGCGAATATCAGTACAGATATACTAGATAGGGTTTTTCCTGATGTGGATAAAACTAAGGCTGTCACGGCTTTTGTAGAAGGTTGGCATTTAGGAAACTATGATTATGTTAAACATCAATCGAAGGAAGCTCGCCATAGGACAGAACTGCATATTGATGGTGATAAGGTAGAGGCTGAAGTTGATCAAGGAAAAAGAAGAGCGGCAGCCATGGCGTTTTCACGTGATTTAATGAATGATACTCCAAAAGATCTTAATCCTACAACGTTCCCAAAACGACTTCAGGATGAGTTGGCAGGAACAGCCGCTGATGTAAAAATATTTGATAAAGCAAAATTAGAAGAAATGGAATTGAATGGTTTACTTACGGTCGGTCAAGGTAGTGAACATGAACCTGCTTTAGTTGAAATAAGTTATCAAGGCGATGCGTCTAAGCCACTTGTCGCACTTGTTGGTAAAGGTGTGACTTATGACACAGGCGGTATTAATTTAAAACAGGGTAGACATTTAAGTGATATGCGTATGGATATGGGCGGTGCCGCAGCTGTTGCGGGTGCCATGAAGTTACTTGCAGAGAGTGAGGCAAAAGTTAATGTTGTCGCACTCTTTCTCATCGTTGAAAACATGCCTGACAGTAAAGCCATTCTTCCAGGTGATGTAATTCGTTACAAAAATGGGAAAACAGTACAAATTGGGAATACAGATGCGGAAGGGCGTCTAATTCTTGCTGATGGTTTAATTCGCGCTGGTGAGCTAGGTGCCGAATACGTGGTTAATATAGCTACTTTAACAGGAGCAATTGCAAATGCACTCGGTTCTAAGCTTGCAGGTGTTTTTGGTGATGAAGAGCTGGCTTATAGAATGAAACAGTTAGGCGATGAGAATGGCGACCATAACTGGCCGATGCCGCTTGTTGAAGCGTATGAAAATTATCTTGATAGTGATTATGCTGACTTCAACAATATTAGTAATAAAGGAGAAGCCGGTTCCATTACTGCTGGATTGTTTTTGCGTCGCTTTGTTCCTAAATCTTGTAAATGGCTTCATGTGGATATGGCGGGCGTGATGAGCAGTAAGGAAGATGGCTACTACGTGAGTTCTGCCACAGGTTTTGGGGCAAGACTTTTAGCGGATTATACAGAGATGGTATCTAAGTAATATTCATAGTTTTTGTTTTTTAATCTGAGTGATTTAAGGAAATAAGTTAGGCAAATCTATCAGATTGAATGGAAAATCCGAACTTGGGATGGATATTAATCCTAAAGTTCGGATTTTGTTCTCTTTTCTTATAAATCTATAATAATGACTTCTAGTTTAGGTGAAAATTATTATGAGATGTCCTCCAACATCTTTTCAACCGCATAAGCAAAACCATCTTCAATATTGGATTTTGTCGTGTGGGTAGCGATTTCCTTGATAGCGTCATCTGCGTTCCCCATCGCTACTCCACGTCCTGCCATGCGAATCATACTTTCATCATTAAAATGATCGCCAAGCGTCATCACGTCTTCCATGTCTATACCTAGTCTCTTGGCAAATTGTTCGACGGCATAACCTTTTTGTGCGTCAATATGATTAAACTCTATATTTATATCACCTGAAGCTGTCACAGCAACAGATGGTTCCTCTTGGAATTCGCTAGCAAGTTTTGCTAAAACATCTTTATCTAGTGAGAAGGCAAGGACTTTGTAAAAATTCAATTCTTTATTTTTTAATAATTTCTCGAAGTCGTCTGTGATCTGCACGTTTTCTTCTTGAAATCTTCGCTCTGCACGTTCACTAAGTTCTTCGGCAGGAACGAGCGGGTTGGCAGTTTCTGCGATGTCTTTGAGGACACGTTTAAAATCCTCCTTGCTAACAGAATGAGCTAGGTCTTGAGAAAAAATTTCGAAGTAGAGATTTTCTTCACTGCATCGTTGCTGAATTCTTTGCAAGGCATCTCTTTCCATTGGTATATGTTTAAGTAATTCTTTATTTTCTGTATAGGTCATAGCACCGTTTAAACAAATAATGGGAAGTGAGAGCCCTACTTCCTGAAGTGGAAGGTATGCTGCTTCGTAGGCCCTTCCTGTAGCGACAACGACTTGAATGCCTTGGTCGAGAGCATTTTTAATAGCTTGTGCATTTTCTGTGCTAACTTTTCCTAGTTCATTTAAAAGTGTTCCATCAAGATCTGTAGCGATAAGTTTCATTTAATTCTCTCCTGACTGTATTTCATAATAATCTATTATCGTTGTGTGTTTTCAAACTTAATTAGCTAGAGTTGCATTCCTCTGATAGGGACATTATCCCACAGTTTGAATAGGATATCATTAAATACTATTTAAAAGGAGTATGCTAATGCCTAATCAAACTTTAAATGTCTTGGTACAAACGAGAATCTATAAACAAGATGGAATAACAATTTATTATCCGGAAATAATTGGTTTACAAAATTTACATGTACAGCACACGATTAATCGGATGATAGTTCAGCATGCCCAACATCTGATTGATCAGCAATTTAAACAGCAGGATGTTGATCGTTTTGCGGAAATGATTGGGACTTATGAGGTGAAGACAAATCAACGGGGGATCCTCAGTTTAACATTAAGTAATTATGCTATTGCACCTAAACATGCTAATGGGTTGACGATAATCAATTCATTAACAGTTGACGTGGAAACGGGGAGAGTTTATCAGCTGAAAGATTTATTTAAACAAGGAAGCGACTATGTCAACGTGCTCTCAGACATTGTGAAAAAACAAATCAAAGAACGAGAGATTCCGACCTTAAATGATTTTACTAGCATTTCACCGAATCAAGAATTTTACATTGCGGATAAGTCACTTGTTCTTTATTTTCAACCTTTAGAAATCACACCACATTATATAGGTTCGCCAATGTTTCCGATTCCAGTGTATGAGCTTGAAAGTATAACAGATGAAAATGGTCCACTTGGAAAAATGATAGGAGCCTAGAGAAATTTATTGTAAAAAGCCCCCTAAGGTAACTAGATAGTTTATCTGTTTACCTTAGAGGGAGCATACAACTAGTACTAATTGAAGAGTTTTTTAAGGTCGTACCAGGATTTTAATTTGCGATTTTTCTTTGATCAACGCTTCAAATCCTTCATCTACAATATCATCAAGATCAATTTTTTTTGTAATAATTTGGCCTGCATCAAATTTCCCTTCAGCAATCAGATTAATCACAGCTGGGAAAATATCTCTGTAAGCAATCGTGCCAATGACGTTTTTTTCTTTTAAAACGATATTATTCGCATCAATCGCAGGATCTGATTCCCAAATACTGACAATGACTGTTTCACCTGCAAGTTTTGTGCTATCAATAGCTTGTTGTAACACAACGGGGACTCCCGTCACCTCAAAACTAACATCCACACCACCATTTGTTAAATTAACAATTTCTTCAACCGTATTGACTTTATTTGGATCTATGACTGTTGCGCCCAGTTTTGCTGCTAACTTTTTACGTTCTTCAGATAGTTCGATGACATAAACTTTCTCAGCGCCTGCTAAAAAACATGCCTGAATAGTTAATAATCCTATAGGACCAGCACCAAAGATAGCTGCTGAATCACCGGCTTTTAAATGACTTTGACGAACAGCATGAAGAGCAACCGCTGCTGGCTCTACAAGTGCTGCAAGCTCATAGCTCATTTCATCTGGAATTTTATGAACCATAATTTCAGGGACAGTCGTATATTCAGCAAAGCCACCCCCACCTCCTGCAAGTCCGTGGAAGCCTAAATCATCACATAAATTATAACGACCTGAACGGCAGGCAGCACACTCACCGCAGCGCCAAATTGGTTCGACAGTGACTCGATCACCAATTGCCACGTTCGTAACATCATGACCAATTTCGACCACTTCACCAGAAAATTCATGTCCCATGATAAGTGGAGCCTTTTCATTTGTGAGTGGATGAGGTTCATCTTTTGGAATTAAGATAGGTCCAGCCATATATTCATGTAAATCACTTCCACAAATACCTGTCCAAGCAATTTTAATTTTCACCTTTCCTGATTCAATGATAGGTTCATCCACTTGTTCTACTCTTATATCTTTTTTATTATGCCAACGTGCTGCTTTCATTTAAATCGCTCCTTTTTATGTTTGATTATCAGATCATTGATTCACTAGCTGTTGATGTATGATGTCTATTTAGGATTGCAATCGCATTGTTAACACGGTCTTCAGTTGGTGGTTCTATCCCCTGAAGAGGGTAATCATATCCGAGTTCTTCCCATTTATAGACGCCAAGTTTATGATAGGGTAGGACTTCGATACGTTCTACATTGGAAAGGGTTTGTATAAAGTCAGCTAACTTATATAAATCCTCATCAAAATCAGTGATGCCTGGAACGAGAACATGCCTAACCCAAATAGGAATTTTCTTTTCGCTGAGATACTTAGCAAAATCGAGTATATGGTCGTTTTTTAATCCTGTTAATGTTTTATGTCGTTCGGGATTAATTTGTTTTAAATCCATTAATACTAAATCGGTCAACGATAAAAGTTCATCCAAAGATTTTCTAAAGGAAGGGGATTTTGAATAACATCCGCCTGATGTATCAATTGCCGTGTGAATCCCGAGTTTTTTAAGTTCTTTAAATAGTTCAGTAATAAACTTTGCTTGGATTAAAGGTTCACCACCACTTACCGTGACGCCACCACCACTTGCTTGGAAGAAGGGGAGGTAGGACTCAATATCATCAACTAGTTCTTGTACGGTCACTTCTTTGCCATCGCTCATTTTCCAAGTGTCAGGGTTATGGCAAAATTGGCAGCGCATTAAACACCCCTGCATAAATATAATATAGCGAAGTCCCGGTCCATCGACCGTCCCACATGTTTCAATAGAATGAATGCGTCCTTTCATAACGAAAACCTCCCCGCTAATAAATACAAGCTCTCTTGTTTGATGTTCAATCGTGTTGCTTCAATTGGACATCAAACATAGTAATTTTGATTTACTCTACCGACTTTCATGGAATGTTCGGTTGATGACATCAATTTGTTGCTCACGTGTTAATTTGATAAAGTTGACAGCATAACCAGATACTCGAATCGTTAATTGTGGATATTCTTCTGGGTGCTCCATAGCGTCCAGAAGTGTTTCTCTGTCAAACACGTTGATGTTTAGGTGATGTCCACCTTTCACAGCATATCCGTCAAGCATACCGGCTAAATTACTTTTTTGTGTATCTTCATCTTTTCCTAGAGCTTTCGGTACAATAGAGAAAGTGTTACTAATCCCATCAAGTGAGTAATCATAAGGTAATTTTGCTACGGAACTGAGTGAAGCAAGCGCACCTTTCTTATCACGGCCATGTAAAGGATTGGCTCCTGGTGCAAATGGTTCACCAGCTTTTCTTCCGTCTGGTGTATTTCCTGTTTTTTTACCATACACAACATTTGATGTAATGGTAAGTACTGACTGTGTTGGTTCAGAATCGCGATAGGTCTTATGTTGTTTTATTTTATTCATAAATGTTTTAACGAGGTCGACAGCAATGTCGTCAACTTGATTATCATTATTCCCATATTTAGGAAAGTCGCCTTCGATTTCGAAATCAACGACATACCCATCCTCATTACGGATTGTTTTTACCTTGGCGTGTTTAATCGCGCTTAATGAATCGGTGACGACTGATAACCCAGCAATACCACAAGCCATTGTTCTGAGTATGTTGCGATCATGTAAAGCCATTTCAATTCGTTCATAACTATATTTGTCATGCATATAGTGAATGATATTTAAAGTATTTACATATAATCCTGCTAACCAGTCCAACATGTGATCATATTTTTCCATGACTTCATCATAATTCAAGTAATCAGATGTAATTGGGGCATAGGCCGGTCCTACTTGAGCGAATGACATTTCATCTATTCCACCGTTAATGGCATAAAGCAATGCTTTTGCTAAGTTTGCACGAGCTCCGAAAAATTGCATCTGTTTTCCGATGGCCATTGCTGATACACAGCAAGCAATGCCATAGTCATCTCCATAAATGTCACGCATAATATCATCGTTTTCATATTGAATTGAACTTGTTTGAATGGAAACTTTCGCACAATATCGCTTGAATTTATCGGGTAACTTTTCGGACCATAGAACGGTTAGGTTTGGCTCAGGAGCAGGTCCAAGATTATCTAATGTGTGTAAAAATCGGAATGAGTTTTTGGTGACAAGTGGTGTTCCATCTGTTGCAATTCCTCCGATTGATTCAGTTACCCAAGTAGGATCACCACTAAATAGCTCATTATAATCAGGTGTCCGAGCGAATTTAACAAGGCGGAGTTTCATCACAAAATGATCAACAAGTTCTTGGGCTTCTTCTTCAGTTAAAATTCCATTTTGTAAATCACGTTCAATATAAATATCTAGAAAAGTTGAGACACGTCCAAGACTCATAGCTGCACCATTTTGTTCTTTGATAGCGGCTAAATAACCAAAATAGAGCCATTGAAAGGCTTCATTAGCGTTGTTAGCTGGATCTGAAATATCATACCCATAGCTATTTGCTAATTCTTTTAATTCGTTTAAAGCACGTATTTGTTCAGTTGTTTCTTCGCGGTCACGGATGACATCATCAGACATCACGCCATTCCCACCAATAATGGTAAGGTCTTCTTTTTTCCCTTCAATAAGGCGATCGACACCATATAAAGCAACACGACGATAATCACCGATAATGCGACCTCTTCCATAAGCGTCAGGGAGTCCTGTTATGATTCCAGCTCGACGGGCCGCTCTCATTTCAGGCGTATAAGCATCAAAAACACCTTGATTGTGAGTTTTCCGATAATCAGTAAAAATATGTTCTATTTGTTCATCCACTTTAAAACCATAAGATTCAGCAGAGCCAACAGCCATACGAATACCACCAAACGGTTGCAGGGAACGTTTAAATGGTTTGTCCGTTTGAAAACCGACGATTTTTTCTTTATTTTTGTTTAAATAGCCAGGACCATGGGATGTAATCGTTGAAACAATTTCTGTATCCATATCTAGGACACCGCCATTGTCTCTTTCTTGCTTTGTAAGATCCATCACTTGTTCCCAAAGCTCATTTGTCGCTTCTGTTGGTTCAGATAAAAAGTTTTCATTTCCAACATATGGAGAAAAATTATGCATAATAAAATCTCGTACATCAATTTCGGACACCCATTTTCCTTTTCTAAACCCTAACCATGCTTGATGTGACATGATTATTCCCTCCTTTAAAGAATACCTGTTTCACATTGTGAAGTATTGAACAATACCTCTAATACTAGAATAACATAAGATTAATAAAATGTGAGTGTGAAACATTGAACAATTTTAGACAAATGAATAGTTAGTTGAATGTCAACATAAAAAATAATTTATAGTGACATGTATGATGAATAAAAATTAGTCTCGACATTATGAACAAAACTTAACTTTATGATATGATTAATTAGTCAGAATTAAAGTAAAAATGAAACAACCAGGGGGTCAAGGAAGTGGATCACACAACTAAACCAGTTAAAGTTTATCGGGGAGATTATATTGAAAGTACGCATGACGTACATATTGCTGTTGTATCAGCAAAAGGAAATTTATTAGCTTATTATGGAGATGCGAATCGTCTTACGTTTGCTAGGTCATCAATGAAACCGTTCCAAGCTCTTCCTGTTGTGGAATCAGGTGCTATGGAGACATTTGGACTCACAGAAAGAGAATTATCTTTGTTTTGTGCGAGCCATAGCGGAGAACCGTTTCACAGACAAACTGTCGCTGAGGTACTTGAGAAAATTAATTTAACAGAAGATGACTTACAATGCGGAACCCATGTACCCCGAGATCGAGAAAGTTATCGTAAGCTTATTAAATCGGGAGGAGAGCTCACTCCCGTTTACAGCAACTGCTCTGGAAAACATGCAGGTATGTTATCGGGATGCGTCGCTCAAAACTTTGCGACCAGTACATATCGTGAACTGAACCACCCTTACCAGCAACAAATTATCGATTGTATCGCTGAAATTAGTGGCTATTCACGTGAAAGGATTGCTACATCTGTTGACGGCTGTGGTGTGCCTGTCCATCGAATTCCGCTTTATCATTTGGCATTAGCCTTTGGACGACTAGCAAAACCGGTAGAGTGGAAGCTAGGAGAGGAAACAAGACAAAAAGAACTGAGTCGTGTTAGTGATGCCATGACCGCTTATCCTGACATGGTTGCTGGAACAAAACGCTTTGATACCGACTTAATGAAAGCCTATCAGGGCAGAATAGTTGCAAAAGGCGGAGCAGAAGGGGTTCATTGTTATGGAGATAAAAAAACTGGGATTGGTGTGGCGCTTAAAGTGGAAGATGGGAATGCACGCGCGACAAATGTAGCAGCAATGCACGTTTTAAAAGCACTCGAAATTGGGGATCAGGCCATTTACGAGGAACTATCAGATTACTCAAGCGCACCTGTACTTAATGCAAGAGATGAAAAAATTGGTGTCATTGAACCGAGCTTTGAGTTAACAGTAGTAAATAACCTTAAAAACTA
>Ga0209487_1003403_pt1 | contig 12503 bp, 11 predicted proteins | sample Poulit2012_FD_187524 | JGI IMG/M metagenome (GOLD analysis project Ga0209487, IMG submission 187524) | Agricultural soil microbial communities from Georgia to study Nitrogen management - Poultry litter 2012 (SPAdes) (version 2) | ecosystem: Environmental > Terrestrial > Soil > Agricultural land... | reverse complement strand
CTTCAATAATATAATAGTCAAAGCTATCTGGATCAAGTGCTAACTGAACATTGCACCCACCTTCAATTTCTAGTGCACGAATAATCTTTAGTGACGCATTTCTAAGTAATTGATATTCTCGGTCACTTAATGTTTGTGAAGGAGCAACGACTATCGAATCTCCAGTATGAATTCCCACCGGATCTATATTTTCCATATTACAAACTACAATGGCTTGGTCATTCTTATCTCTTAGAACCTCATACTCTAATTCTTTAAACCCAGCTATATTTCGTTCTATTAAGCATTGATGTACCGGTGAAAGGGATAAGCCAGCTCGCGTAATTTCTCTTAATTCTTGCTCGTTATAACACATGCCTCCGCCTGTTCCACCCAATGTATAGGCCGGGCGTACAATAAGTGGGTAGCCTATCTTGTCTGCAAAATCCAAGGCTCCTTCAATAGTTGTCACTATGCTACTTTCTGGAACAGGCTCATTTAATTCTTGCATCAATGAACGGAATCTTTCTCGATCCTCCGCTTGCTCTATAGCATCTAATGAGGTGCCTAGTAGTGTGACATTATAGTCCCCAAGAATACCTACCTTTTCCAACTCGACTGCTAAATTTAAACCAGTTTGCCCACCAAGTGTAGGAAGGAGTGCATCTGGCTGCTCTTTACGAATAATTTTCGTCAAAAAATCTACTGTTAATGGTTCCATATAGACTTTGTCAGCAACTGTATGGTCAGTCATAATGGTTGCAGGATTTGAATTCGCCAAAATAACCGTGTATCCTTCTTCACGCAGCGATTGACAAGCTTGGGTTCCGGAGTAATCAAATTCAGCAGCCTGCCCAATGATGATGGGTCCTGAGCCAATGACAAGTATTTTTTGGATATTAGTATTTTTTGGCATATAAATCCTCCTTGTTTGTTTCCTCGTAATGTTGAATGAAATCTAAAAATTGATCAAATATATAATAAGCATCTTCCGGGCCAGGTCCGCCTTCTGGTTGGAATTGAACTGAAAAAGAGGGATAGTGACGGTGAATAATGCCTTCCACAGTACCATCGTTTAATGCTCTATGTGTTACTTCTAAGTCAGTATTTTGTAGTGATTCTTCCTTAACCGTATAATTATGATTTTGTGTTGTAACGAATGCTTTATTTCTATCTAAGTCTTTAACTGGATGGTTACTTCCATGATGCCCGAATAACATTTTCTCTGTATCAGCGCCAAATGCTAATGCCATGACTTGATGCCCTAAGCCTATTCCTAATAATGGAATATGATCTGATATATCCTGAATCGTTTTGATAGATGCAAAAAGATCTTTAGGGTTGCCTGGTCCATTAGTAATCAATACTCCACTTGGATTAAGCCGTGATATTTGTTCAGCGTTATAATCATGTGGAACTACCGTCACTTGACAATGCCGTTCTGTCAATTCTCTTAGAATACCATGTTTCATTCCTAAGTCGATAACGGTAATTCTTAATCCACGACCCGGTATAACGTACGCCTGCTTAGTAGAAACCTTTTCAACATCATTCGTTTGCTTTGACTGGTTCTTTAATTTTTGAATCGTCGCTTTAATAGAAGTTTCTATATCAATTATGCTCCCTCTTAATGTTCCTGATTTACGTATATGTTTTGCCAGCATTCTTGTATCTATATTTGCTATACCAGGTATATGATGAGCTTTTAAAAATGTATTTAAATCTTCCACGCTTCGAAAGTTATTTGGTAGGTTACAGAACTCCCTAACGATTAATCCCTTTACAGCTGGTGACACGGCTTCAAAGTCATCTCGATTTATACCATAGTTACCTACCTCTGGGGTCGTCATTACCACTAACTGACCGTAATATGAAGGGTCTGATAAAATTTCTTGATAACCTGTCATTCCTGTATTAAAAATTAGCTCGCCGTGTGTATCACATTCATCCCCAAATCCAATTCCTTCAAATACAGTTCCATCTTCCAAAACAAGTCGACGTCTATTCATTTTCTCCCTCCTCATAAACTACTTTACCTTCAAATATAGTCATAACCGGAATTCCACGTACTTCCCAATTATGAAAAGGTGTATTTTTACCTTTTGAATAAAATTGATGTTTATCGATTTTTTCCTCTTTTGCTAAGTCTATTAATGTAAGGTCTGCAATACCTCCTTCTTTTATTTTTCCAAAGGGGAGATTGAATGTTTTTGCCGGTTTGATAGTTAACCAGTCTATTAACTGTTTTAATGCCACCCGACTTGTCGTCACAAGTGCTTTATATAATAAAGGGAATGCTGTTTCTAGACCGACAATCCCGAACGGAGCATCTAGACATCCTTTTTCTTTTTCCTCTGCTGTATGTGGTGCATGATCTGTTGCTATAAAATCAATCGTGCCATCAAGTAATCCTTCGATAAGTGCCTCTTGATCCTTCTTATTTCTTAATGGTGGGTTCATTTTAAATTTGGCATCATCAGTATGAATATCTTCTTCATTTAGGACTAAATGGTGTGGGGTTACTTCGGCAGTAACGTGAATACCTGCTTTCTTTGCTTCTCTTATCACGCGAACTGACTCTTTTGTACTGACATGACAAACATGATAATGACAACCAGTTGCTTCAGCCAATAAAACGTCACGTGCTATTTGTACGGATTCACTTAAAGAGGGAATCCCCGGGAGATCTAATCTTCTACTTACTTCGCCTTGGTGTACTACACCTCCATAGACAAGGGAATTATCCTCGCAATGAGCCACGACAGGTTTATTTTGACTTGCAGCTTGCTGCATCGCACGATACATTACATCTGCTGTTTGAATACCGACACCATCGTCTGTAAAAGCAAATATATTTGCATTAGATAGTTCTTGTATATTGACAAGTGTGTCACCTTGTAAATTTTTCGTAATGGCTGCATAAGGTAGAACTCTAACCAAGGCATCTTTCTGTATTCGTTGATGAAGCTCTTCCATCTTTTCAACAGAATCAGGTACTGGATTAGTATTTGGCATAGCACAGACTGTTGTAAATCCTCCCCGTGCAGCCGCTTTTGTTCCCGTTTCAATCGTCTCTTTTGCTTCTCCGCCTGGTTCTCTTAAATGAATATGTACATCTATAAAACCTGGTGCAAGCAACTTTTCTCCACAATCAATGATTTTTTCTACTTCGTCTGTAATATCGGTGCCGATTTTAATGATCTTCTTATCATCTATTAAGACATCACATACTACTAGCTTGTTTATACTTGAGTATTTTGTTACGTTTTTCAATAGTGTTTTCATCTGTTGTTATACCCCATTCTTTTAAAAGTTTTATTATAATTGCCATCCTGACATAGACGCCATTTTCCATTTGCTTAAATATTCGTGAACGTTCGCATTCTACAAGACTAGAATCTATTTCAACACCACGATTGACCGGAGCTGGATGGAGAATAATCGCTTGATCCTTCATTATTTTTTCACGTGATTTTGTTAATCCGTAGTTATCCAAATAACCGTTATTGGTGTCAACTATATCGTTGTGACGTTCGTGTTGTACTCTTAACATCATCATGACATCACTGATTTGAGCAGCCTGATCCATAGTAAGGTTGGGGATATTTAATGAATCATCTTCGAGTCCGGGAGGAGCACTGAAATAGACGTCGGCTCCTAATTTTTGTAAAGCTTTTACATTCGAATGTGCAACACGGCTATATTTAATATCACCGGCAATGGTTACTTTTAAGTTTTTAAAGGAACCAAACTCCTCATAAATAGTTAGTAAATCCAATAAGCATTGGGTTGGATGTTCTGCTTTTCCTGCGCCTGCATTAATAATTGGAATTGAAAGGTCACTTAATTCTTCAATCCATTTATCTGATGGATGTCGGATGATTAATAGATCAGCACCAATCGACTCGAATGTTTTTGCCGTATCATATAAGCTTTCACCTTTTTTAGTACTTGATATGGATTCATTAAAATCTAATGTCTCTATTCCTAATTTTTTCTGTGCTAAAATAAAACTCATCTTTGTTCGTGTACTAGGTTCGAAAAATAAGTTCGCACAAAACATTTGGTCTAAAATCTGAGGGTAAGCACTTTTATAATTCTTAGCTTCTTCTAATAACGTAAGCAATTGAATCTCAGTTAAAGGATTGAGTGAAAAAAAATGTTTCATCATGAACCTCCTTGATATTCGAGTTTTCACAATAAAAAACCTCTTTGCAAAAGGTTGCAAAGAGGTATACGTGTCCTATGTATACACGTATTCTAATAGCAACCTTACAAATCTCTCTGGATTCATTTAAAGGTTTTATATTTAGTTTTCATAAATGGCTACTTGGTCTGATTGATCAGTTTCTTCTAAATGAACAACAACGATTTCTTTTTCGGAAGTTGGAATGTTTTTACCTACATAATCTGCTCTGATTGGTAGTTCACGATGCCCGCGATCAACTAAGACTGCTAACTGAACTTGTGCCGGTCTTCCTAAATCCATGGTGGCATCCATAGCAGCTCGCACTGTTCTCCCGGTATAGAGAACATCGTCTACTAAAATGACTTTCTTACCCGTTAAATCAACGGGAATGTTCGTGTCTTTTAATTCAGGTTCCGCTGATTCGGTTACTCTTTTTAAATCATCTCGGTATAAGGTAATATCAAGAACACCAATAGGGAGTGTCAACCCTTCTATCATTTTAATCCGTTCCTGTAAACGTTTAGCAAGTGGGGCTCCTCTCGTTTTAATTCCAACTAATACTAATTCTTCGCCACCCTTGTTTTTCTCAAGTATTTCATGCGCAATCCGGGTGAGGGCTCTATTTATCGCCGGTTGATCAAGTACTTCAGTTTTTTTCTTCATCCTTACCACCTCTACAAAAAACCCCTTTTCTCTATGAGGAAAAAAGGGGTCGGATATACGTATTTCTACATAAATCGTTTCGCTTCCTTGATAAGCCTCACTGGACTAAATTAAAGGATCTTTATTAATTATTTTCTTTATTATTACAGAAACTATGATAACTGTCAATACATTTTATCTAAAGTTCCAAGTAATTCTTGAAAGTAAGTTGGTGGGTCAACTTCAAAACGCATCCATTCAGCAGTCGTTGGATGTGTAAGTCCAAGCGTTCTAGCATGCAATACTTGACCATTTGTTTTTAAAGTTTTACGTAAACCATATTTTGGATCACCAACTAATGGATGATTAATGTAGTTCATATGGACTCTAATTTGATGTGTTCTTCCAGTCTCCAATTGACATTCCACATGTGTATACCTTGGAAAGCGCTGCAATACTTGAAAATGAGTAATAGCTGGTTTTCCGTTATCGACAATTCCCATTTTTTGTCGATCTTTCGGATCCCTTCCAATCGGGGCATCAATCATTCCTTCTTCATGCTCAATGACCCCATGGACAATTGCTTCATATTTCCGCTCAACTTCTTTATTTGCCAACTGTTCGGCTAAAATCGTATGAGACTGATCATTTTTAGCCACGACAAGGAGCCCACTTGTATCTTTGTCAATTCGATGAACGATCCCTGGACGCTCAACTCCATTGATACCTGATAAATCATCGCAGTGATGAAGAAGTGCATTAACAAGTGTACCAGACTGATGGCCCGCTGAAGGATGGACAACCATTCCTTTAGATTTATTTACTACAATTAAATCACTGTCCTCATAAACAATTGCTAAAGGAATATCTTCTGCAATCACATCAAGTGGCTTTACTTCTGGAATAGACCATTTAATAATATCACCCGACTGACATTTATAATTAGCTTTTACTTTGCTACCATTAACTGTTACGTAATTTTCCGCGATCCATAACTGAATTTGCGAGCGTGATCGCGTAGGATTAACATTAACTAGTATTTTATCCACTCTTAAATTTGATTCAAAATCAGTAACAACATGTTGTTGTGACATATTATGCTTGCCCTCTTTTCTTTTCATCTTTAAACGTGACAATGATTACTAAGATGACACCTATCACCAGTGAAGAATCTGCTATGTTAAAAATGGGATAGTCATATTTAAAAATAATGAAGTCCAAGAAATCAACAACTTCTTTGTGAAAAAGACGATCAATAAAATTGCCAATGGCTCCACCTAATATGAGACTTAATCCTACTGAAAGAATGCGATTACCTTTAGCATATGTATGAAGATAATAAATAACTCCGCCTAATACGACAACCGTTACGATATAAAAAAACACCATTTGATTCTGCAGTATTCCCCACGCGGCACCTGGGTTTCGGTGGGATGTTAAGTAGAAAAAGTTCTTAATAATTGGTATTTGTTCATATAACTCCATCTTATTTACAACAAGCCACTTCGTCAGCTGATCTATAGCTATAACGAGACCAGCTATAATATAATAAAAAATCATCCCTAATCCTCCGCTTCCAATCTTGCACTTTTATCATGACTCTTTCTGATTTTACCATAAACTATGGAGTTTATACCACTAGAGCTATAATTATTAAAACAAAATTCCAACACTAAGCTTGAGTAGATCCTATATTTATCACAGTTCACGTTAATTATTTGAGCAGTGTGTAACACAGTAGATATATGATGTGCAGTAACTTACTATCTTAGGAATGAATTAAGCCATCGCTACGGAAATACACTTCGCTTTCCAGGGGCGGCTTGGTGAGCCTCCGAATGCTAACGCATTTCGGGGTCTCACCGATGCCTCTGGGGCTGCGCGTGAATGCTCGCCCCATCGAAGACCATAGCTCCCCTAGGAGTCTCCGCGTATTTCCTCCGCTTAGGATAGTTCATTTTCATTAACAAGCTGTAGTACTAAAAAAACATCAGCATAGTATTGCTCAAAGTGAAGATAAAAACTTTATAAAATGTAATTACGCTTTAATCATAAAGTATATAGTAGCTCAGGCAGAACGGATACAATGTAAATTTAATCCAAAAAAAGTAACTAAAAGTCTAGTCTTTGAACTCCGAACGAAGGCTATCTATAGCGAAGGAAAAAATGCGAGACTCCTCGAAAATAAAAACTAATTTTCTTCGTGCGATGTAACGCGCTGAAGTCCCTCAAGTCCTATGGAAAAGGAACAGTCTGAAGACCCCACAACGAGTGTTTTTTGTGAGTGAGGAGGCTGAAGCGTTCCCCATGGAAAGCGAGTATTTTTTTCCGTAGCGATGGAATGAGCACATATCTTTTTAAGAGGGAACAACTTTGCTGACGTTACTGCAAATCATGTGTATAAGGTGCGTTTATGTTGGAGTTAAGGTATTGAAAAGAATAAAAGATATCTCTCAATTTTGAGGGATATCTTTTATAACTACTTATTCTGCATAATGCTCAGTCACAACATCGGCGCAGCGTGTACAGAGTGTTGGGTGTTCTTTATTTTCTCCTATTGTGCAAGAGTTCACCCAGCATCGTTCACATTTTTCACCTGGATGCGGTTCGACTAAGACAGAAACATGCTTATAGTTTTTTGCTTTTTTCTCATGATCACTGAGCTCGGCTTCAGATACAATCAATAGCTGATGTAAATTAGGAATTGAATTTAAGATGGTTGCGACGTTTTCGTCTTGCGGCACAAGTGTAACTTTAGCTTCAAGAGACTTACCAATCACTTTTTCATCTCTAGCTTCTTCAAGTGCCTTTAAGACGTCATCACGGATCTTCATAAATTGATCCCATTTTTCTACTTTACCTTCAAATCCAACAATGGATCTAGAGGTTGGCATGTCAGTAAGCTGGATAGACTCCTCTTTAACACCTGGGATATATTCCCAAATTTCATCAGTCGTATGAGGAATTATTGGTGTTAGTAGCTTAACAAGACTGACCAAAATCTCATAATAACCCGTTTGAATACTACGACGATAATGATTATCTTCTGCTTCAATATACAAAATGTCTTTTGCGAAATCTAGATAAAAAGAACTCAAGTCATCTGCAACAAAGTTATGAATACGATGGTAAATTGGTGAATACTCGTATTTCTCGTAATTTTCATGAACATCATCAATTAGTTCTTGAAGACGATATAGCATATAACGATCGACTTCTTCCATTTCTTCCTCCGGCACACGATCGGTAGCTGGATCAAAATCAGAAATGTTTGCAAGCATAAATCGGAATGTATTTCTGATTTTTCGATAGCTCTCAGAAACCTGCTTCAAGATTTCATTAGATATCCGAACATCCGCTTGGTAATCTACTGAAGATACCCACAGTCTTAATATATCAGAACCGAATTGCTTTTGAACTTTACTTGGAAGCATCACATTACCTAATGATTTACTCATTTTACGACCTTTTCCGTCAAGTACAAATCCATGACTTACAATCGTTTTATAAGGTGCCTTACCTGTTACTGCAACGGCAGTGGAGAGTGATGAGTTAAACCAGCCACGATATTGGTCACTTCCCTCTAAATAAACATCTGCTGGACGGTGATGATCTGGACGACCAACTAAAACAGCTTCATGTGATGAGCCTGAATCAAACCAAACATCCATAATATCCGTCTCTTTAGTAAAGTTTCCGTTAGGGCTGTGCTCAGACGTAAATCCTTCTGGTAAGAGATCCTTCGCTTCCCATTCAAACCAGATATTTGAACCGTGTTCTGCAAACAAATTAGACACATTCTCAATGGTTTCGTCAGTAATAATTGGTGTTTGATCTTCACCATAAAAAACAGGAATAGGTACTCCCCATGTTCTCTGACGGGAGATACACCAATCTTCACGATCTTTCACCATATTATGAAGACGTGTCTCACCCCAACTTGGATACCAGTTGACCTTTTTAATTTCTTCTAATATATCTTCACGGAATGCCTTGATAGAAGCAAACCATTGTGAGGTAGCTCGGAAAATAGTTGGCTTTTTCGTTCTCCAATCATGAGGATACGAGTGTGTAATAAAGTTTAATTTTAATAAAGCCCCTACTTCTTCAAGTTTTTCCGTAATATCTTTGTTTGCTTTATCATAAAATATTCCTTCAAAGCCTGGCGCTTCCTCTGTAAAGACACCTTTTTCATCAACAGGGCATAATGCGTCAATTCCATATCGCTTGGAGGCATAAAAGTCATCTTCACCGTGCCCAGGGGCAGTATGGACACATCCTGTACCAGAATCTGTTGTAACATAGTCTCCTAAAATAATTAATGATTCACGGTCATAAAATGGATGTTTGGCAGTAATTCGCTCTGCCTCCTTTCCTTTAAAACGTTTGACAACTTTAGGAGTTTCCCATTCTAATTCTTCGCTAACAGTATCTAGTAAAGACTCTGCAATAATATATTTCTCATCATTAACTTCCACTACAACATAGTCGAATTCTGGATGCAGGGCAATAGCTAAGTTTGCAGGTATCGTCCAAGGTGTTGTCGTCCAAATAATAAATTTTTCGTCTCCAGCAAATAAATCTTTTCCGTCCTTAACATTAAAAGCAACATAAATGGATGGTGAGCGCTTATCATGATATTCAATTTCAGCTTCTGCAAGTGCAGATTCTGAAGACGGTGACCAATACACAGGTTGCAAACCTTTATAGATATAACCTTTTTTAGCCATTTCACCGAATACTTTAATTTGGGCTGCTTCATAATCTTTCGTTAACGTAATATATGGGTTGTCCCAATCACCGCGGACCCCCAAGGACTTAAATTGATCACGTTGATTATAAAGTTGACCCATAGCGTATTCTGCACACATCTCTCTAAACTCCGCGATATTTAAATCCTTGCGGTTAATTTTTTTCTTTTTAGTTAGTGCAGTTTCAATTGGAAGCCCGTGGGTATCCCATCCAGGTACATATGGAGCTTGATAACCCGACATCGATTTATAGCGGGTTATAAAATCCTTTAAAATTTTATTTAATGCATGCCCAATGTGTAAATCTCCATTAGCATAAGGTGGGCCATCGTGTAAAATAAATAAAGGTCTTCCTTCAGTTCTCTTTTGATCCTTTTCATAAATATTCATTGATTCCCATTTTTCTTGTCTTAACGGTTCCTTATTTGGTAAATTTCCACGCATTGGAAATTTTGTTTTCGGCATTAATAACGTTTTTTTGTATTCCATGTATAAACCTCCTAAAAAGTTAATAAAAAAAGCCCTCAACATCCCAAAAAGGGACGAGAAGACTCGCGGTACCACCCTTATAAATTAAAAATAATTTAATAGTTCAATTATAATTTAATTCACCTTAGATTCATAACGGGAATAAACCGGCTATTATTACTCAATTTCATAATAGCTACTCAAGAGTGATCTTCTATGGATCCCATTGCCTCAGGCTTTCACCATTTCCTGATTCGCTAAACAAAAGTACTCCATATACTGTCTCTGTCATTGTATTTTACTTTTTTTGAAATATTTAATTTTAATACTCAGCATTATATGTAAATATAACAACGGCGTCAAGGTTTATGACTTGCTTTCTGCCGTTTCATATTCCATCGTTGCTTCATCGTCCATTTCAGTGTTAAACAAATCGTCCCAATCATCTGTATTAATCATATCTAATTGAGCTTCAACAAGCATTTTTAATCGCGTACGGAAAACTTTTGCTTGTTTTTTCAACTCTTCAACTTCCATTGAAATACGCCTAGATTTACTTAATGATTCATTGATAATCCGATCGGCGTTCTTCTCAGCTTCTTTTATAATAAGTTTGGATTCCTTTGTTGCATTACCTGTAACTTCTTCTGCTGTTTCCTGAGCAACTAAAATAGAGCGATTTAGAGTTTCTTCAATATTAGTGAAATGTCCAAGCCTTTCATTTAGTCCTGAAACTTTTTCTTCAAGTTCTTTTTTTTCACGAATCACTAATTCATAATCTTTAATAATTTTATCTAAAAAGTCATTAACCTCATCCTCATCATAGCCTCTGAAGCTTCTTGTAAATTCTTTATTATGAATATCCAGTGGTGTTAATGGCACCTTGGCCACCTCCCTAACGAATTTAGTTTTACGAAGTATTCTTAGTCATTATTCTATCAAATTCTACATTATTTTAAAATAGCTATTATGGCGCGTAGTCTATTTTTACGTGTTTTTCCCTCAAGGCTTATAAGTTTACTTCTCCCCTTGCCTCTTAAGGAGAGCATATCTGATTCACGTAATTGAAAGCTCGGTTCATCAACTACTTTAAAATTAACTTTAACGTTATTTTTTTTAATATAGTCTACTGCATCTTTTCTAGATAAATTATATATTTCTTTTAATACATTATCCAATCTTAATGAAGAGATTGTTTTGGATTGTTCAAGCCAATTCTTTTCTGTTTCAATCAAATCATCAAATGGTTTGTCGACCAATTGAATTGTAGCATTTTTAATTGAGGTTAAATTAGTCTTTATAAAAGGTGAAATTTCTGTTGTTGTTATAATTTGAAACCGACCGTCTTTTAAATAGATATCACCGAGAGTTTGTCGTGTAACTCCTAAAGATAGAAAGGAACCCATTATATCCCTGTGTGTTAATGTAATAAATTTGGAATGATAATTTCCTTCAAGTAATGTCAATTGGTAGTCAATATGCTCAATCTCTTCATAATACGGGGCGATAATGGCCCTTTTTCTTTCTGAATAATGGCCACCCCCAAATTGATTCACTTGTAAATCGTCATTCTCTGTACCAACAAGCATATCCACTATTTGTTGCTCCCGTGGATCAAGAAAATCTGTTAATTTTCTTTGATATGACCTTTCAACTTCTTCTTTCCAGGATAACACTTGATCAATAAATGCGTGTTCTTCTTTACGAAAATGTTGATAAATCCCCATAACTATTTATTAAAAGAGACCTCCGAATATATCGTATAATGCTCTTAGTCCATATGCTTGAGCAAAATTTAATACTAAGATTGCTACAATAGGAGAAATATCTATCATTCCAAGAGGTGGGATAATTCTCCTAAAGGGCTCAAGAAATGGTTCACAAATCTTTGTTAAGAACTCTCCGAAAGCTGATTCACGTGCACCTGGAAACCACGACATAAAAATATATATAATTAAGGCAAAACTATAGAGCCTTAATGCCAATCCTAATAAATTCAATAGTTGTAACATATTACCATCCTCTATTCAATTCTTGCTCGTCCTCAAATGAATCTGTAATCGTTCCTGACACATCAACATTATCTGGAGCACATAAAAATGTTTCTGCTCCCAATTTCTGTATATTGCCATTCACAGCATAAACAGTACCACTTAAAAAGTCAACTATACGTTTGGCTTGTTGGTGATCTACGCGTTGTAGATTAATCACAACAGCACGACGATTAACAATATTGTCAGCAATTTCTTGTGCTTCACTATAAGAACGAGGTTCCGCTAAGACTACTTTAGCTGTCGCCTGCTTCATACTCGTTAAATTAACAACATTCTTCTTTTCTTGCTCGAGTGGGACTTGATCTGTTTGTTCATATGCGTCTTCCTCATTTTCTTCAATATATTCATACTCATCATCCATAGTAAAATATGATTTAATCTTATTTTTGAAACTCATTTATATTTCACCTCACTTATCGT
>Ga0209487_1003401_pt1 | contig 12505 bp, 9 predicted proteins | sample Poulit2012_FD_187524 | JGI IMG/M metagenome (GOLD analysis project Ga0209487, IMG submission 187524) | Agricultural soil microbial communities from Georgia to study Nitrogen management - Poultry litter 2012 (SPAdes) (version 2) | ecosystem: Environmental > Terrestrial > Soil > Agricultural land... | reverse complement strand
AGACGAAGTGGCGATTAAAGAAATTTATGATACATGGACGTATCAAGTGCAATTAAAAGAGCGAAAAGAGGAAGTTATTCGTCTAATTGACGAACAAGGAAAGCTGACGGATGAATTACGTGCGGAAATTGAACGTGCTGTGAAGTTACAACGAGTAGAAGATTTATATCGTCCGTACCGACAGAAACGACGCACACGAGCAACGATCGCGAAAGAAAAAGGTTTGGAGCCACTTGCAGAACAAGTGTGGAAACATGAAGTTTCTGAAGTAGAAGTGGTAGCATCACAATTTATCTCGGAAGAACATGAACTCGTTACAGTAGAAGATGTACTGCAAGGAGTAAACGATATTATCGCGGAATGGATTTCTGACGATGCGTCGTTTCGTTCTTATATTCGTGACGTGACGTGGAAAGAGGGAACGATTCATACCGTTTTAAAAGAAGCGGAAAACGATGAAAAGAAAGTGTACGAAATGTATTACGATTATCATGAACGTATTCGTTCGATCGTCTCTCACCGGACGTTGGCGATTAATCGTGCAGAAAAAGAAGATGTGCTCCGTGTGACGATTGAAGCGCCGGTCGAGAAAATATTACAGTTTTTACATAAAAAAATTATCACATCAGAACATGCTGCTTCGTGTCGGGTGTTGCTTGAAGGCGCGATTGAAGATAGTTATAAACGATTAATTGAACCGTCTGTTGAAAGAGAAATTCGTAATCAGCTGACGGAAGAGGCAGAAGAGCAAGCGATTAACATTTTCTCTGAAAATATGCGCAATTTGTTGTTACAACCACCTTTAAAAGGACGTACGGTGCTAGGAGTTGACCCAGCGTTTCGTACGGGATGCAAGTTGGCAGTCGTTGATGAAACAGGAAAATTGCTCGACGTTCGTGTTATGTTTCCGACGGCGCCACATAACGATGTGGATGGAGCAGAGAAAATTGTGTTAAAGTTAGTGGAGCAGTTTTCCATCCAGTTAATTGCGATTGGAAATGGAACGGCCTCGCGGGAGACGGAACAGTTTATCGCAAATGTTATTGAGAAAAACAATTTGTCTGTGCCGTATATTATTGTAAATGAAGCAGGGGCGAGCGTGTATTCAGCATCAGACCTTGCACGTGATGAGTTTCCGGATTTAGAAGTAGAGGAGCGTAGTGCTGTTTCGATTGCCCGTCGCGTACAAGATCCGTTAGCGGAGCTCGTAAAAATTGATCCGAAGTCAATCGGTGTCGGGCAATATCAACACGACGTAAGCCAAAAAGAGTTAACCGAGTCGCTTGATTTTGTCGTCGAGACGGTTGTCAACCAAGTTGGGGTGAACGTTAATACAGCATCACGAGCGCTGCTGCAGCATGTAGCAGGATTAAGTAAAACGACAGCGCAAAATATCGTCAATGAACGAATGGAACTCGGTAAATTTTCAAAGCGGGAGCAATTGAAAAAAGTACCTCGCCTCGGTCCGAAAACGTACGAACAAAGTATCGGCTTTTTGCGTATTATCGACGGAGAAAGTCCACTCGATCAAACGCCGATTCACCCCGAGAGTTACAATGTCGTAACGCGTTTATTAGAGCGAATTGGTCTTGGACTCGAAAAAATCGGAACGGACGAGCTACGTGAGAAGTTGGCTTCATTGTCCGTTGAGACGTTAGCGGAAGAGTTAGACGTCGGTGTACCGACTTTAACCGATATTGTCGATGCGTTGCAACGACCGAGTCGTGACGTACGCGATGATTTTCCACAACCGATTTTAAAGCAAAAAGTGTTAACGTTAGAAGATTTAGAGACAGGGATGGAATTGGAGGGGACGGTACGAAACGTTGTCGATTTCGGAGCGTTCATTGATATCGGTGTCGGTCAAGATGGCCTCGTGCACATTTCGAAATTGGCAAATCATTTCGTCAAACATCCAATGGACGTTGTCTCTGTCGGAGATGTCGTAACCGTTTGGGTCGATGACGTTGATGTCGATCGGAAGCGAATCGCATTATCGATGGTAGCGCGCGAAAATGACTAATGATTCATATGAATTGTCGCTAGCGTAATGATGAAAAGTGTGCATTACGCATATATAAAACGGATGGTGTCAATTTATTGTTGACTCCATCCGGTTTTGTACGTAAGTAGTTTCATTGGAACGTTTCTTATACTTATTTTTCTTTTGTTAATGCAGCTTCTACTTTACTCATCGGAATGCCTGCAGCTTTTGCTACCCCTTCACCGTAAGCAGGATCTGCTTTGTAACAGTTAACGATGTGGCGAATTTTAATATGTTCTTCTACCTGAGCAAAGTCTTCCGCAGTGTTTTGAAAGAGTCGTTCTTTTTCTTCATCCGATAAGACGTTAAACAATTTACCAGGTTGCTCATAGTAGTTATCATCATCTTCACGGAAATCCCAATGTGCTGCGTCCCCTTCTAACTTTAATGCAGGTTCTTTTACTTCTGGTGAATCTTGCCATTCGCCGTAACTGTTCGGTTCATAGCCGATCATTGCACCTGCATTACCATCGACACGCATTTGCCCGTCACGATGGTAACTGTGCACTGGACAACGTGGTGCGTTTACTGGAATTTGGTGATGGTTCACACCTAAACGATAACGTTGTGCGTCTCCATAAGAGAAGAGGCGTCCTTGTAACATTTTATCTGGTGAAAAGCCGATTCCAGGAACGATGTTCGCTGGTGTAAATGCCGCCTGCTCCACGTCCGCAAAATAATTTTCTGGGTTGCGGTTTAATTCAATTTCGCCAACTTCAATAAGTGGAAAATCAGATTTATACCATACTTTCGTTAAATCAAACGGGTTATACGGCATATTGTTCGCTTCTTCTTCCGTCATCACCTGGATGTACATTTTCCAGCGAGGATAATTACCCTCAGCGATATTTTCTAATAAGTCACGCTGATGTGATTCACGGTCTTTAGCGATTATTGCAGCAGCTTCTTCATTCGTTAAGTTTTCAATTCCTTGTTGCGAACGGATATGGAACTTTACCCAAACACGTTCATTTTTATCGTTAATCATACTGTAGGTATGGCTTCCAAAACCGTGCATTTTACGATACGATGCAGGAATTCCTCGATCACTCATAACGATTGTCACTTGATGCAATGCCTCAGGTAACGACGTCCAGAAATCCCATTGGTTATTTGCAGAACGCATGTTAGTATGTGGATCCCTTTTTACGGCACGGTTTAAATCGGGAAACTTCAACGGATCACGGTGGAAGAAGACAGGCGTATTGTTACCAACTAAATCCCAGTTTCCTTCCTCCGTGTAAAACTTCATCGCAAACCCGCGAATATCACGTTCCGCATCTGCAGCACCGCGCTCGCCCGCTACAGTAGAAAAACGGATAAACATCTCTGTTTCCTTACCAATTTCAGAGAAAATTTTTGCTTTCGAATATTGTGTAATGTCGTTCGTCACAGTAAATGTACCGAATGCACCGGAACCTTTAGCGTGCATTCTTCTTTCCGGAATGACTTCGCGGTCAAAGTGAGCTAACTTTTCTAAAAACCAAATGTCTTGCAATAACATCGGACCTCGTGGACCAGCTGTTAAAGAGTTTTGATTATCGCCTACTGGCATCCCTGATGCAGTCGTCATTTTCCTTTTTTCATTTTTGTTCGTCATTTGAACTTGCACCTCCACATTGTTTCTCACACTAATTATGATCGAAACAAATTTAATTGATTATTATTTTATAATAATTATAATATCAGAAGAATTATAATCATTCAATGTAATTGCTCATAGACAGAATAAATGCTCATATTGGAAATTTTAAGGGAGTTTACTATTACTAATTAGAATATTTTAATTGAAAAAACTACAGTTTTAAAAAAGGGAAGAACGTGCTATGATATCGTTATGTTATGGACGTATTTATCCGTTGAAAGAAAGGATCGATTGTATGCATTGGCGAAATATATATCGTGGGTTTGCGATGGGAATAAGCGACGTCGTACCAGGTGTGAGTGGGGGTACGATTGCAGTTATTTTAGGAATTTACGATCAGTTAATTGAAGCGATAAATGGATTTTTCTCAAAGCGTTGGAAAGAACATTTTCTCTTTTTGTTTCCGCTCGTTATTGGGATGGGGCTAGCGATTTTATCCTTTAGTAAAGTGATGAAGTTTTTATTAGCTCATTATAGCGGGCCGACGTATTATTTCTTTCTAGGTTTAATAGTCGGTATTTTACCTTTTTTATTTCGTGAAGTAGATGTAAAACGAACGTTCAAATGGTATCATATCGTTTTATTACTCGTAGGAATTGCATCGATCGTTTCGTTGCCACTAAGTCCAGAAGCGGGGGCGATTATGACGGAGCGGACATTTTCGATTTATACTTATTTATTCTTTTCAGGTTTCATCGCTAGTTGTGCGATGATTTTACCGGGAATAAGTGGTTCGCTCGTTTTAGTCATTATCGGCTCATACGCAACAATTATCGATGCGGTTAGTGAACTCGAATTTCTCGTACTACTCGTCGTCGGTACAGGGATTGTGATCGGGATCGTGACGATGAGTAAAGTGATCCATTATTTTTTAACACATTATCGCATTGCAACGTTCGCGCTCATTATTGGACTCGTCATCGGTTCTATTTATGTCATTTTCCCCGGTTGGGCAACGTCCATTGCAGAACTTATTACATCCATCATCGTATTTGTAGTCGGGTTTATGACAGCAATACTTTTCGGAAGAGTGGAATATTAATTGAAAAATAAAATGAAGTACTAGTATATATTTCATAGTAACAGGGGGATTCGATGGAAACAGTTTTACATGTACAAGATGTAACTACTTCATTAGGAAAGAAACCCTTCATATCAGATATATCGTTTACGCTCCAACAAGGGGAGGTGCTTGCGCTTGTTGGACATAATGGAGCGGGAAAATCGACCTTGATGAAAACGATCATGGGGACGTTACAAAAGGATAAAGGAAAAATCATTGTAAACGAAACGTACGACCAAGACGACGAACTCGTTGCTTATAAACGATGCCTTGCCTATTTACCGGAGGAGCCGATGCTTTTTACAGAGTTAACGGTTATGCAACACTTTCAATTGTATGCGTTAAGCTATGAGATGAATGAGGAGGAATTTAACGAAAAAATTGAACGGTACATAAAAGGGTTTCAATTGAGCACAAAATTAGACGCATATCCAGAAGAGTTATCGAAAGGGATGCGCCAAAAAGTGCAGGCGATTTGTTCACTTTTACCCGAGGTGCCTATTTTATTAATCGATGAACCGTTTATCGGACTAGACATTTATGCGATTGAATATTTATTACAATTGATCACCGAAAAAGTAAAGAAACGAACGAGCATTTTACTTACGACCCACCAATTGGATCAAGTTCGATCTTTAGCTAATCGCTTCCTTCTGTTAGAAAACGGTCATATAAAAGCGACGGGCGATATCGAATCCTTTGAGACAATTACGCGGGGAGTTATCGATGATTAAACAATATATATGGATAAAAAATAATCGCTTCCGTAGAAAACTACAATTATATAAACGTCTCGCAAAGATGTCTTTCGACATTACAACGACATTTTATACAGTTCTCTTTTTCGGTTATGTTGGATTTGCTTTCGTTCGTACTGGTGGAGTCGATACATCTTTTATTTCTAATATTATTATATCGATTACGATGATGGAAATAACGTTTTCATCCGTTTTTACATTTTTACCGATTGTATTTCTGATCCGTGCTTTTAGACATGCTGGAATGGTTATTACTACATCCGAACATACGTTACTCTATTTACCATATACGACACGACAGTTATTACAGCTTTCATTCAGTGAACGAATGATAAAAACTTGCTTAATTGCCCTCGTTAGTGCACTGATCGTTTATTTTATTTTTCCGATATTTTGGTCGTTTTTCGCACCGATGATCGGAGTGTACGTACTTGTTTCGATTTTAATGACTTATGTTGAGTGGAAGTTTTTCCAGTTATCATTTTTCCAAAAAACAACAGTTTTAATTATTACACTTCTTGCACAATTGTTACGCGTGTTCCTCGATATACAACTATTTGCTCTCATTGTATTTATAGTATTAATTATTTTAAACGTCGTTTTATATAGGCGGCGAACGTTACGGATTGATTGGCAAAAGGTAACTGCTTTTTCTGATTTTCACGTTTGGAATATGCCAATTATTTCACAAGCGACGAAAGTGAAATGGCAAAAGGAACGACATTATCCGTTATGGCAACGAATGAAGTGGTGGAAACGGCCATTCCGTTACGAACATCGGAAATTGTATAGTCGATTAATTTTCATCCATTTGGAAAAACATATAAAGACAGTCGGTCAATTTGTCGGGACAACTTTTATTCTTTTACTTGCAACGATGTTTATCCATAAATTACTTTTCTATTTTGCGCTTATTATCGTTGCCCTTGCCTATAAGTCTTTCGTCGTAGCATTACTTAGATCGTTGCTTTTTACGGGAGTTCTCGCTCACTTACCTTGGAAACTTGGGACGTTTACACGTTCGTTTTATCATTGGATGTTCGTTCTGTTGTTACCACAATGCATCCTACTTATCGTATTCGTGTGGAAGTTTTTTGAATTTATAACGATTGCTATTGTCGTGGTACTCGCTACCGCTTTTGTTGTTTATTTAAAAAGGAGTTTAGACAGTTTTCAAAAGCAGATGCAGGGGTTAGGAAAGAGTTAAACTTATAAGCTTATTCTATCATCATGTTTGTCGTACTGTTGCGTAAGTAAATACGTCATTCGACTCTGTTAAATGAGAAGAAACAGTTGCAAGGAGATACACAACTAACGGGACAAATGCATATGATGCTAGTAGTTTAGATGAAATAGTGAGGTGTTTCGTATGGTTCAACAGTACGATATGTATCGATTTTATGACGAGCATTATCCGTATCCTTATTATTACCCGCCATATTATGACAACCCTTACGGTGAGGCGCCATATTTTCCACCACCTTATATAAACGGGTATCCGTATTATTACAATCAACAACAATTGCAAATGCCGTTTCCGACGACGGATATGCTACAAACAAATAACAATCAAGTTGAAAGTCGTATGTTGCAACAGTTTTTAGATGAAAATGGGCAAGTCGATATTCAAAAAATGTTACAAACAGTTGGTCAATTAGCCGATACAGTACAACAAGTGTCGCCGGTCATTAGGCAAGTAAACGACTTAATTCGACAATTTCGTGCGTGATGATGTTATAAGCAATATTTTTAGGGTATAGAAATAATAAGTACGTAGCTTTAGCAGTATATTATGCAACATTGAAGGAGTGAGTCGCATGATCGGTTGCTTACTATTACATGGCTTTACTGGTGGGACATATGAAATTGAACCGTTAGCTACGTATTTAGGGGAACGAACGGATTGGTGTATTAGCATGCCGGAGTTACGAGGACATGGTGAACAGTTGCACTTACAAGATGTCCTTTATACCGAGTGGCTTGATGAGGCTGAAGAAGCGTTTAATATGTTAGAGGAGACGTGTGAAACGATTTATGTCATTGGTTTTTCAATGGGGGGTATGATTGCAGCTTATTTAGCAGCAAAAAAGTCCGTTGACAAACTCGTTCTACTCGCACCGGCCCGAAGGTATATTTCGTTTAAATATTTAACGAAAGAAATTGTCGAAATGATCGGTGATGGGATGAAGGGAAAACTCGAAGAAAATGACTTGTACGTACAAACAGTAAATAAACTAGGTGATGTACCGATTAAGGCGAACATTGAATTTATGAAGCTCGTCAATTATACGAAAAAGTATTTAGACGACATTTCCGCACCTGTTTTTATCGCACAGGGGAAAAAAGATGAGATGGTACCGTATCAAACGGTTTATACGTTAGAGAAAGAAATCGGTTCGGAAGAGAAAGAAATCGTCTTTTTCGACAACTCGGATCATTTAATTTGTTTAGGTAATGATCGTGTCGTATTAACACAACTCGTCTTTTCTTTTTTACATGAAAACAAAGAAGAAAAGGAAGAATCGGTTTAACGTTCGGTCGATTCTTCCTGGTCGTTACCGTTATTCGTGCGATGTGAGATCGTCACGTGCGCTTTGCGTGTCGTACTAACGATGAATAAAAAGAGTCCGAAAATGACGATGGACCCACCGAGCCATTGCATCGATGTGACGATTTCTCCTAAGATGAAATACGCTAAAATAGATGCACCGATCGGTTCAAATACGATTGCCATCGAAATAGTTGCTGTACTTAACCATTTAAGCGCCCAGTTAAAAAGTGAATGACCTAAAAAGGTCGGAATAATTGCTAACGCTAAAAATAAAAGCCAATGGTCCGCAGGATAGGCGATAAATGAATGACCTAAAAAAACGTTATAGATGAATAAGACGATAGAACTGCTGCCGTAAACGATAAACGTATACGTCATAAGTGACTGACTGCGGCGCAACTGTTGTCCGATTAAAAAATAGCCAGTAACCGCTACGGCTCCGAGTAACGCTAAAATATCCCCTAAAAGTGCGAGTCCACTTACTTGAAAATCACCCCAACCGATGATGAAACTACCGAGCAACGTAATGAGCATACTGATATTTGCGGCTACGGAAAATCGTTCACCGAAGAAGAAGTACGTTCCGATAAACGCAAAAATCGGTTGTAGCGTAACGAGAACGACAGAACTTGCAACAGACGTATAGTTCAGTGATTCAAACCAAAGGATAAAGTGGAGCGCAAGGAAAAACCCGGATGTTATGCCGAGAAACCACCCTTTACGTGAAATAGCTACTAACTCTGTTCGGTATTTAAATAGCATTGCCGGAATCATGAGAACGGCGGCGAAAAACAGACGGTAAAATGCGATCATACCGGCTGGTGCATCGGTTGCAAGCTTTACAAGAATCGCTGAGCTAGAAACGGAAATAACACCGATGATGACCGCAATGTATGGATTAAATGGTGGGAAACGCACAGTTGGAATCTCCTCTCTTGTTGTGACGATAAGCCAATTATATCGAAATGAACGAAAAACAGAAAGGAACAATTATTGAACGATTATAAAATATTGTCATGTTTTTGATCCTTTCCTTTTTGTGTAAAGTACGATGTTATGATATACTTTACAAGTTATGCAAACTTTAAAAAATGGACATCCTCATAATGAACGATGAGAAGATGTTTTTATGAAACATTTTATCAGAAAAAATACGTTCGTAGCGATTCATAAATTTGATGGAACGCAACCATAATAAGACAGAAGCGAGTCGTAACGATACGATGTACACGAATAATATTGTACGTACAATGATTCGGCTACATTCATTGTACTAAATTATTACTTCATATAAAAGAGATGTAGGATGTCGAAGGAGAAAAGAAGAAGAATGTTATTATTTAATGATTTACCAATATCGGATGACGTGTTAAAAGCATTGCAAGCTATGGGTTTTGAAGAGCCGACGCCGATTCAAGCAGAGACGATCCCCCCAGCTTCTGAAGGGAAAGATGTCATCGGACAAGCGCAAACGGGAACGGGTAAAACAGCAGCATTCGGGATTCCGATGATCGAAAGCTTCGATAAGAAAACGCGCAATGTACAGGGGTTGGTCGTAGCCCCAACGCGTGAATTAGCGATTCAAGTTGCCGAAGAAATAAATCGGTTAGGAAAATTTAAAGGAATTCGTGCTCTTGCTGTGTACGGTGGTCAGCAGATGGACCGCCAAATTCGCGCATTAAAAGATCGCCCACAAATCGTTGTCGCTACTCCTGGACGACTGTTAGACCATTTACGTCGGCGGACGATTCGCTTAAACGAGTTAAAAATTGCTGTCCTCGATGAAGCAGATGAAATGTTAAACATGGGTTTTATCGATGACATTAAAGCAATCTTACATGCGATGCCAGAAGAACGTCAGACGTTACTATTCTCGGCGACGATGCCAAAAGAGATTCGTGAAATTGCAACGACATTAATGAAGGAACCAGTTGAAATAAAAGTTAAAGCGAAAGAAATGACCGTAAAAAATATTGATCAATATTTCATGGAAGTACCGGAACGGCATAAATTTGACACACTAACGAACCACTTTGACATTCATGCCCCGCAACTAGCCATTGTCTTTACTCGGACGAAAAAACGTGTCGATGAAATAACGGACGGTTTACAAATACGCGGATTTCGTGCCGAAGGAATTCACGGGGATTTAACACAAGGTAAACGAACGTCCGTTTTAAACAAATTTAAACAGGAACGAATTGAAATACTTGTCGCAACAGACGTCGCTGCAAGGGGACTTGATATTTCTGGTGTCACACACGTCTATAACTTTGATATTCCGCAAGATCCGGAAAGTTATGTCCATCGAATCGGGCGAACAGGTCGTGCCGGGCGAAAAGGAGAGGCAATATCATTCGTTACACCACGGGAAATCCCACACTTACGTTTAATCGAACGTGTTACGAAAAGTAAAATGAAACGGCTCGTTCCACCGACTAATGAAGATGCTGCTCAAGGTATGCAACAAGTTACCGCGGAACGTATTGTAAAAGCGATTGATGAAAAAGGTTTACAATCGTTTAATGAAACTGCTACAGAGTTATTGGAAGAACACGATTCTGTTTCAATCGTCTCAGCAGCATTAAAACTGTTGACGAAGGAACGAAAAGATATTCCGGTTCAAATTTCTTCCGCACAACCAATAAGTGTAAAGGGATCGCCCCAAGGACGTAAGCGACCGAATCGACGTGTTCGTAATAAAAATCGCTCCGTTAATCATCGACGTCAAGGGAACTTTCGACGACGTAAAAAGTCAAGGTAAATGAGTGAACTCCTCTTTCATAAGGTGGAAGAGGGGTTTTTTAATATAAACTTTTTATAAAGTAATCCTTAGAACATACACTCTATGTTACACTAATAGAAGAAGAGATGACGTTCAATTTAGCGAATGTTCAACTAGGACAAACTGAGGTGCAACATATGCGAAAACAACCAACTAACTTTATTGCAAGACAAGCAATCAACGTATGGCGAATAACAGCTTCACTTTATATGCTTATTTTATGGTTACTAATTATAAGTGGTTTCATCGTTACTTACATCTTTTCGTTCTCATACATATACGTAGTCATTGCGTTTGTAGTCGGAATTGTGTGTACCATTACGTTCGTCTTCATCATTCCCAAATTGCGTTATCGACGTTGGCGGTACGAAATTTTTGAACAAGAAATATATATTCAGCACGGTATTTTAATCGTGACGAGAACGATTATCCCGATGATACGCGTACAACATGTCGATACGAAACAAGGTCCGATTTTAAAACGGTATAGTTTAGCGACTGTATCGATTTCGACTGCTGCAACGGTACACGAAATACCAGCTTTAAACGAGGCGGAGGCTTCTGTTATTCGTGATCGAATTTCTGTTTTAGCGAGGGTGGATGAAGATGACATCTAACGAAGAACGACAAAAACGAGAGCTACAGTTTACTACGCCATCACGGATGCATCCAGCAGCAATTTTCTTTCGTTTCATTCTAACGATGAAAGAAACAATTTTTGGTCTTGGTATCGGATTAATTATTTCATTGAAAGAGTCGATTTTATTCTTTTTCATTTTTGCCGGATTATTTTTACTTTTTTTAATCGTTTCTAGCTTTTTAGCTTGGCTTCGGTTTACGTTTTGGATTGAAGATGGAGATTTACGTATTGAGCAAGGGGTACTGATCCGTAAGCGACGCTTCGTTTCGTTAAATCGTATTCATAAAATTGATATTTCCGCGAACGTCTTTCACCGGCTTTTCCATTTAGCGAAAGTGCAAATTGATACAGCTAGTAGTGGTGAGGGAGCGGAAGTAACACTTATTGCGTTAAAAATAGACGAAGCAAAAGCGTTGCAACAACAGTTGAAACAGCGAAAACGTTCTTCCGCGATCGTTGAGGAAACAGATGTAGATAAAAAAGTTTATCCGAAAAAACAAATTTCGTGGGAACGATTGTTTATTGCTGGTTCCACATCAGGTAGTATCGGATTTATGTTTTTAATTGCATTAGCTATTTTTAATCAAATTGAAGAGTTACTTCCTGATAAGTTGTATAAATCAGCATACGTCTGGCTTATTAATTTAGGTATTGTTGCGATCATTACGTTCGTGCTATTTTTACTCTTTTTACTTTGGGTGCTCGGCATTGCCGGGACGATGATAAAATACGGTAACTTCAGAATTGAAAAGCGACGTCGTGAATTGCTTATTAAGCGTGGATTACTCGAAGTAAAAGAACTTACCATTCCATTTGATCGCATTCAAGCGATCGGTATCGAACAAAGTCCGATTCGACAACCGTTTAAGTTCGTCCGTATTTTTGCCGTTGTCGCTGGTGGTTCGTTCGACAATTCAGAGTCATTTCCAGTACTTTTCCCATTGTTAAGAGAAGATGAAGTCGAGCCGTTTTTACAGACGTTTTTAACGGAATTTGAACAACTACCGACAAATCTTAAC
>Ga0209487_1003400_pt1 | contig 12510 bp, 10 predicted proteins | sample Poulit2012_FD_187524 | JGI IMG/M metagenome (GOLD analysis project Ga0209487, IMG submission 187524) | Agricultural soil microbial communities from Georgia to study Nitrogen management - Poultry litter 2012 (SPAdes) (version 2) | ecosystem: Environmental > Terrestrial > Soil > Agricultural land... | reverse complement strand
GCCCCGGGGCCCAGCAGTTCGCTTTCAAGCAGGTCGTCCATATGGATGATCAGCCTTGGGGCCAGCATGAAGCGGCTGCCGCCGATGTCCGGCTCGCGCATCAGAACCCGGTCCAGCTTTACCTTCTTCCAGCCCACATCGACGGTCACTCCGGTGTCGGCCTGAAACAGCTGCAGGCCGCGGTCGGCCATCCAGCCGTGACCGGGTCGGGGCGAGGCCGCAACGGCCTGCTGCTCGCCATCAAGCTGTCCGGCCAGCCCCAGCGTGCCGCGCAACGGATAGCGGTCGGTCACCGCTTTCAGATCAATGAGGTGGCTTTCCTCACCCATGAACAGCATGGTGCTCAGGCGGGCAATTTCGGCGGTTTCAAGGCCCAGCTGCCGGGCCTTGAGCCGATACGCTTCCGGCAGCCGTTGCCGGCCGCCAATGGCCAGATCGGCAGCCAGGATCTCGCCCGCCTGGCGCTGCAATGAAGCGCCGACACGGTCGGCAAACAGCCCAACGGCCGACAGCGCCCCGCTGGCCAGCACCAGCCCGGCAAACAGCATCATCAGCGCCCCGGATCGCCACTGGCGCACAAGCAGCTTGAATGACAGCCCGGTCATGCTTTCAACCTCATCGGTTAGACCGTTGCAGGGCGGGAGACAAGCCGGCCGCTGTGCATGTGCTCAATGTGGCCGCAGCGGTGCGCCAGCTGCATGTCGTGCGTTACCAGCACCAGCGCTGTTTCGTGGCGCCGGTTGAGGTCAAACAAAAGGTCGGCCACCGTGGAGCCGGTTTGCGCGTCGAGATTGCCGGTGGGTTCATCGGCAAACAGAAGCCGGGGACGCACAGTAAAGGCGCGCGCAATGGCCACGCGCTGCTGTTCGCCGCCCGACAGCTGCCGGGGGTAGTGTTTGAGCCGGTGGCTCAGCCCGACCTGTTCAAGCGCTTCAAGCGCCCTGTTGCGCGCAGACTTTATGCCGGCTACTTCCAGCGCCAGCATTACGTTGTCCAGCGCCGTCAGGCTGGGCAGCAAATGGAAGGACTGGAAAACAAAGCCGACCTGGCCACGGCGCAGCCGGGCGCGCTCGTTTTCGTCCATGGCGGTCAAGTCCCTGCCAAACAGGGTGACGCGACCGCGGGTTGGCCTGTCCAGGCCGGCCAGCAGGCCCAGCAGGGTGGTCTTTCCGGAGCCCGAGGCGCCGACAATGGCCAGCGATTCGCCCCGGGCCACGGAAAGGCTGATATCGTGCAGAATATCGAGCGGGCCGTCCGGGGCGGCGATGCTGAAACCCAGCTGCTCGGCTGAAAGCAAAACTCTGGCGGTTTGATTCATGAACGGCATTCTCCACGACCAAAAAGCTTTTCGGACTAAAAGACTCCGGACAAAAATTATCCAGATAATAACAGCAGTTTTTCTGCTTGCCGGCATCTGGCTTCCGGCATCGGCGGCCACCGTCATGATTGTTGGCGACAGCCTTTCCGATGCCTACGGCCTCCCGCGCCAGTCCGGCTGGGTTCACCAGCTGACCGAGCGCTGGGACGGCCGGCATGAAGTCGTCAATGCCAGCATTTCCGGCGAAACCACCGCCGGTGCGCTAAGCCGCATTGAAGCGCTTCTGGAACGGCACCGGCCCGACCTGATGGTGGTCATTCTGGGCGGCAATGACGGACTGCGCGGGCTGGCGCCCAATCAGACCGAAGACAATCTGGCGGCCCTGATCGAAAAAGGCAAGGCGGCAGATGCGCGGGTGGCGCTGATGCAGATTCGCATGCCGGCCAACATGGGGCCGGTTTATATCCAGCGCTTTGAGTCGGTTTTTCCACGGCTGGCCGAAAGCCTGAACGTACAACTGCTGCCGTTTTTTCTCGACGGCATTTTTGATCGGCCCGGCATGATGCAGGCGGACGGCATCCACCCGACGGCCGAGGCCCAGTCTTTGATGCTGGAAGCGCTTTTGCCGGCGCTTGAAGCCCTGCTTGCGGAACCGTCACGGGACTAAGTCTTGCCCGCCGGCTTGAACTTGGCGGTATCCTTGTTGGTTCTGGTCCGTTCTTTGCAGTGGAGCCCATGTCCGAACGCGAAATCATGGAATACGATGTGGTCATCGTCGGTGCCGGCCCGGCCGGGCTGGCGTGTGCCATCCGTCTCAAGCAGCTGTCAGCCGACCTCAGCGTCTGCGTCATTGAAAAATCGGCCGAAATCGGCGGCCATATCCTGTCGGGTGCGGTTATAGAGCCCGAGCCCCTGGATGCGCTTATCGAAGGCTGGCGCGACAGCCCGCCACCGATTTGCGTACCGGTCAAGCGCGACCAGTTCATGCTGCTAAACAAGACCGGCGGCTGGCGGCTGCTGACGCCGCCGCAGCAGAACAATCGCGGCAACTTCATCGTTTCACTGGGCGCGCTGTGCGCATGGCTGGCGCCCAGGGCCGAGGCGCTGGGGGTCGACCTTTTCCCCGGTTTTGCCGCCGCCGACCTGTCATACAACGACAACGACGAGGTGCGGGGCGTTGTCATTGGCGACATGGGCGTCGACCGCGAGGGCAATCCCAAGGACAGCTACGTGCAGGGCATAGAGATTCATGCTCCGGTCACCGTGCTGGGCGAAGGCTGTCGTGGGCATCTGACCAAGCGCGTCATAAAAAAATACAGCCTGGATGCCGACTGCGACCCGCAGACCTACGGCATCGGTCTCAAGGAGTTGTGGCAGCTGCCCGAGGGCCGAGTCGAGCCGGGCCTGGTCCAGCACAGCATAGGCTGGCCGCTGCCCGGAGAAATCTATGGCGGCAGTTTCATCTACCACCTTGACAAGGACCGCGTGGCGGTGGGCTTTGTGTGCGGGCTGGACTATCAGGACCCGCGCTTCAAGCCGTTTGAGGCCTTCCAGCAGTTCAAGCATCACCCCAGGGTGCACAAGCTGCTTGAGGGCGGAGAAATCCTGTCCGGGGGCGCCCGGGCCCTGGTCGAGGGCGGCTATCAGTCGCTGCCCAAGGTGGAAATGCCCGGCGCCATGCTGATCGGCGATACCGCAGGCCTGCTCAACGTGCCCAAGATCAAGGGCACCCACCAGGCGATCAAGTCGGGCATGCTGGCGGCCGAGCATCTGGCCGAAGGGCTGACCAGTCAGGGTTTCGATCAGCGGCTGCGCGATTCGGACATCGTTGCCGAGCTGAAAAAGGTGCGCAATATCCGCCCCGGCTTCCAGAAAGGCCTGTGGCGCGGCCTGACCACGGCGGTCATCGAAACCGTCACCGCCGGCAAGCTGCCGCGCACGCTGCCCAACCACGCCGACCACGAACAGTACCGGCGCATTGACGAGCCCGGCTTTGAATACGATTTTGTCGAGCGCGACCTGCCGCCGCGCGACCGCCTGGCAGCCGTGCATTTTTCCGACATCGCCCACGATGAAGACCAGCCTGTGCACCTGAAGATCATCGACCCCGATGTCTGCGTCACCCGCTGCACCGAGGAATATGACAATCCGTGCACGCGCTTCTGTCCGGCCGGGGTTTACGAAATGGTCGAGGACGAGCAGGGGCGTCGCCTGCAGATCAACGCTGCCAACTGCGTGCACTGCAAGACCTGCGATATTGCCGACCCCTACCAGGTGATTGAATGGGTGACGCCCGAAGGCGGTTCGGGCCCCAACTATTCCAATCTTTGATTTTCCAGGAGCTGGACCATGCATGGTGAGTACAAGGTGCCCGGCGGCAAGCTGGTGATGGCCGACGTTGAAGTGGCCGACGGCCAGCTGGCCCGGGTGAGCATTTCCGGTGATTTCTTTCTTGAGCCCGACAGCGCGCTCGAGATCATCGACGAAGCGCTGACGGGCATGCCCGTCAATGCCCGCGTTCCAGCCCTGGCGGCCGCCATAGACAACGCGCTTGGCGATTCGGTGGAGATGGTCGGCTTTGACGCCCACGCCGTGGCCATTGCCGTGCGCCGGGCGCTGGGCAAGGCCACCGGCTGGGGCGATCATGAATTCGAGGTCATCGGTCCGGAGGTCATGGACCCGGTCATGCACGTGGCTCTTGACCAGGTGCTGGCCGAAGAGGTGGTGGCCGGCCGGCGCCCGCCCACGCTGCGTTTCTGGGACTGGGACAGCTCGGTGGTGGTCATCGGCGCCTTCCAGTCCATGGCCAACGAAATCGATCCGGAAGGTGCTGCGCGCCATGGTGTTGACGTGGTGCGCCGGATTTCCGGCGGTGGCGCCATGTTCATGGAGCCGGGCAACTGCATCACCTATTCCCTGGTGGTGCCGCTGTCGCTGGTCGAGGGGCTTTCCATAGAGCAGTCCTATTCTTTTCTTGATGACTGGGTGCTGGGCGCGCTTGAAACGGTGGGTATCAAGGCCCGCTATGTGCCGCTCAACGACATTGCCTCCGAGGCCGGCAAGATAGGTGGTGCCGCGCAAAAGCGCTTTACCACCGGCGCGGTTTTGCACCATGCCACCATGGCCTACGACATCAACGCCTCGCGCATGGTCGAGGTGCTGCGCATCGGTCGCGAAAAGCTGTCCGACAAGGGCACGCGCAGCGCCAACAAGCGCGTTGACCCCATGCGCTCGCAAACCGGCATGGCCCGCGACGACATCATTGCCGCTTTCATTCGCCATTTCGGGCAGCGCTACGACACCCGGCCGGGCAGCTACAGGCCCGAGGAGCTGGAGCGCGCCCGCGAGCTGGTCGAGACCCGGTTCAGCAGCCGGGAGTGGACGCACCGCGTCCCCTGATTTTAGGCAAACAGGGTCAGGATGAAATCGATTCTGCTGGTGGGTTGTGGCGGGTTTGCGGGTTCGGTGGCGCGCTACCTGGCCACTGGCTGGCTGACGCGTCCGGCCGGTTCCGGCGATTTTCCCTGGGGCACTTTTGCGGTCAATATTGCGGGCTGCCTGTTGATTGGACTGCTGGCCGGGCTGGCCGCGCGCAGCGGGGTTCTGAGTGTCGAGGCGCGGCTTTTTCTGTTTGCCGGCCTGCTGGGCGGGTTTACGACATTTTCTGCGTTTGGGCTGGAAGCGGTTGATTTAATGGCGTCCGGACAGGCCGCCACAGCGGGCATTTATGTTCTTGCCAGCGTTGCCGCCGGGCTGCTGGCGGTATGGGTCGGGCTTTGGGCAATGGCCTGAACGCAGCAGGGAGGCGGGGCACAATGGCCGGTTCAGCGGTCGCCCGATCTGCAATAATGAACAGGCTTCACGTTATTAAGGGAACGTTTTGATGGCAAGCAACAGCTTTGGCCGCGTTTTGCAGGTCACCACCTTCGGAGAAAGCCACGGGCCAGCCATAGGCTGCGTCATCGACGGTTTTCCGCCGGGCATGGAAATCACGGCCGAAGAAATCCACGCCGACCTGATGCGGCGCGCCACCGGCCAAAGCCGCTGGACCTCGCAGCGCCGCGAGGCCGAGGACGTGCAGATCCTGTCGGGCGTGTTCGAGGGTAAAACCACCGGCACGCCGATTGCGCTGGTGGTGTACAACACCGATGCCCGCCCCAGGGATTATTCAAAGATTGCCGATCGTTTTCGTCCCGGCCACGCCGACTACACCTGGCATCACAAATACGGCATTCGCGACTACCGCGGCGGCGGGCGCTCCTCGGCGCGTGAAACCGCCATGCGCGTGGCGGCCGGCACGCTGGCAAAAAAATATCTCAGGGAAAGGCTGGGCGTAAAAGTCACCGGCTGGCTCAGTCGTTTGGGCGAGCTGGAGTGTGACCACAGCTTTGATGCGGAAGTGATTGACACCAATCCGTTTTTTTGCCCGGACCGCGAGCGTGTCCCGGTGCTTGAAGACTATATGAAAAAGCTGTGGAAGTCGGGCGACTCGGCCGGGGCCCTGGTGCGCGTTCGCGCCACCGGGGTGCCTGTGGGTTTGGGTTCGCCGGTGTATGCCAAGCTGGATGCCGATCTGGCCGGCGCCATGATGGGCATCAACGCGGCAACGGGCGTGGAGATCGGCGCCGGGTTTGCCGCAGTTGGACAAAAGGGCACCGAGCACCGCGATGAAATGACGCCCGAAGGCTTCGAATCCAATCATGCCGGCGGCACGCTGGGCGGCATCTCAACCGGCCAGCCGCTTGAATGCGCGGTGGCCTTCAAGCCGACCTCGTCCCTGCGGCTGCCTGGAAAAACGGTCAACACCCGCGGCGAAGCGGTTGAAATCATTACCACCGGCCGCCACGACCCCTGCGTGGGGATCCGGGCCACGCCCATTGTCGAGGCCATGATGGCCCTGGTCATCATGGATCACTACCTGCTTGACCGGGCCCAGTGCGCCGATGTGCCGGAACAGAGTCCGCGCATTGCGTAATGCGCCGCTGGCCGGCCCGGTGATCAATTTGACCGGTTTTGAACAAACGGGCACCTGGTCATGTGAGAATGACATTCTCTTTCAAACATTTGAATTGGCGAGTTAAAGCAAAACCAGATATGAGCAAACAGGAACAGGGTTACAAGGTTGCCGTCGTCGGGGCCACCGGCGCGGTCGGAGAAATCATGCGCGAGCTGCTGGCCGAGAGAAAGTTTCCGGTCAGCCAGGTGGCGCTGCTGGCATCAAGCCGGTCGGCCGGGCAGGCCATAGAGTTTGCCGGCAAAAGCGTGGTCGTTGAGGACCTGGACAAGTTTGACTTCAAGGGCTGGGACTTCGCGCTGTTTTCGGCCGGCGGCAGCATTTCGGCCAAATATGCACCGCGCGCCGCCAAAGCCGGCTGCACGGTCATCGACAACAGTTCGCATTTTCGCCTTGATCCGGACATTCCCCTGGTGGTGCCCGAGGTCAACGGCAGCATTCTCGATGGCACGGGCCGGGGCGCCATCATTGCCAACCCCAACTGCTCCACCATCCAGCTGGTGCTGGCGGTGTCGCCCCTGCATCGGGCGGCCACCGTCACGCGCATCAACGTGGCCACCTACCAGTCCGTGTCGGGGGCCGGCGCCAGGGCGCTCGAAGAGCTGGCCCAGCAAAGCCGTGATCGCTTCAACTTCAAGGAAGCCGAGGCCAGGGTGCTCAATGCGCCCATTGCCTTCAACGTCATCCCCATGATCGACACCTTGGGCGACAACGGCTACACCGGCGAAGAGATGAAAATGCACAACGAGACGCGCCGCATCCTTGGCAGTGACCAGCTGGCCGTCAACGCCACGGCCGTGCGCGTACCCGTTTTCTATGGCCATGGCGAGGCGGTGCATCTTGAAACCGCCGAAGCGCTGGAAGTCGAGCGCGCCCGGGAGCTGCTGGCCGCAACGTCGGGAATCCGGGTGATTGAAGACACCGAAATTGCCACGCCGCTGACCCACGCCAGCGGGCGCGACGATGTGTATGTCAGCCGCATCCGGCGCGACCTGAGCCACCCGCACGGCCTGAATTTCTGGGTGGTGGCCGACAACGTGCGCAAGGGTGCGGCACTCAACGCCATCCAGATTGCTGAATACCTGATCGAAAGGGACCGGCTGGCGCGGTCAGCCTGATCATGCGCAACCCGCCTGCGGGCGGGTTTTTGCATCATCTGAACACATTGGTATACTTGCCTGAATTGACGCAGGTTTGCCAAGCAATAGAGGGAAGTGGCTCACATGGCCAAGCATATGTTCAGACTGTCTGTTCCGGCCTTTCTGCTGGGGCTGATTCTTTATCCGGCCGGCGGGCTGCAGGCCCTTGGCCTCGGTGAGGCGCGGGTCGAGTCCTGGCTGGGCCAGCCGCTGGATGTCACGGTGGGTCTGCTTGATGTTGACAGAGACGAGGCCGAATCGGTCCGGGTTGTGCCCGCTTCGCTGGCGGATTTCGAGCGCTTGGGCATTCCCAGCGAGGCGCTGGGATTGGGGCTGGAAGTCGAAGTTGACCGCAGGGCCACTCCGCCGCAGGTTCGCGTTCGATCCCGCCATTCCGCCAATGACCCCATTGTTCGCCTGCTTTTGGATGCGCGCTGGTCCAGCGGGCGGGTGCTGCGTGAATACACCCTGTTCCTGGACCCGCCCACCACGCCTTCAGCGCCCCCGGTTGTTGAGACAGGGGCCAAAAGCAGCCGGCCGGATGCCGCCAGGCCCGTAGCGGATCCGATTCCGTCACGCGAAGCTGCCAGCCGGCCTGCAAGAGCGCAGGAAACCGAAGCTGGAAGCAGCGCGCCCGACGATGCAAACGGGCGGCTGGCGGGCATCAGCGATGACTTTGTTGCCGTGGCCAGCGGCGACACGCTGTGGAGCATTGCCTATGACTGGCGTCCCAGCAGCAGCATGAGCATGGATCAGGTCATGCTGGCCATTTTCAATCTCAATCCCGATGCTTTCATCGACGGCAACATCAACAACCTGCGCAGCTCGGCCCAGCTCGAAATGCCGGATGTTGACGATATCGAATCCATCGGGCGCGCCAGTGCCCGCCGCCAGGTCAGCGAGCACATGAGCCGCTGGCAGCCGGCAGCCAGCGGCGAGGTTCCGGTGGTGTCCGAGGCCGCCTTGCCGGATACCCCGGATCCGGTTTCGGCCCCTGAGCCCAAGCCGGAGCCTGAAGAAGCCGACGCATCTGCCGGAGAAAGTGACGCTGCACAAGCCGCAGGGGAAGACTACCGGCTTGATGTGGTGCCGCCCGATGAAGACGGTTTTTCCGAAGGCACCGCAGTGGCCGAGGATGAGCTGGACCGGGTGGCCGACTCTCTGGCCGAACTGAAAGAGGAGGCCGCAGCCGAGGGCCTTGATGGCGAGGCATTTGACGATCACGCCTCTGAAATTCGCACCGCGCTTGACCAGCGCGACATGGCCGGTCTGGCCGTGGCGGAGGAATCTCTGGCTGAACTGCAGGCCCGGCTGCGTGAAATGCGCGAAGCGCGCGCGCTTGAAGAAGAGGCGGTTGAGCCTGACGTCGCCGGGTCGGACGACCTGGTGGCCGACTATATGCGCGAACTCGAAGACGAGTTTGACATCAGCAGTGGTGATCAGCCGGCGCAGGCCGATTCCGATGCGGATGAGCCGGCCGATGACGAGGAGATTGCCGGTCAGCCGGCTGCCGGCCAGCCCATGACGGTGACCAAAACCTCGGCTTCATCATCGGATTCGGGTGGTTTGCCGGGCTGGCTCTGGCCCATTGCCGGGCTTGTGCTGATTCTGGTGGTTGTCATCGTGCTTCTCAGACGCCGCCGTTCGGAAGCCTTCTCGTCGCTTGACGGCATGGACAGGGCGCTGCCTCCGGTGGATGATGACAGCAGTGACCTGTCCGGCCATCTGGACCGGCTCAACAGGCTGGCTGATGAAGGTCGCGATGACGAGTTTGTCGACGCTTTCGACCAGATGTATCAGCAGGTGGACGATGAAAGCGCGCCTGAATGGCAGGAAGCGCTGCTGCTGGCCCGGGCGCATGCGCCCGACCACCCGCTGCTGACACCACCTGAAATGTCGGCGCCGGATTCCGAAGAATTGGCAGAAGCGCCTGACATCATTGAACCGGAGCCTGCTTACCCTGACGCTGAATTTGACAGCCCGGCGCCTGGTGCGGCCGATGACGATGAATTTGATGTCGACAAGGCACCGGAAGAAGGGGACTCGGAAGAGAAGTTCGACGAAATCGACATGGCCATTCTGTCCGGTCGGGTGGATGAATCAGGCCGTGATGTCCGGGATTCAGCACTGACCGAAAGTGATCCGGAGCCTGATGATCAAGACCTTGACGATTTCCAGGAGCCCGCGTTGCGCCAGGCCGACTGGAGCGGGGCGCAACAGCCTGATGATCGCGAGCCCGCGACGCCGGATCATGAACCCGGCAAACCGGAGCATGAAGGCCGGGCTTTTGATGAGGACAGCGGACTGGATCTTGACTTTGACTGGGCCGAGCCTGTGCCCGAGGAAGAGGCCCCGCAACCGGGTCCGGATCAGGACTCCGGCCGGCATGAAGTCGACGATGACCCGTTTTCGGCTGATTTTGCAGTCGAAGCCGGCGATGACGCTGCTGAAACACCGCAGGCCGATGATGAGGCCGACGAGTGGCTTGAGCAATGGGAGGCGGATGATGCGCCCTCCCTGCAGGATCTGGCCGAGGACCTGGAGCTTTCAGGCGAAGAGCCCGCCGAGGACGCACCGGATGAAGGGCATTTTGACATTGACGGGGGTGATTTGCCCGAAGATGGCCTGGAGCTGGATTTCAGCGATCTTGAAATGAGCGCCGGGCTGCCCGACGAGGCTGAAGCTGCTGATACTGCTGCTGATGATGATGGTGCGGAGTTTGGTGAGCTGCTGGAAACACCCGATGTCGAGCCGTCTCAGTCTGCTCTGAGCGATGAAGACTGCGACATCAAGCTTGATCTGGCGCGTGCCTATATTTCTTCGGGGCTGATGGATTCGGCCGTTGAAGTGCTGGAAGAGGTGGCCAGGGACGGCGGCCCGGAAAAGGCGGCCGAGGCCCGCCGACTGCTTGAAGAGAACCGGTAAGCGGATGAGCTGATGCGCCTGGCCGCTGGTATCGAGTACGACGGCAGCGGGTTTTACGGCTGGCAGCGGCAGCGCCAGTCGCCCACTGTTCAGGAATGCCTGGAACAGGCGCTGGGCCAGGTGGCCAACCACCCGGTGGCCGTACACAGCGCCGGGCGAACCGACACCGGTGTTCACGCCTGCTGCCAGGTGGTGCATTTCGACACGTCTGCCCACCGTTCGGAGCACGGTTGGGTGCTGGGTTGCAACACCGGCCTGGAGGCCGGCATTTCGGTGCTGTGGGTGCGGCCGGTCAGCGATGATTTTCACGCCCGCTTTTCCGCCGTGGCCCGGCGCTACCGCTACAGAATCATCAACCGGCGGGCACGACCGGCCATAGAACGCCAGCGCGCGGCCTGGGTGCGCGTGCCGCTGGACGCCGATGCCATGCATGAGGCCGCTCAGAGCCTGGTGGGTGAACACGATTTTTCAAGCTTCAGGGCTTCGGGCTGCCAGGCCAGAACGCCGGTCAGGCGCATCCACAGCGTGTCGGTCCAACGACGCGGAAATGAGCTCGTGATCGACATCGAGGCCAATGCTTTCGTCTACCATATGGTGCGCAATATTGCCGGCACCCTGATCATGATCGGGCGCGGTGATCGCCCGACAGGCTGGCTCACGGAAGTTCTCCAGGCCGCCGACCGGCGGCTGGCGGGGCCGACGGCACCGTCACAGGGCCTTTATTTTGTCGAACCGGTTTATCCGCCCGGAACCCGTCTGCCGATCGGGGCCGGAGCGGATTTTCCCCAGCGCGGACAGCAGGCATGATTCGTGTAAAGGTGTGCGGCATTACCCGTATTGAAGACGCCCTGGGCGCGGCGGCCGCCGGTGCCGATGCCATAGGCTTGGTGTTCTGGGCCGGCAGCCGCCGGTTTGTCGATATGGAAACGGCGCGCGCCATTTGCCGGGCGCTGCCGCCGCTGGTTTCGCGGGTTGGCCTGTTCATGGATGCCGGTGCCGGCGAAGTGGAGGCCGCGCTGGCGCAGGTCGGACTGGACTGGCTGCAGTTTCACGGGCGCGAGAGCCAGAATTTCTGCCGGCGTTTCGGCCGGCCGTGGATCAAGGCACTGGCCATGGGCGGCAGCCGTCCCGACAGCCCCGACCAATACCTTGAGGCGGACGCTCTGCTGCTTGACGCGCACGCGCCCGGGCAGGCCGGCGGCAGCGGCCGGCGCTTTGACTGGAACCAGGTGCCGGCCCTGCCGCGACCGTGGATTCTGGCCGGCGGACTGACGCCGCAAAATGTGGCCGGCGCCTGCGCCAAACTGAAGCCCGGCGCTGTTGATGTATCCAGCGGCGTGGAGATCAGACCGGGGATAAAGAGTGATAAGCTGATGACCCAATTCATACAGGCGGTGCGCCATGGCTGAAGTTGCCAAAAAACAACCGGAATTGACCCCGTTGCCCGACGCCAGAGGACACTTTGGCGTGTTTGGCGGGCGTTTCGTGGCCGAAACGCTCATGGCCGCGCTCGAAGAGCTGGAGCAGGCCTGGCGCAGGCACTGGTCAGACGAGGACTTTGTGGCCCGTTTCGATTCCGATCTGGCGCATTTTGTCGGCCGGCCCTCGCCGCTGTACGTGGCCGAAAACCTGACCCGAAAGATCGGCGGGGCCAGGATCGTGCTCAAGCGCGAAGACCTCAACCACACCGGCGCACACAAGATCAACAACACCGTCGGCCAGGCGCTGCTGGCGCAGGCCATGGGCAAAAAGCGCGTCATTGCCGAAACCGGCGCCGGCCAGCATGGCGTGGCCACAGCCACCGTTGCAGCCCGGCTGGGCATGCAGTGCGAGGTGTACATGGGCGCCGAAGACGTGCAGCGCCAGGCGGTCAACGTGTACCGCATGAAGCTTTTGGGCGCCACCGTCCACAGCGTCGAGGCGGGTTCAAGAACGCTCAAGGATGCGCTTAACGAGGCCATGCGCGACTGGGTCACCAATGTCGACAACACGTTCTACGTGCTGGGCACGGTGGCCGGGCCGCACCCGTACCCGGCCATGGTCAGGGACTTCAGCGCCGTGGTTGGCCGCGAGGCGCGCCGCCAGATGCTCGACCTTTTCGGACGGCTGCCCGA
>Ga0209487_1003399_pt1 | contig 12510 bp, 11 predicted proteins | sample Poulit2012_FD_187524 | JGI IMG/M metagenome (GOLD analysis project Ga0209487, IMG submission 187524) | Agricultural soil microbial communities from Georgia to study Nitrogen management - Poultry litter 2012 (SPAdes) (version 2) | ecosystem: Environmental > Terrestrial > Soil > Agricultural land... | reverse complement strand
CGTCCTTGACGCCCGTGATGAGGTAGCCCACCTCACCCACCGAGAGTCCGCTCGTGACCTGCGGTTCCGGGGCGGAAACTCCGATCTCGAGGAGCTCGTGGTTCGTCTTCGTGCTCATCATCGTTACCCGCTCCCGCGGGGTGAGGCGCCCGTCCATCATCCGCACGTAGGTGACGACGCCGCGGTAGGCGTCGTACACGGAGTCGAAGATCATCGCCCGCGGCGGGGCTTCGGCATCCCCTGTGGGCGCGGGAATGTCGGTGACGATCCGGTCGAGGAGTTCCTCGACCCCGTCTCCGGTTTTACCAGAGACCAAGAGGCACTCCTCCGGCTCCACCCCAATGAGGTTCGCGAGTTCCTCGGCGTACTTGTCCGGCTGCGCGGCCGGCAAATCGATCTTGTTGAGCACGGGGATGATCGCGAGATCGTTTTCCATCGCGAGATACAGATTGGCGAGAGTTTGTGCCTCGATCCCTTGCGCGGCGTCGACGAGCAACAACGCGCCCTCGCAGGCCGCGAGGGAGCGGGAGACCTCGTAGGTGAAGTCGACGTGGCCGCGGGTGTCGATCATATTGAGCGCGTAGGCGGTTTCCTCCTCACCGGCCATATGCGCCCAGGACATCCGCACGGCTTGGGACTTGATCGTGATGCCGCGTTCGCGTTCGATCTCCATCCGGTCGAGGTACTGCGCCCGCATGAGGCGATCCTCGACGGCACCGGTGAGTTGCAGCATCCGATCGGCGAGGGTGGATTTCCCGTGGTCGATGTGGGCGATGATGCAGAAGTTGCGGATGTGTTCCGGTGCGGTTGCCGCGGGTTGGATCTTCGCGGCAGCTTCAGGGCTCGGAATTGGTGGCACGTAATCCCTTTAATCTCATGTACGGGCAAATACTGCCCCTATGATCTCACGTTTGCTCGCCCCAAAGCACGAGCACCCCCGCAGCTGCGTCGTGAGGGTAGAGTCGCGGTAGATTTTCTTCCTTCGATCCTGCCCGGAAGGCGTCCATGTCGAAGAGCCTTGGCCACCAACTTCGCCGCTTGCTCAGGCGCGAGGTTCGCCGGCGCGCGCCTCGGCTCCTCTCCCGGCGCCGCCCGGGCATGGTCCCGCCGGGGAGACCGGCACCCGCGGGTGGCACGTCCGGTGGCCCCTCGCCCCACGCCGCGCGGGAATATCCGGTTCCATCCTCCGGTCTTCCCCCACTCGAGTACGCCCCGCAGGCCGACGGTGAACCCGATCCGGGCGAAATAGTGTGGGCATGGGTGCCGTACGAAGACGATCCGCGGCTCGGAAAGGACCGACCGGTCCTCGTCATCGCCCGGCTGCGGGGCGGGTTCTTAGGTTTACAACTCACGAGCCAGGACCACTCGCGCAACCCAGAGCGGGAAGCACATTTCGGTCGCCACTGGCTGAGTATCGGCAGTGGCTCGTGGGATTCCCAGCGGCGCGATTCCGAGGTGCGCCTCGATCGGGTGCTGTTCCTTCCGCCACTAGGAGTGCGCAGAGAAGGCGCCTCGCTCGATAAACAGCGCTACCTTGAGGTCGCTGCGGCGCTGCGCGCGCTGCACACGTAGGGGCGCGCAGGTTCGCGTAGGTAGGTGTGACGAAACCAACCCGGATTGGCGCCCTCCAGGTTCCCCTCGGCGGGTGTACTGCGAGCGTCTGTCTGCTAAAGTGTCTCGTTGGTTACCTTTAGCGTCAATACGCTGAGGTAGATGTTCGCTAGACCATTCGCGGGTCCCCCACACCTTGTCCAGGTCGGCGATCAGCCCTCTTCGATCAGTATCCGATCGCGTAAGCGAACGTACGAGAGAGACACTACGTGGCAAACATTAAGTCCCAAATCAAGCGGAACCGCACCAACGAGAAGGCTCGGCTGCGCAACCAGGCAGTGAAGTCCGCCCTCAAGACTGAGGTCCGCAAGGTCCGAGCAGCCGTTGCTGGCGGCGACAAGGACGCAGCGGCAGAAGCGCTCAAGGCGGCCTCGCGCAGTCTCGACAAAGCTGTGAGCAAGGGCGTAATTCACAAGAACCAGGCAGCGAACCGCAAGTCGGCGCTCGCCCAGCAGGTGAACTCGCTCTAGGGCATCACGCGTTAAACGCCGGGCCGCGCACCAAGGTAGCGCGGCCCGGCGTTTTGTTGTCTCCAAGCACTCGTAGGCCGTAAGGTGCCCTCAAAGCCGCCACGACGGCTGCTTTACTGCCAAAATCCGGTTTCCGCCGGGCCGACAAGGGTGTAAGGCCGGCGGTTTCGCGGATTCGGCAGCACGAAACCCTTTTCGCCCAGGAGTGGGCCCGGCGGGCGGCCGCGCTCGGTGGCGGGTGCCCGGGGGGCGGGCCGCGCTACACCGCGCCGTGCTTGCTCAACTTTTGCTGCACGTGGTCGACGAACTCCTGCGCCCGCCCCGTCGGTTTCGGGGTGGCGAGGCTGACGCCCACGAACAAGACCACCGAGGCGAGGAGACCCCACACTCCGCTGCCCTGGCCGAGGAGTTTGGTCTGGGTGAGTTCCAGCACGAACACCAAGGTGCCACCGAGGATGATCGAACACAGCGCCCCGGCCGCCGTTCCCCGCCGCCAGAAGAAGGCGCCGATGAGCGCGGGGACGAGCACCAGCAGGCCGGCGGAGGCCGATACTGACAGCACCGCGATGAGGCTGAGCTCCAGTTGTGCAAACAGGTACGCGAGCACCGCGATGACCGGCAGCAGGATTTTCCCGACGGCCAGTTCCTGGGTATCAGTGGACCCCTTCTTCAGAACGGAATAGACGTCGCGGGCCGCCATGGAAGAGAGCGTGAGCATGATCGAGTCGATCGTGGAGACAGCCGCGGCGATGATCCCGATCATCACGATCACGGCGAGCAAGGTGGGCACGAGCCCGGAGGCGAGGAGCTTCGGTGTGGCAAGGTCACCAGTTTCCAGGCCGGGGAATTGGATCGCCGAGGCGAAGCCCCACACGACGGCCACGAGCGTGTAGAGGAAACCGAAGACCATGAAGCCCAGCAGCATGTGCCGCATGTCCTTCATCGACCGCGGGGTGAAAAGACGTTGGCTCACCTGCGGGTTAGAGAGGCTGAAGAACATCCACGGCAGCGTGAGACCGAGGAAGGTGCTGAAGGTGAAGTAGCCCGTGCCCGGAACGCTCAGCGCTCCGGGGTGATCGGTTTGGAGTTTGGAGAAGAACCCGGAAACTCCCCCGAGTTGGTGCACCACGACGATGACGACGATCGTCGCCGTGACGATCATGAAGAGCGCCTGCAAGGTGTCCGTCCACGCGACGGAGCGGAGCCCCGCGACGATGCTGAACACGATCGCGAGAATCGTGGCGAGCACGGTGCCGGTGGTGAACGAGATCCGCCCATCGGTCATCCCCGATACGAGGTACCCCACCCCGGCGAGTTGCACGGCGGCGTAAGGAATGAGAAAGATCAGGCTGCACAGCGCGGCAACCGTGCCGACGGCGCGGTTCTGGTAGCGGTCGCCGAGCATTTCTGAGGGCGTGACGTACCCGAATTTCTTGCCGGCGAGCCAGAACCGGGGGCCGAAGATCAGCACCAGGGTGACTCCGCACAGGTAAATGAGTTCGAACCCCAGCGCGCCCACCCCGCCGGTGTAGGTGAGTCCGGCGAGCCCGATGAGCATGAACGCGCTATAGGTGGTCGCGCTGTAGCTCATCGCGGAGACGAAGCCGCCCATTTTGCGGTTACCGAGGAAGTAACCGCTCATCGTGCCTTGGTTATCGTGGCGGGAAAGAATCGCGGTGGCCCCGGCAACGACGACGTAGATCGCGATGCCGATCCAGATCCAAGAGGTACTCACCTTCAGTCCCTCCAGGAAGCGCTAACAACGGCGTTGATCGCAATGACCAACATCGTCACGATGGTCCAGAACAGGAAGCTGCCGTACCAGGCATCGAGGCCGGCAAGGAGGGTGAAGGGCACGACGAATGCGGAAATAATGAGTACCGCAACGGCGATGAGCCATAAGGACTTGCGGTTGACCACAAGCGATCCTCTCAATGGAAGTCAGCGGATGGGCGCGTGCCTCCCCTCACCTGCGGCGGGGAGGCCTACCCGCCCGAGACTAACTGTTGTGCACGAGCGCGCGTACGTCAATTACACGCCGGATTCGTCTCACATTCCGCGCCGAACGTGCACTCACCCGCGCCCCGCCCGCTCCCAGAGCCGCGGAAGCACCTGTTCCCGGTAGGTGGAGATGAACCGGGATTGATCGGGATCGGGATCGTGAAACACCAGGTGGGTGAAGCCCATCTCGACGTACTTCCAGATCTGCTCGGCGTGCTCTTCTGGGTCATCGGAGACGATCCAGCGGGTGACGGTGCGCTCCACGGGCAGCGCATCGGCGAGCCGCTCCATTTCGACCGGGTCCCACACGCCTACTTTCTCCTCCGGTGACAGCGCGAGGGCGCCCCAAAACTTCGTCACCTCCCGGGCGTGGTCGAGGTCGGAATCGAAGGACACCTTCACCTCCATCACCATGCCGAGATCGGCGGGGTCCCGCCCGGCCTTCGCAGCCCCCTCCCCGAGCGCCGGCAGGAGCCGGTCGGTGTAGAGCTCCTCCCCCTTACCGCTCGTGGTGATGAACCCATCGCCGATCTCCCCGGCGAGCCGGGTGGCAATCGGCCCGGAGGCGGCGAGGTAGATGGGCACCTGCTCTGCGGGAAGGTCGTAGATCGTGGCCATCTGAGTCTGGTAGAAGTCTCCTTCGAACGTCACCCGCTCCTCGGTCCACAATTGGCGGATGAGCGCGACCGCCTCTCGCAGGCGTGCCCGGCGTTCCTTCCCGGCGGGCCAGTCGATCCCAAGCGGGGTTTCGTTCATCGACTCCCCCGTGCCGACCCCGAGAATGATCCGGCCCGGGGCGAGGCAGCCGAGGGTGGCGAATGCTTGGGCGATGAGGGCCGGGTGGTAGCGCAGGGTCGGGGTGAGCACCCCAGTACCGATGGTGATCCGCTCGGTGCTCGCGGCTGCGGCACCGAGCCACGGAAGCGCGGCGGGCGCGTGCCCGCCGTGGTGGCGCCAGGGCTGCAAGTGATCCGAGAAGAACACCGAATCGAAACCTGCCGCCTCGGCTTCCTGGGTGAAGCGCAGGAGTTCGCGGGGCTCGAATTGTTCGGAGGAGGCCTTGTAACCGAATTGGATCATGTCGTGTTTCCCTTTCCTAGTGCCCGCGCGCGCCAGCAATCGTGAGGATGGCGCGTTCAACGGCGAATTCTGGCTCCCGGGATTCTCCCTTGACCGCGGCGTCGGCATCGGCGACGGCGATTATCGCCTCCGCCAGGCCACTCGGCGACCAGCCGCGCAGCTCCCGCCGCGCCCGATCCATCTGCCACGGCGGCAATTTCGGTGCGTGGTTGGCCGACACCAGCGCCATCGTGCGCAGTTTGGAGGCGAGCACCGCGACGATGGGCACGGGGTCGACCCCGGTAGCGAGGGCGTGCCGAAGGAGGGTCACCGCCGTCGTCGCATTGCCGGCGACCGCCGCGTCGGCAACCTTGAACCCGGTGGTCTCCACCCGACCGCCGTAGTAGGTGTCCACGACGTCGGGGGTGATCCGCCCGGTGGTGTCGGCGATGAGTTGTTTGCAGGCGGAGGCGAGTTCGCGCAGGTCGCTACCCGTTGCCTCTACCAGCGCACGCACCGCGTCGGGTGAGGCGTCTCGCTGGGCGCGGCGGAACAGCCCGGCGGCGAAGTCCACCTTGTCGGTCTCCCGGGTGAGAGGATCACAGGGGATGACCGGGAATTTGCGTTTCGCGATGAGGTCGAGAAGTTTCTTGCCGCGCGTACCCTTTTGGTGCCGGAGCACGATCGTCGTGTCGGGTTCGCCGGTAACGGCTTCGACGTAGTCGATCATGTCCGCAAGGAACGCGTCGTTCGTTGCCTCCAGCGCATCGACGACAATGTGGCGGCGTTCGTCGAACAGGGACGGGCTCGTCCACACGTGCAGCATGTTCGGCTCGTACACCGAGGCATCGACCCAGATGATCTCCACATCCGGATCCCGCTGGAGGGCGAGTTCGCGGAGTTTATCCGTCGCCGCGTCAACGAAATACCCCTCGGACCCTTTCAGGAGGGTCACGGGCGCGAGTTTGAGCGCGTCGATGTTGAGGGTCTTCTTCTTAGGGGGCATGTTCTAAGCCTGCCACGTTCTCCTCCTCCCCACCCGCCGCAGCCACGCCGCCGCGCCGAGGGTGAGGGCGATGAGGGCAGCCACCCCAGGCGAACCCGCCGGCCACGCGACCTTCGCGCCGGGTAGTCCGGCGAAAAAGAGTGCAACGGCGGCGATCCAGCCGGTGAAGTAGCTCGCCAGCGACGCCGCGAGGGTGGCCACACTGGGCGCAACGGTGCTCAGCAGCGCACTCACGAGCCCGAGGATCGTTGCGGGGGCGAGCGCGGGAACGGCGAGAAGGTTCGCGGGGACGGAGTAGGTGGCGAGCGTCGCCTCGAAGGTCAATAGCAGCGGGGAGCACCAGGCCTGCGCGGCGAGAGGAACAGAGACCGCGCGGCTGAGCAGGGAGGATCCGAGGAACTGACTGATCGGGCCCGCCCACAGCATGATTCCCAGCGTCGCCGCGACCGAGAGCGCAAACCCGATCGAGGTGGCGAGCCAGGGGTCATAAGCGAGGAGCGCCGTCACCGTGAAGAACAGCACGGGAACGGCGAGCCGGGGGCGGCCCGCCGCGAGCGCGGCGAGGGTGAGGAGCCCCATCCCCGCGGCGCGGAGCACGCTCGGAGTCGGCAGGACCACGAGGACCATCGCGGCGAGGACGAGGCTCGCGAGCGCGGCGCGGACCCAGGTGGGCGTGCGGGCGAGGAGGACCAACACGGTAGCAACGACGACGGCGACGTGGGCCCCGGAGACCGCAGTGACGTGAGTGAGGCTCGTGGTCCGCATCGCGGCCGCGATGTGCTCGGGCAGACGGCGGTCATCGCCGATCGCCACCCCGGGTACGAGCCCGCGGGCGTGTGGCGGCACGTGGGTGCTGACGGAGCGCAGCCCCTCTCGGAGTTGATCGACGAGCCGAAACGACCCTGTGGGAGGCGCCGCGCGGTGGACGTCACTCACCCGCAGGAACAGCCGCTGTTCCTCCCCCGCGGCGAGGTTTCCACTCACGACGACCCGCTGGCCTACCCGCCAAGCGGAGTCCGCACCAATGAGGTAGGCAGGGACCCTCACCGCGATCTCCTCCTCGCCGGTGGTGAGGTGGGTGAGGAGACCGTGCGCGCCGAGGCCCGCCGCGCCGCGTTTCACCTCGGAGGTGAGGCGCAGGTGGATGCGCCCGCTGGGGTCGGCAAAATCAACTGCCGCCTCCGCTGCGTGGGCTCGGTGCGTGACCTGCGCCCACGCCACTGCCCCGGCGGCGAGGGTGACGGCGCAGCCCAGTGCCGCGGCAAGGCTCGCCCACCCGCGCCAGTGGGGCCGGTGCCGGGGAGCGCGGCGAGGCCAACCCAGGCACACGAGCCCGGCGGTCGCTACTGCCGCGAAGAAAGCGGGGGCGAGCGAGGTCTTCACTGCGACGAGGCACGCCGCCCACGTTCCGATGGCCCCGGGGGCGAGCCGGAGATCCAGGGGCGTGCCCGCCCTCGCGGGGGTGCTCACACGGTGACCTCCGTGCGCAATTGGCCCATGAGCGCCGGGCCGATCCCCGGCACGGCCTGCAGATCCTCGACCGCAGCGAATTCGCCGTGTTCCTCCCGGTACCGGGTGATCCGCTCCGCGAGCACCGGACCGATCCCGGGCAGTTGCTGGAGTTCTTCGGCGCTGGCAATGTTGATGTTCACCGTTGCGGTGCCGCGGGCACCGCCGTCAGCGGCACCGGCCGCCGCCGCGGGCGGTTCCTCACCGGCGGCGGGGACGTAGACCTGTTCCCCATCGGCGACACGGGCAGCAAGATTGACCGCCGCGAGGTCGGCATCTGCCGCCGGACCGCCCGCCTCCGCGAGGGCGTCGGCGATCCGGGCGTCTGCGGGCAACTCAATCAGCCCCGGAGTGGCGACTTTACCGGCGACGTGCACGAACACCGTTTCTGAATTCGCGGCGTCCGCTTCCGCGCCGGCTCCGGCGGGCAGGGGTTCACCCGCCCCGGCGAGGACCTGATCCGGCACCTGCACCGGGGCCGGGGACGGGGCGAGTTTCCATGCCCCCACTCCCGCCGCGCCGGCGGATAGGACCACCACGGCCGCCGTCGCCGCCGTCCGGCGGGTGATGCCCCACCAGGTTGCCCGCCTGGGCTCGTTGCGGGCGGGCGGGGCAGGGTCGGCGACCCAATCGTCGTCGTCGAAGGTGCGGGTGGAATGTAGGCTGCTCACACATCGGACGTTACGAGCCCGGCGCGCGAGCGCCCCGCTGCCCGGCCAGCCCTGTGGAGCGCAGGCCGGGTGGGGATAACGGTTACTTCGCGGGCACGATGTTGACGAGCTTGGGCTCGCGCACGATGACGCGGCGCACGTCCGCCCCGCCGAGGGCCCGAACGACGCCCGGTGCTTCGAGAGCTGCGGCCTCGAGGTCGGCGGCGGAGATCGAGGGCGAGACCTCGAGTCGGTCGCGGACCTTACCGTTGATCTGCACGACGCAGGTGACGGTCTCTTCCACTAACAGCGCCGGATCGGCCTCCGGGAACTGTTCGTAGGTGATCGTCTCGGTATGCCCGAGTCGCTGCCAGAGCTCCTCGGCGATATGTGGAGTGAACGGGGCAACCATGACGACGAGCGCCTCTGCCGCTTCCCGCGGCACCTGCGCGAGCCCGGTGAGGTGGTTGTTGAGCACTGTGAGCCGGGCAATCGCCGTGTTCGGGCGCATCTCTTCAAGCTCCGTGCGTACCTCCGCAATCGTGCGGTGCAGCAGGCGGGCGGTCTCCTCATCCATCGACGCGTCGGTGACGGTGAGTTCCCCGGTCTCCTCCGAGACGACGTTGCGCCACAACCGCTGCAGGAACCGCTGAGCCCCGACCACGGCGCGGGTCTCCCATGCGCGGGATTGGTCGAGGGGGCCCATGCTCATCTCGTACAGTCGGAAGGTGTCGGCGCCGTACTCGGCGTACATCTGGTCGGGGGTGACCATGTTGTTGAGCGATTTGCCCATCTTGCCGTATTCGCGGAACACCCGGGTGCTGCCCCAGAAGAACTCGGAGTTCCCGTGTTCGTCGGTGTGTTCTTCCACCTCTTCGGCGGGCACGTACACGCCCCGCTCGTCGGTGAAGGCATATGCCTGGATGTAGCCCTGGTTGAACAGTTTCGCGAACGGTTCCACCGAGGTGAGGTGGCCGAGGTCGAACAGCACTTTGTGCCAGAACCGGGCGTACAGCAGGTGCAGCACTGCGTGCTCCACCCCGCCCACGTACAGATCCGCTCCCCCGGTGGCCCCGGCCGAACGCGGGCCCATCCAGTACTCTTCAAGATCGGGATCGACAAACGCCGCTTCGTTGTCCGGGTCGAGGTAGCGCAGTTCGTACCAGCACGAACCGGCCCAGTTGGGCATCGTGTTCGTATCCCGCCGATACGTTTTGACGCCGTCGCCGAGGTCGAGTTCGACGTTCACCCATTCCTCCGCACGGGACAGTGGGGTCTCGGGTTCGCTGGTGACGTCGTCATCAGCGTAGGTGCGGGGGGTGAAGTCGTCCATCTCCGGCAGGGTGATGGGCAGCATCTCCTGAGGCAGCGAGTAGATCCGCCCGTCCTCGTCGTAGACGACCGGGAACGGCTCTCCCCAGTAGCGTTGCCGGGAGAACAACCAGTCCCGCAGCCGGTAGGTGACGGTCGGCTTGCCCAGCTCCTTGCCTTCCAGCCAGCCGATGATTTTCGCCTTGGCCGATTCGACGTCGAGTCCGTTGAGGGAGATCTCCTCGTTCGCCGAGTTGATCGCCTCGCCGTCGCCCAGCCACGGGCCTTCGTGGCCCTCGGGCACGGCGACGGTGCGCACGATGTCAATATCGAACGCTTCGGCGAATTCCCAGTCGCGGTCGTCCTGGGCGGGCACGGCCATGATCGCCCCGGTGCCGTACCCCATGAGCACGTAGTCGGCGATGAACACCGGGATGGCTGCGCCGTTCACCGGGTTCGTCGCGTAGACCCCGGTGAACACCCCGGTCTTCTTGCGGGCCTCATCGGTCCGCTCTGCCTCGGTGCGTTCCGCGGCCTCGCGGCGGTAGGCCTGGACCGCCTCGCCCGGGGTCGCGTGTCCGCCGGTCCAGGCGTCCTTCGTGCCAGCCGGCCACTGCGCGGGGATGAGTGGGTCGAGGGCGGGGTGCTCGGGGGCGAACACCATGAACGTCGCGCCGAACAGGGTGTCGGGGCGGGTGGTGAACACCTCGACGCTCGAATCGGCCGCCGGGCCGGTGAGGGCGAACGTGACGTTGGCACCGGTCGAACGTCCCACCCAGTTGCGCTGCATGAGCTTGACCTTCTCGGGCCAATCGAGGCGGTCGAGGTCGGCGATGAGGCGGTCGGCGTAGGCGGTGATCCGCATCATCCACTGGCGCAGGTTGCGTTGGAAGACGGGGAAGTTCCCGCGTTCGGAGCGTCCCTCGGCGGTCACTTCCTCGTTCGCGAGCACCGTGCCGAGGCCGGGGCACCAGTTCACGGGCACGTCGGCGACGTAGGCGAGGCGGTACTCGCCCAGCGCCTCTTCCCGTTCCGCACCGGTGAGGTCCGCCCACGCCCGGCCCTCGAACGCGCCGGGCAGGGCCCGGGTGCCGGCCTCGAATTGGTCGATCAGGGTGGCGATCGGCCGGGCGGCGCCCGCAGAGCCGTCGGGGGCGGTGGCGTCCGGGTCGAACCAGGAGTTAAAGATTTGCAGGAAGATCCATTGGGTCCACTTGACGTAGTCGTCGTCGGTCGTGGCGAACGAACGCTCCGGGTCGTGGGCGAGGCCGAGCCGGTGCAGCTGGCTGCGCATGATCGCGATGTTCTCGTCCGTCGTGATCCGCGGGTGCTGGTTCGTTTGCAGCGCGTACTGCTCGGCGGGCAGGCCGAAGGCATCGTAGGCGAGCGCGTGCAGGACCTTGTGGCCGGTCATCCGCTTGAAGCGGCCGATGACGTCGGTGGCGATGTACCCCAGGGGGTGGCCCACGTGCAGCCCCTTGCCCGAGGGGTAGGGGAACATGTCGAGGAGGTAGAACTTTTCGCGGGTGTCCCCCGGGGCGGGGTCATCGGTGTGGAAGGTTCTCTCTTCGTCCCACCGCTGTTGCCAGCCGAGCTCGATGTCTTGGGCGAGTTCGGCGGTGTATCGGTACGGCGGTGCTGCAGGGGTCGACATGTTTTAATTCCTTGAAGTTTTGTTCGGTCTCACAACAACGACCCCTCAACAAACGTGAGAGGTCGTCCGCGCTGGTGCGGCGCGATCGCGCGCCCGCCTGCTGACCAGCGCGGCTAACTAAGCAGATCCGACGGTGCCATGGCGGCCATTCTAGCGCACCGCTTCTGCGAGCTTGCCCTGCACGAGGGCGCGGGCCTGTTCGGCGATACGTCCCGCTCGGCGGTCGAGTTCGTCGGTGGGAACCCCGCCGGCCTGCCAGTCCTCCGGCGTGGCGTAGACGGCTGTGGGCACGACAAGTGAACCGAAATAGGTGAACAAGGGACGCAGCGCGTGGTCGATGACGAGCTGGTGGCGCACGCTGCCGCCGGTGGCCCCGAGTACCACGGGTTTGCCGTGCATCGCCACGGGGTCAACGAGGTCGAAGAACGCCTTGAACAGCCCCGCGTACGAGCCGCGGAACGTCGCCGTCGTGGCGAGGAGGAGGTCGGCACTCTCGACGGCCTCGAGGGCTTCGGCAAGCGCGGGCGCGGGGAACCCGAGGGTCGTAGCGTCCGCGAGGTGGCTGGCGACGTCGCGAAGTTCGATGAACTGCACCTCCGCGCCCATGCGCTCGGTGAGGTGACGGGCAAGGAGCCGGGTGAGTTCGGTGGTTGAGGAGGGGAATCCGAATCCCCCTATGAAAGCGGTAATCTTCATCAGTTGGTCCTTCGGAGCTTTCTGCACAGGTCAGTGAGCTCGGCGAGTTCGGCGTCGGTGAGGGGCGCTAGTTCCTTAGCGATTGTACGCACGTGCCGGCGCCCGAGGGTTTGTTGCATCCGGGCACCGGCGTCGGTCAGCGCGACGTCGACCGCCCGCCCATCGCCGGGGTTGGGGCGCCGTTCAACGAACCCCTTCGCGGCGAGCCGGTCGACCATGCGCGACATCGAGGGCTGGCTCAGCAGCGCGTGGGCGACCAGTTCCCGCATCGGGAGCACCCCGCCGCGTTCAGCGAGGTTGAACAACACGTCGTACTCCCGCGCGGTGAGGGGATCGAAATCCCCCGCCTGCTCGAACCTGCGCATGAGGTGGGATTGGGTGCGCAGGAGCGCCTCCCAAGTCTGTGCCGCTTGGCGGATCCGGTCAGGCATTCGGGGCACGCCCCGTCACGGTATCCACCGCCGCCTCCCGTGGTTCGGTGGCTTCCCCCGCGGCCCGTTTCGCCGCGACCATGCTCGCGTGGGTGGGCGAAACGGGCCGCGG
>Ga0209487_1003397_pt1 | contig 12511 bp, 9 predicted proteins | sample Poulit2012_FD_187524 | JGI IMG/M metagenome (GOLD analysis project Ga0209487, IMG submission 187524) | Agricultural soil microbial communities from Georgia to study Nitrogen management - Poultry litter 2012 (SPAdes) (version 2) | ecosystem: Environmental > Terrestrial > Soil > Agricultural land... | reverse complement strand
CAGGACGACGACCGTGACCCCCTGCAGACGCATCACCTCGTCGAAGATCCGGTCCGCGGAGGCGAAGAACAGCGGCCCTCCGAAGTGGACGATCGCGATCGATTCGTCTCCCGGCCCCGCATCCGGCCGGTCGGACAGGTGCTCGATGCGCACATCGGTGGTCGACGAGAGCTTGCGCAGAGCGAAGAACGCGGCCACGACGACACCGATGCCCACGGCCACGATGAGGTCGAAGGACACGGTGATGAGGGCGGTGATGACGAAGCCGGCGGCATCCGATTTCGTCGACCGCAGGATCGCACGCATCGTGGGCACGCGGACCATCCTCACCGCGGTGACGAAGAGGACCCCGCCGAGGGCGGCGAGCGGGATCCGACCGACCGGGGCTGCGGCGACGAGGACGATGAGCAGCAGCACGAGGGCGTGGACGATGGAGGCCAGGCGGGTGCGCCCGCCGGCGCGGATGTTGACCGAGGTGCGGGCGATGGCACCGGTGGCGGGGATGCCGCCGAAGAGCGAGGACCCGATCGACGCGATGCCCTGGCCGACCAGCTCCCGGTCCGGCTGGTAGGCCCCGGCGTCCGACATCGACGAGGCCACCCGTGCCGACAGCAGGGACTCGATGGCCGCCAGCGCCGCGATCGTCCCCGCCGCCGGCAGCAGCGTCGGCAGCGCGGCCGGATCGATGATCGGCACAGCGGGGGAGGGCAGGGACTGCGGGATGGACCCGATCGTCGCCAGCGGATTGGGCACGATGCCGGCGATGACGGTGACGATGATGATGCCGATGAGCGAACCGGGGATCGAGGAGTGGATCTTCGGCGCCAGCACCATGCACCCGACCACGATCGCCACCGCACCCAGGGAATAGGGCAGGTAGGACCAATCGGCGGTGGAGACGAGCTGGATCGCTGCGGCGAAGGCGTTCGTGCTCACCTGTCCGGGCGGGAGATCCTCGGGCGTGGTGACGAAGGGCACCTGCTGGAGGAAGATGATGGCGGCGATGCCCACGGTGAAGCCCTCGATCACCGGCCACGGGATGAACGAGACGGTCCGGCCCAACCGCAGCAGACCGGCCGCGGCGACGATGATTCCGGCGATGAGGGTGACGGCGACGACCGCCTGCGGCCCGTGACTGGCGACGATGGGCACGAGCACGACGGCCATGGCCCCGGTCGGACCCGAGATCTGGACGTGCGAGCCGCCGAAGACCGCGGCTAAGAACCCGGCGACGATGGCGGTGATGAGGCCCTGCTCGGCCGTCAGTCCGGAGCTGACACCGAAGCCGAGGGCCAGCGGGAGGGCGACGATGCCGACGGTCGCACCGGCCAGCAGGTCCTTCGGCCAGGACCGTCGTGCCTCACGGTAGTCGGCGAGCGAGGGCAGCAGGCTGCCGGCATGTCGCAGCATCGAGGCTGGGCTCATGCCGTTCCCGTGCCGGGGATCCGGGGCAGGGTGCGGGCTTCGGAGAGGCGTTCCTCATCCTCGGCGAGCATGGTCAGCAGCAGGCCTCTGGCCACCGCGAGCAGCTCGGCTGTGCGGCGATCGGCCAGCCGGTAGTAGACATGGCTGGCCCGCCGTTCGGATTCGACGAGGCGGTGCCGGCGCAGCACGGCCAGATGCTGCGACAGATGGGAGGCCTCGAGTTCGGTGTCGGTCTGGAGATCGGCGACGCTGACCTCCTCGGCGCCGGAGAGCAGCTCGAGGATGCGGATGCGCCAGGGGTGGGCGAGGCCCTTGAAGAGGTTCGCCTTGACCTCGTACAGGGGACGCTGAGAATGATTCAATGGCATGATGAATCCATCATATCAGGAGGTCAGAAAGGCGCGACTTCGGTTTCGACCAGTGGACAGCCGGGTGGGTGTGTGCGGCCGGGCGGGGGGCCGGTTCAGTCCGAGAAGTTCTCGGCCACCTCGGCGGCGATGGACTTCGCCTCATCCGAGCTCGGGCCGTCTGCGGAGAACACGGCCCTGCGGTAGTACCGGAGTTCGATGATGGAGTCGATGATGTCACCGAGCGCGCGGTGTCCGCCGTGCTTGGCCGGAGCCTGGAAATAGGCGCGGGGGAACCACTGCTTGCTCAGCTCCTTGATCGAGGAGACGTCGATGATCCGGTAGTGCAGGTGGTCGACGAGCTCGGGCATCTGCTTGTTGAGGAACACCTTGTCGGTGCCCACCGAATTGCCTCCCAGCGGAGCCTTGCGCGCCTCGGGGACGTGGGACTTCACGTATTCGAGGACCTGGGCCTGGGCGTCGTCGACGGTGGTGCCGGAATCGAGTTCGGTGATCAGGCCCGAGGAGGTGTGCATGTCCGTGACGAACTCGTTCATGTTCGCACGCGCGGCGGCAGAGGGTCTGATGACGATGTCGATGCCTTCGTCGAGGGGGTTGAGCTCGAAGTCGGTGACGATCGCGGCCACCTCGATGAGTTCGTCCTTGACCTCGTCGAGGCCGGTCATTTCGCAGTCGATCCACACAATTCTGTTGTTGCTCACCCGACCAGCTTAGGCCAGGCGGGCCGGTGGCGGCATCCCCGGGCCGCTGACGGCCTGCTTGTCGGCGCCGCTGCCGGGCCGCTCTCTTCGGCGGCAGGCCCGTGGCGTCTGTGAACGTCGACACACACTGAGCGTGGGCACAAAGGGGATATCCGGCATGTGACTTAAACTTGAAGAGTCCCCGAACCAGGGGTGCCATTTTGCTCGGCTGAGGGAAGGTACGCACGTGCGTTACACATTCGCTGTGATTCTCATGGTGGTGGGCGTCGTTGTCGGTGGCCTCGGGCTCCTGCAGAAGACCCTGTGGGCCCCGGAGGACACGATCACTGCCACGGCGGAGATCGATGCCGACAAACCGGCCGTCATCATCGACCCCGGAATGCTCAATCTCTACGAGACCCCGGCGACCCTCACGGTCAAGGGCAGCGGCGACCTGACGATCGCGCAGGCTCCGATCGACAACGTCGAGGCCTGGGCGGGGGACTCCGCCTACGACCGAGTCACCGGCCTGGCCGAGGAGGGCGAACTCACGACCAAGGCCACCGACGGCGAGGAGCAGGTCCCGGACCCCGCGGGCGCCGACCTGTGGCAGTCCCAGGTCACCGGCACCGATTCGGTCGAGCTGGAATGGAATGACGAGGCCAACCGCACCGGCTTCCTCATCGCCGGCGAAGGCGATCCCGGACAGGTGAAGTCGGTCGCCCTCTCCTGGCCCAATCACGCCGAGACGCCCTGGGCGATCCCGCTGATGATCATCGGCGGCGTCGCCTTCATCGCCGGCCTCGTGCTGCTCTTCATCGGAGCGAACCGGGCGAAGAAGGAGGCGAACCGGCGCAGGGCCCGCCAGGAGCGGCGCCGCAAGCTCGCCGAATTCGGCACCGCCTTCGCCATCGTTCCCGTGCTCGCACTCAGCGCCTGCGGTTCCGAGGAGCTGCCGAAGCCCGAACCCTCGGAGGAGCCGAGCTCGGCACCGGCCGGGGTCACCGATGACCAGGCCCAGCGGATCCTCGAATCGGTCGCCGACCAGGTCAAGGCCGCCGACAAGGACACCGATGAGAAGGCGCTGGCCAAGCGCGTCACCGGCCCTGCCCTGCAGCAGCGCGAGGACGTCTACAAGGTCAAGGACAAGGTCGAGGACCAGAAGCTGCCCCCGGCCGTGGCCAGTGAGGACATCGTCGCCAACTACACCGCGGCCACCGATGCCTGGCCGCGTATGACCAGCATGATCACCTCCGCCGGGGGAGACTCTCAGCTGCTCGTCCTCACCCAGGAGGACCCGCGCAGCGACTACAGACTGTGGTCGCAGACCCAGCTGGTCTCGGGCACGAAGCTGCCCGAGCTGCCCGACTCCCGTCAGGGCGCGAAGATGCTCGAACCCGGATCCAAGGACTTCGTGGAGACCCCGGAGAAGGTCGTGGCCCACTACGCGAAGGCCCTGGGAGAGGGCGAGGGATCGAAGGAGGCGAAGAAGTTCGACTCCGACGACTTCTCGAAGTCGATCTGGAAGAACCAGAAGGAGCAGAAGGACAGCGCCGAATCCGGCAACGCCGAGGTCGACTACAAGTACACTCCGGGCAAGGAGCTCGTCGCTCAGGGCACCGCCGACGATGCCGCCATCGTCACCGGGGTGATCAAGGCCGAATCGACCATCAGCCCCGAAACCGACGAAGACCGCACCGGCACCCTGACCCTGTCATCGCCGCAGAAGGACCTCATCGGCTCGGCGACCACGCAGCAGCCGGTGACGACGAAGACCACACAGGTGCTGACCTTCCTCGTGCCCGAGGACGGCAAGGTCAAGCTCATCGGCGGCCTCGAGACCCTGTCCGGAGCACAGGCGGGCTGATCGGCACATGAACCGGTGCGCGGGCGGGACGGAAATAGCGGCGGCCCAGCCGGTGTTGATACGTTCTGTTGGACAGATACGGACCAGGTGAGAGACCGACTTCGCCGGCCCACCGATAGCGTCACAAAGGAGACCACGTGTCAATGGATCCCTCGCAGGAGAACACGCAGCAGAACCAGGGACTCGACCTGTCGGCTGTGCGGAGCAAGAACCTGCCCCCGGAGCAGGCCGGCGGGCAGGGGCGGGCCCCGGCGGGTGCCGGCAGCGGTGCCGGCGCTCAGGACCCGAATGCCGTCGCCGTCGCGTCCCTGGTCTTCGACGTCGACGAAGCCAGCTTCAACGACGTCGTCGCGATCTCGGACCGGGTGCCCGTCGTCATCGACCTGTGGGCCGAATGGTGCGGTCCGTGCAAGCAGCTCTCACCCGCCCTCGAGCGCGTCACCGAGGACTATGGCGGACGTCTGGTCCTGGCCAAGGTCGATGTCGATGCGAACCCGCGCCTGCAGCAGGCCTTCGGGGTGCAGTCGATCCCCACGGTCGTCGCCATCGTCAAGGGCCAGCCCGTGCCGCTGTTCCAGAGCGCGGTGCCCGAAGCGCAGATCAGGGCCTACTTCGACGAACTGCTCAAGCTCGCCTCCGAGAACGGTGTGACCGGATACGCCGTCACCGACGGTGCCGAGCCCGAACCGGCCGGCCCCGCACACCCGGAGGCCGAGGAAGCCCTGGCCAAGGGCGACTTCGACACCGCGGAGAACCTGTTCAAGGCCGCACTGGCGTCCTCACCGGCCGATGAGGAGGCGAAGTTCGGTCTCGCACGAGCCGGACTCGGCCGCCGGCTCATCGACAAGGAACCGGCCGATCTCATCGCCGCCGCCGAGGCGAACCCCAAGGACGTCGAAGCGGCGAAGGCCGCCGCGGACGCCGAGGTCGTCGGCGGCAATGCCAGCGGAGCCTTCACCCGTCTGATCTCTCTCATCCGCACCACGGCGGGCGAGGAGAGGGAATCCCTGCGCCTGCGGGTCCTCGAGCTCTTCGAGGTCCTCGGCGCCGATGACCCAGCCGTGACCAAGGCACGGACCGCACTCATGAGGGCACTGTTCTGATCCAGCGCATCCGCCTCATCACAGCCATCCTCTTCGGCATAGCCGCGCTCACGGTCGCCGGACTGGTCATCTCCGCACTCTCGGTGGTCGGAACCGACGAGATCACGGAGACTCCCTCGTTCGAGGTCGAGGACGGAGCCTATGCCGTCGTCCTCGACGAGGCGATCGTGCCCTATTCGGGGTCGTCGGTGACCGTATCGGCGAAGAACTCGAAGGGCACCGAGCTGTTCATCGGCACCGCCAACGGTGTCGACGCCGACAGCTACCTCGACGGGGTGGCCCAGGAGCAGATCAGCGATGTGACCTTCCCGAAGGAGACGGCGCACCGGTTCCTGCCCGGTCAGTCGAAGCCGGAGGCGGCCATCGGCGATCGTGACTGGTGGATCAGCCGAGACACGGGGAAGTCGGTGTCGAAGACCTTCGACCTCGACGCCCAACCGCAGGTGCTCGTCATCGCACCCGCGAACTCCGATGACAGTCTCGAGGGAACGACGGTGGACCTGAACATGCGCGTCAACGGTGTGCTCGGACTCAGCCTGCTCGGCATCGCCCTCGGCGTCATCCTGGCCGGATTCTCCGTATTCTTCTTCATGCGCTGGTGGGGCTCGCGCATCCGCCCGCCGAAGAAGGACGTCGATCCTCGCCCCGACGACGGCAGCGACGGCGGCCCTCTGGGCAGGAATCGATCGACGCCTGCTGAGTCGTCGGGCCGGCCGACGCGTGCCGACGATCAGTCCGGCCCGGAGACTCAGCCGATCTCGACGGTTCAGCCGGGGGAGGCCCCGCCTCGGCGACGGGATCTGCGGAGGCGCCGGTCGCTGCGCGCGGTCACGGCCGCGTCCCTGGGCACCGGACTCCTCCTCAGCGGGTGTGCGAGCATGCCGATCGCCAAACCCAGCACTCCGGACATCACCCCGTACGAACGCATCGCGCTGCGGCCGGGGGAGGCCGGGGAGTTCATGACCGACTACACGGAGTCGCTGGACAAGACGCTCGGAGACGACGGCGACGGTCTCGACAAGATCCAGGCCGCTCCGCTCATCGACCGCACCCGCGCCCAGATCCAGATCGCGGACAAGGCCGACCAGAAGCTGCGGGCACCGAACTTCACCGAGGTCGTCGCCGGCAGCCCGAGCTTCACGGACTACCCGATGTGGTTCTACGCCTTCGGCACCGCGGACGAGAAGTCAACCGACGGCGACGAGCAGCTGACCCAGGTGATGCTCGTGACCCGGGAATCGGCCTCGGCCGAACCGCTCGTGCGCTCCTCGTCCTACATCCCCACCGACCAGATGCCGACCCTCATGGCCGATGACGCAGGCGCCGTCGAACCGGGACCGGACGACTTCGATGAGGAGCTGGACACCTCGGCCGATGATGTCGCCTCGTTCCTCGTCGACGGCAAGGCGAAAGACAGCAAGGGGAAGTCAGGCGCCCCCGACGGTCTCAAAGAAGGCGGATTCAAGGGATTCCGCGACTATCTCGACGGTCTGCGGGACAAGGACTCCGGCTTCGACAAGGTCGACGTCGACTGCAGACCCTATGACGACCTCGACTTCGAGAACATGACGCTGAGCACGGACAACGGCGCGATCGGCATGGGCGAGGTCCGCTGCACCCTGACGATCGAGGTCCCCACCGACTATGCCCTCGACCTCGGGGACACCGTCGAGGCCGTGAAGACCAACGACAAGGACGGCGACACCGTCAAGGTCGACACCGCCCATCCCTATGTGCTGATGAAGACCGGGGATTCGCTGACGGCCGTGGCCACCGATTGGGATGTGCTGTCCTCACGCGTCGAGTGACAGCGGGCTCAGCCCTGCTTCGCCCTGCGGCCGACCCGGATCAGCCACCACAGGCCGATGAGCGGCAGGACGAGTGGGATGAACCCGTAGCCGATGCCGAAGTTCGACCACACCGACGGCTTCGCGAAGTCCTCGGGGTGGGTGTGGCTGAGGATGCCGACGACGATGACGCCGATGAACTCGATGACGCAGGCGCTGATCGCGATCCGGTGCGAGACGCGGTTGCCGATGACCAGGCAGACCGTGGCGAGGATGTAGATGACCGCGGCCAGGGCCGACAGCGAATAGGCGACCGGGGCGACATCGAATTCGCGGATGAGCTGATAGCCCGCCCGCGCCGTGGCCGAGAGCGCGAAGACCCCGTAGACGGCCGTCAGCGCCCGGCCGGGGCCGGTGTGCATCGCCGAGAACGGGGTGCGCGCCCGCTTCACCTGCTTCTCCTCCGCCTCGGCATCCTTGGCCGAGGCGGCATCGGTCCCGCCGAATCTGCTGCGTCTCTTCACTGCCAAATCTGGTCCAATCTCTCGATCATCACGATCACCGTCAGCCCTGCCGCTGCCAGCACCCCCGGACCCCACCGGCTGAGTTCGGCGAACGCCCAGAACCCGGCCAGGGCGATGACGAGGATCGCGGTGATCACGTAGCCGAAGTAGAGCAGCGGGTCGACGTCATGAGCGGATCCGAAGGTCGCGATCGAGACCACGAGCTGCACGATGAGCAGCAAGAGCAGCAGGGCGGCGGCCGCCAGAAGCGCCTTGCCCGCCGGCCTGTTGCGGATGGTCTCGACGATCGACCACAGGGTCAGGATGCCGGTGACGGCATAGAGGACGATGGTGAAAACGGTGAACACCCGACCCAGTTTAGTCTCCGCCGGCGGCCGGACCGCAGTCGAGCCGGTCACGGCTGCGGGTGAGATGCCGCACGGGACCTGGCCGAAGTCGGACACACCCCCTAAAATTGCCAGGGTGCCCATCTATCTCGACCACGCAGCCACCTCGCCGATGCCCGCCGAGGTGCTCGAGGTGTACACGAGGGAGCTGGCCCGCCGGGCCAATCCCTCGGCCCTGCACGCCGTCGGGCAGGCCGCACGCATGCGCATCGAGGAAGCGCGTGAGGACATCGCCCGCGCGGTCGGTGCCGCCACCTCCTCGGAGGTCATCTTCACCTCCGGAGGCACCGAGGCGGACAATCTCGCCCTCAAGGGCCTCTACCTGACCCGCAACAACGGCTCGTTCGACGCTCCCACCCGACCCCGGGTGCTGACGACGAGGATCGAACACCATGCCGTGCTCGACTCCGTCGACTGGCTGGCCGACCTCGGCGCCGAGGTCGTCGACCTCGAGGTCGACTCGACCGGACGCCTCGACCTCGAAGCGGCCCTTGCCGAACTGCGCCGGGACCCGGAGGCCACGGCGCTCATCAGCGTCATGGCCGCGAACAATGAGATCGGCACCCTGCAGCCGCTTCGCGAGATCGGCCAAGCGGCCGCCGAACTCGGCGTGCCCTTCCACATCGACGCCGTCCAGGCACTCGGACAGATCCCGCTGGACTTCGCCGAGATCGGGGCGACCGCGATGACGATCACCGCACACAAGATCGGCGGTCCCGTGGGCATCGGCGCGCTCCTGCTCGACCGCTCGGCGGCTCCGACGCCCATCCTCCACGGCGGGGGACAGGAGCGCGGGGTGCGTTCGGGAACCCTCGACGTCGCCGGCGCTGTCGCCTTCGCCGCGGCGGTCGAACTCGTCACCGGCGATCTCGAGGCGCGGGCGGCGCGGCTGTCCGGCCTGCGCGACCGCCTCATCGCCGGCGTCGAATCCGCCGTCGACGGCGCTCGGCTGTCGGGACCGCGCGGTCAGGGCCGCCTGCCGGCCAACGCCCACTTCACGTTCCCCGGCTGCGAGGGAGACTCGCTGCTGTTCGGTCTCGACGCCCGCGGCCTGGCCACCTCGACGGGTTCGGCCTGCTCGGCCGGAGTCTCCCGCCCCTCGCATGTGCTCCTGGCCTGCGGGATGGACGAGGATGCCGCCCGGTCCGCCCAACGTTTCAGTCTCGGTCACGACACGACCGAAGACGATGTCGATGCCCTGCTCGCGGCCCTGCCCGAGGTCGTCGAACAGGCACGCCGAGCCGGGATGGTTTCGGCAACACCCCGATGGATGCAAGGAGCATCATGAGAGTACTCGTCGCCATGTCCGGCGGGGTCGATTCGTCCGTGGCCGCCGCACGCGCCGTCGACGCCGGCCACGAGGTCGTCGGCGTCCACCTCGCCCTGTCGCGCATGCCCGGAACCCTGCGCACCGGATCGCGCGGCTGCTGCACGATCGAAGACTCCCGCGACGCCCACCGCGTGGCCGGGATGCTCGACATCCCCTTCTACGTCTGGGACTTCTCCGAGAGGTTCAAGGAAGACATCGTCGATGACTTCATCGCCGAGTACGCGGCCGGGCGGACCCCGAACCCGTGCATGCGCTGCAATGAGCGCATCAAGTTCGCCGCCCTCCTCGACCGCGCGCTGGCCCTGGGCTTCGACGCCATCGCCACCGGCCACTACGCCGAGGTGGTCCGCGATGAGGACGGCAGGCCCGAACTCCACCGCGGTGAGGACCTGGCCAAGGACCAGTCCTACGTCCTCGGCGTGCTCACCTCCGATCAGCTCGAGCACTGCTACTTCCCGATCGGTGCCACCGCCTCGAAGGCCGAAGTGCGCGCCGAGGCGGCCGAGCGCGGGTTCTCCGTGGCCGGCAAGCCCGACTCCTATGACATCTGCTTCATCCCCGATGGGGACACGAAGGCCTGGCTGGCCGATAAGATCCCCATGCGTCCGGGACTCATCAAGGACTCCGAGGGCGAGGTGCTCGGCGAGCACGACGGGGCGATGACCTACACGATCGGACAGCGCAAGGGCCTGGGCATTCAGAAGCCCGCTCCTGACGGCAGACCGCGCTTCGTCACCGGCCTCGATCCGGCCACGAACACGGTCACCGTCGGTTCGCGCGCCGATCTCGCCGTCTCCCATCTCACCGGCATCCGCACCTCCTGGGCGGGGGCGGCACCGGCGGACATGGGACAGAGCCCGCAGTCCGCGATCGACTGCGAGGTCCAGATCCGCGCCCACGCCGACCCGGTGCCGGCACGCGCCTGGCTCGGCGAATACGTCGCCGAGGTGCCCGAACACGAAGCGAATCCCGTCGTCGACGAGGTCGAGGTGCCCGCCGCGCGCCCGGCCGGACAGCTCATGCACGTCGATGTCGACGAGGAGCTGTCGGGAGTCGCCCCCGGTCAGACCATGGTCATCTACCGCGGCACCCGGGTCCTCGGCCAGGCGACCATCGACACCACGGCGAAGGACCGCGTCGGCCCCGAGCGTGCCGCCGCCGGCCTCGGCGCCTGAAGCGCCGTCGGCCGAGAAGCGCCGCTGGCAAGACGGGCTCGGCGGGCAGCCCCGAGTGGCCGTGCATGACGATACGCTGAGGACATGAAGGAATTTCCCCAAGATGTCGTCACGGCACCTTATGGAACCTGGTCGTCACCTCTGGACGCCGCCGAGGTGGCCGCCGGCGCCGCTCCGATCTTCGATGCGGCCTTCCGCGGTGACGACATCTTCTTCTCGACGAAGCTGCCGGCCGAGAAGGCGCGCACCGGGCTCGTCCGCACCTGCCTGGCACGTCCCGGCCACCGTGAGCAGATCCTGCCCACGGGCTTCAACATCCGCTCGGCCGTCCACGAGTACGGGGGAGCGTCCTGGGCGTTGGACCCCGGCAGCGAGGTCATCTACTTCGTCAATGCCGCCGACCAGCGGGTGTGGCAGATCATCCCCGGCCGAGCCCCGCACCCCCTGACCCCGGACACCTCGGGACTCGTCCGCTACGGGGACCTGCATATGAGCCCATGGGGTCTGCTGTGCGTGCGTGAGGACTGTCGGTCCACTCGACGCGAACGCGCCATCGTCCTGCTGACCAAGCACGGAACGACGAACGTGCTGTCCACGCACTCCCACTTCATGGCCTGGCCCCGACTCTCGCCTGATGGCAGCACACTGGCCTTCATCGGGTGGGACCACCCGAACATGCCCTGGGACGGCACGAACCTGTGGCTGATCGATGTGCGCACACCCGCCACTCCCGCGACTGCCGTGCTCATCGGCGATGCCGTCGACCGTCCCCTGCACGATCCGCCGGCGACCGCGAGCCCCACCGACGGGGGAGTCTCCCTGCTGCAGCCGGAGTTCACCTCGGACTCCTCCCTCCACGTCATCTCCGACCACCGCGGCCACTGGGCACTGTACAGCCTCGACTTCACCCCTGGAGCCGGCCGGCCCCTGACCACCGACGCCCACCACGCCCCGGCGACCACGCAGCTGGGACTCGAGATGCTGCGCGGCGTCCTCGACACTGGTCGGGACACCGTGGCGTACGCGGGTCGAGAGACCGCGTCGTATGCAGCTCGGGACACCGGCGGTGAGATCGGCGGCGCGCTGTGGCAGCTCGGCGCGAAATGGCACCTGCACGACGGGGATGAGGTGTGGGCGCACGCGCAGTCGTCGACGGCCACGCTGGTGCGCTGCCGGTCCGGTGAGGGCACGTGGGACGCGCTCACCCCGATGGGAGAGACCTTCGGGACGATGGACCTGCTCGACCTCGGACGCACGCACCTGCTGATGACCGCCAAATCGACGAAGAGGCCCGGCGTCCTCTACGCGGTCGAGAGAGCGACCGGACTGTTCACCGAGATCGCCCGGGAGCGGCTCGACACCCATCAGGACTACTACTCCCAGCCCCGTGTGGGCGAACTCGGCGGGGTGCCGGTCGTCATCCATCCTCCGCACAATCCCCGCTTCGCCGCCCCCGAGGCCGAACTGCCGCCCTATGTGGTCTCGATCCACGGCGGGCCCACGGGACAGGCGACGCCGGACATGTCGGCACGAACGAGCTTCTTCACCTCCCAGGGGATCGGCGTCCTCGAGGTCAACTACGGCGGTTCGACCGGCTTCGGCCGCGCCTGGCGCAACCGTCTGCGCGGGCAGTGGGGGATCGTCGACGTCGAGGACACCGTGGCCGCCGTCGACGGACTCGTCGCCGCCGGCCTGGCCGATCCGGCCCGCATCGCGATCTCCGGGGCCTCCTCGGGAGGGTGGACGGTGCTGTCCGCCCTGGCCTCCACCGACGTCTTCGCCTGCGGCACCTCGTACTTCGGTGTCACCGACCTCAGCCGTTTCGTCGTCGACACCCATGACTTCGAATCCCACTACATCGACGGT
>Ga0209487_1003396_pt1 | contig 12512 bp, 9 predicted proteins | sample Poulit2012_FD_187524 | JGI IMG/M metagenome (GOLD analysis project Ga0209487, IMG submission 187524) | Agricultural soil microbial communities from Georgia to study Nitrogen management - Poultry litter 2012 (SPAdes) (version 2) | ecosystem: Environmental > Terrestrial > Soil > Agricultural land... | reverse complement strand
CCCAGGCCGGCGATCTCAGCCATTACTTCCTCGCCGCTGCGCTCCGCGCCCCAGTCACGCAGGTCGTCGTTCACCCAGCCGATCGGTCCCACCCCCAGGGGGTTAACCATCAGAGCATCACCTTCTGCCGGGAACGGCTCTTCTCGTACTCGCGGCGGGCAGCGCGCACTTCCTTGCGGCCGCTCACTTCAGCGACCGGGACATCCCACCAGCCGCCGTAGGACGGCACCCGCTTCTCCGGATCGGTGCGCACCACGATCACCCGGACGCCGTCGAGCCCGGGCGCCCCTTCCAGGGCGCTGCGCAGTGCTTCGGCGTCATCAACGAAGAACGAGTGGGCTCCGAGCGCCCGGGCGTGGGCCGCCAGGTCGAGTGTCAGGTAAGGACCGTCAAGCTGGTCCGTCTCCTCAGCGCGCATGCGCAGCTCGTTCAGGAAGCCGGGCGTGCCGGTGGAGCGCTGCAGCCCGTGGATCGACTGGTAACCGTGGTTGTCGACCAGGACGATGGTCAGGTTCATGCCTTCGGTGACGGCGGTGACGATCTCGGAGTTCATCATCAGGTAACTGCCGTCGCCGATGAACACGACCACCTCGCGCTCCGGTTCAGCGAGTTTCACGCCGATGCCGGCGGGGATCTCGTAACCCATACACGAGAAACCGTACTCGAGGTGATAGGCTTTCGGGTCTTCGGGACGCCACAGTTTCAGCAGGTCACCGGGCATGCTGCCGGCCGCGTTGATGACGGTGGCGTGACCGCCGAACGAGTCGTTGACCATGCCGATGACCGCGGACTGGGCGAGGGCACCTTTGCCTTCCACCCGGCGCAGTTCGTCGACGGTGCCGTCCCACTCGCGCTTCAGGCTGCTCACTTCAGCCAGGTAATCACCATCAGGCTGCCGCTCCTCGCCCAGCAGGGCACGCAGCTGCTCCAGCCCGGTGCGTGCGTCGGCGATGAGTGGCGCGGCCCCGAGCTTGAAGGCGTCCATGGCCGCGACGTTCAGGCCGATGACCCGCACGTCGTCCCGCTGGAACGCGGTCCTGGAGCCGGTGACGAAGTCGCCGAGGCGGGTGCCCACGGCCAGTACCAGGTCAGCCTCAGCTGCGAGGGTGTTGGCGGCGCTGCCGCCGTTGGCACCGACCGGCCCGGCGTTAAGCGGATGGTTCCAGGGCAGAACGCCCTTGCCCGCCTGGGTTTCGACGACCGGCAGGCCGTACTTCTCGGCGAAGGCGGCCAGTTCCAGGCTGGCGCCGGAGTAGATGGCGCCACCACCGGCGATGAGGACGGGCCGCTGCGCCTTCTTGAGCAGTTCTGCTGCCTGGGCGAGGGACTCCTCGTCAGCCGGCTGGCGCCGGATGTGCCAGTCGCGCTCGTTGAACAGGCTGGCGGGCCAGTCGAACGCTTCGGCCTGCACGTCTTCGGGCAGGCTGATCGTGACGGCACCGGTGTCGGCCGGATCGGTGAGCACCCGCAGGGCAGCCAGCAGCGCCGAGGGCAGCTGCTCGGGCCGTTCGATGCGGGCGAAGAAACGTGAGACAGGCCGGAACGCTTCGTTGACCGTCAGTTCATGGGAGTGCGGCTGCTCGAGCTGCTGCAGCACGGGATCAGGTGCGCGGTTGGCGAAGTAATCGCTGGGCAGCAGCAGGACAGGTAACCGGTTGACGGTCGCTCCTGCCGCGGCGGTGACCATGTTGAGCGAGCCGGGTCCGATCGAGGCGGTGACCGCCTGCAGCTGCAGCCGGTCCGTGTGTTTGGCGAAGGCCGCGGCGGCATGCACCATCGCCTGTTCGTTCTGGCCCCGCCAGCTTCTCAGGCCGGCTTCGGGTCCCAGTTCGTGCAGCGCCTGGCCCAGCCCGGCGACGTTGCCGTGGCCGAGTATCGCCCAGACTCCGGGGATGAGCCGCCGGCGCACGCCATCGCGCACCGAGTACTGCGCGGCCATGAACCTGACGAGCGCCTGTCCGACGGTCAGGCGGACGGTTGTCATGATGTGACCTCCAGGGAGCCGGGGACCGTTTCCCGGTTCCCGGACGGTGAGATCCGTTGCTTCAGCATAGCAAAGGCACCAGCTGCGTCAGTTCCCGGACCGGCGCAACGGCCCGCGCAGTTCTGCGGCGCTGTCAAGCAGCTTCTCACCGGCTTCGCTGAGCAGCCGCAACCGCCCCGTGGCGTCGACCCCGGCGGCCGTGCCCCGGATGGTCTTGCCGCGCGAGCGCAGCTCCAGCTGTTGCCCGGCCAGTGCATCCAGTGGCGCCCACAGGGCGGGCAGTTCGCTGCTGCGTGAGTGCATCAGCTGCCAGCCACTGCTGATGCCACGGAGGACCAGTTCGTCGACCTCGGCCGGCTCCAGCTCCTCGAGTCGTGCTGCTCCCGGCGGCACCTCGTTGCGCACGTTGACGCCGACACCGGCCAGCAGGTGACCGCTGCTGCTCTCGCACAACAGCCCGCCGGCTTTGCTGCCTGCCAGCAGCAGGTCGTTGGGCCATTTCAGCTGCAGCCGGTTCGTACTGAGGGCGCCGTTCAGCGCCTGGGCGACACCGATGGCGATGAACAGTCCCGCCGCAGGCAGCACCGGGCCCTTCAGCGCGGCACTCTGCCACGAACCGCCCGGTCCGCTCAGCCAGTCGCGCTGGCGCTGACCCCGGCCGGCCGTCTGCTCAGCAGCCCGGATGACCAGTCCATCAACCGGTTCACCGCTCTCAAGGCGGCGCCGCAGCTCGTCCTGGGTGGAACTGAGCTGGCCGAACCGTTCGACCCGCCAGCAGACGTCCGGCATGGTTCAGAAGCCGACGGCCTGGCCGTCCTTGCGGTGATCGCTGGCAGCGAGGTACTGCCCGTCAGCGAGCCGCTGCACCAGCTGCGCCCCGCCGAACACACCCTGCTCGCCGGTGCTCACCTGATGACCGAGCCGCGTAAGCCCCTCACGCACCTCGGAGCTGACGCTGTCCTCCAGCAGCACCTTCAGTCCTTCCTGCACCTGCCAGCGGGGCGCGTCACTGGCAGCCTGGGCGTTCTGGCCCCACAGTTTCATGCGCAGCACCACCTGCAGGTGCCCCTGTGGCTGCATGGGGCCGCCCATCACCCCGAAGCTGAGCTCGGGCTGGCCGCCCGTGGTCAGGAAGCCGGGGATGATCGTGTGGAACGGGCGCTTGCCCGGGCCGACCCGGTTCGGATGCCCCTCCTGCAGGCTGAAGCCGGCGCCGCGGTTCTGCAGGGCGATGCCGGTCTCGGGAACCACGATGCCGGAGCCGAAGCCCATGTAGTTCGACTGGATGAGTGACACCATCATGCCGTCTTGATCCGCGGCACTCAGGTAGACGGTGCCGCTGCCCGGCGGCCGGCCATGGCTGAAGTCCTGGGCGCGGCCCGGGTCGATCAGCCGGGCGCGTTCCTCCAGGTAATCCGGGTCGAGCAGGGCGCTGCTCGCCACCTTCATGTGGGCGGGGTCAGCGACGTAGCGGTGCGTGTCCGCGAAGGCGAGCTTCATCGCCTCAAGCTGCAGGTGCAGCGCCTGAACGGAATCAGGCTCGTGCTCGGCGATGTCGGTGTGCTGCAGCAGACCGAGCGCGGTCAGCGCGGCTATGCCCTGACCGTTCGGTGGCAGTTCATGCAGTTCGCTGCCTGCGAAGCCGACATGAATGGTGTCGACCCAGTCCGGCTGGTGGGCTGCGAGGTCAGCTTCGGACAGCCAGCTGCCCCCGGATCGGGCGTGTGCTGCGATCTTCGCGGCCAGGCTTCCTTCGTAGAACTCACGGCCGCCACTGTCGGCGATCAGCTGCAGGCTGCGGGCGTGCCCGGGCAGCCTGATGAGCTCGCCCGCCTGCGGCGCCCGCCCCTCGCTGGTGAACTCCCGTACGAAGTCCGGCTGGTCCTTGAGCGGACCGGCGGCTGCGCGCTGCCAGGCGGCTGCGGTGATGGGACTGAGCAGGTACCCGTCAGCGGCGTAGCTGATGGCGCTTTCGAACAGCTCCCTGAACGGCAGCCGCCCGAACCGGTGCGACAGTGCGGCCCAGCCGGCCACGGCTCCCGGTACGGTCACTGCCTCCCAGCCGTGGGTCGGCATCGTGCTTCTGCCGGCGAACGCCCCGGCATCAAGCTTCGCCGGCGAGCGGCCGCTGGAGTTCAGCCCGTGCAGCTGCCCATCGGCCCACAGGATCGCGAACAGGTCGCTGCCGATGCCGTTGGAGGTCGGTTCGACCACCGTGAGGGTGACCGCGGCAGCGATGGCGGCGTCAACGGCGTTGCCGCCGCGCTGCAACGCCTGCAGGCCGGCCTGGGCCGCAAGTGGCTGCGAAGTGGCAACCACGTTGCGGGCCAGTACCGGCATGCGCTGGGACGGGTACGGGAACTCGCTACTGAATCGTGCGCTCATGCGTGCGAGCGTACCGCTTCAGACTCAGCCTTTCACCGCCCCGGCCGTCAGACCCTCGACGATACGGTTCTGGAAGATCAGCACCAGCGCGATCAGCGGGATGGTCACCACGATCGCAGCCGCCATGATCTCGCCGAACGGCTCCTGGCGCTGCAACTCACCGCTGAACAGCGCGATGGCGACCGGCACTGTCCGGGCCGCAGGTTCGATGCTGGTGAACGTGAGCGCGAACAGGTACTCGTTCCACGCCTGGATGAACGCCAGCAGGCCGGTGGTGACGAGCGCCGGCGCTGTCAGTGGCAGCAGCACCTGCCAGAACGTCTGCATCATGTTGGCACCATCGACCTGAGCTGCCTGCAAAAGCTCTGTCGGCATGCTGCGGAAGAACGAGGTGAGCACCCAGACGGTGAACGGCAGGGTGAAGATCAGGTAGGAGAGGATCATGCTGGGTATTGCAGGGATGTCCAGCACGTTGATGACCGCGTACAGCCCGGAGAGGACGGCGATCTGCGGGAACATCGTCATCGACAGGATCACGTAAAGCGATACGCTCTGACCGCGGAAGCGCAGCTTGCCGAGCGCGAAGCCGGAGAACGATCCGACCAGCAGGCTGATCAGGGTGACGCTGGTCGCGACGATGAAGCTGTTGAGCAGCCCGCGCATGAACGCTTCGTTGCGGAACACCGCCTGGAAGTTCACGAAGGTGATCTGCTCCGGCCAGTAGGTGGCGGGCGTGCGGATGAGTTCCGCATGCGGTTTCAGTGCGCTGATGAGGGCCCAGTAGAACGGGAACATCAGGTAGATGAAGATGATGACGACCAGCAGGTAGAACAGGACCGTCAGCAGGGGATGCTGTCTTCTACTCATTGCGGTTCACCCCCAGGGCGCGGATGTAGAACAGTGCGAACAGGAAGATGATCAGGAAGATGATGACGCTTGAAGCCGACGACAGCCCGACGTTGCGGGCGTTGATCAGCTGGTAATACGCGAAGCTGGCCATCGAGTTGCGGGCGTCACCGAGCACGACCTGGAACAGGTCGAACACCCGCAGCGCATCCAGGGTGCGGAAGATCAGGGCGACCGCCAGGGTCGGCATGAGCAGCGGCAGCGTGATGCTGAAGAAACTCCGGATCCGACCGGCGCCATCGACTTCAGCAGCTTCGTACATCTCGCTGGGGATGGTGGTCAGACCGGCAAGGATGAGGAGCGCCATGAACGGCGTCGTCTTCCACACGTCGATGGCCACCATGCTGGGGATCTGCAGCGACGCCGTCTGGAAGAAAGCGAAGTTGCCGTCCGTCAGCCCGAGGTCATAGAACAGCGTGTTGAAGAAGCCTGCGCGGGTCGGCTGCAGCATCCATTCCCAGATGCGCGCGGAGACGACGGTGATCACGGCCCAGGGCACCAGCATCGCGGCCCGCATGACGCCCCGGCCCCAAAACCTGGTTGCCAGCACCAGCGCGATGATCATACCGAGTATCGTCTCGAGCGCCACCGAGCTGACCGTGAAAACGAGCGTGTCCCAGATCGCGCGCACGAAGGTGGCGTTGGTGGCACCCAGCACGTAGCGTTTGCCGAACAGTCCGAACGTCATGACCGAGTCGTAGCGTTGTGGAGTGTCGAGCGTGCGCAGGAAGATGCGCGGGTTCTGATAGACGGTGTTGCCGTTCTCGTCCAGCTGCACCTCACCGGTCTCGCGGTCGGTGGCGGGCGGCAGTTCCCGGATCGTCATGGTCAGCAGCCGACGGTAGTTGTCGAAACCGACGAACTCGGTTTCCGTTGCTGACGCGAACCGTTCGTTGGTGAAACTCGAATAAAAGACGCGGGCGAGTGGATATATGGCGACGAGCAGGATTATCAGGAACGAGGGCAGCAGCAGGAGCAGCGCACTGCGTTCCTCGCGGCGGGCCAGTTTGGAAGGCCCGGTCCGGCTTGAGCTCCGGTCAGTCACTTTGGATGGTTCGCCTCCCTTTCAGCCGGCGGGTCCGTCGCCGGCCGGAGCTGGATTGAGCGAAGGGCTGGCCCCTGAGTCGGAACCAGCCCTTCGCCTGATCAGCTGTTGTCACTCCAGGGCACCATAAGTTGCAGCGCAATCACAGGTGCCGGAGAACGGGATTACTCCTGCCTCAGGGAGCGCCGACTTCGAAGTCGGTGTTGTCGACCAGGTCCAGCTCCAGCAGGGTCAGTGCCGTACCGGCGTCCTCATCACCGCTGAGCACGCCATGGACCGCCCGGTAGAACACCTGCGAAACGCTGGCGTAGTCAGGGGCCGTGACCGTGGACGGACGGGCGACGGCGTTGATGAACACGTCGTACAGGCTGCCGAAGAACGGAACGGCCTCGAGCACGTCCTCATCCTCATAAAGCGCCATGATGGTCGGGTTCAGGCTGCCTTCGACCGCGCGGATCTTCTGCTCTTCGTAGCTGGCCATGAACAGCGCCACGTCAGCGGCGACATCGGGGTTCTCGCTGTAGGCGCTTACGCCGAGCTGCCAGCCACCGAGCGTCGCTGCCGGCTGACCGGCTTCGGTGCCGGGCAGCGGTGAGACGTCGAAGTTGCCGGCGATGGCGCTGCCTTCGGCGTTACCGAGCGAGTAGGCGTAAGGCCAGTTGCGCATGAACAGCGCGTTGCCGGCTTCCCACATGTTGCGGGCGGCTTCCTCGTCGAAGCCGAGGACGCCGGTCGGGCTGATGCGGCCGATCATGCTGGCCATGTGGTCGAGGATGTCGACGGCAGCAGGGTTGTTGACGGTGATGACGCCGTCAGCGCTGATGATGGTGCCGCCACCGGCGGAAGCGATCCATTCGAGGGCGTTACAGGTCAGGCCTTCGTAGGCGTTGCCCTGGTAGACGTAGCCCCAGAAGTCCTGGTTGCCTTCGGCGCGCTCGCCTTCCATGACGACAGTCGCCATCTCGTCGAGTTCCTGCCAGGTGGTGGGCGGTCCGTCGAAACCGTACTTCTCGAGCAGATCCGTCCGGTAGTAGAGCAGGCCGGCGTCAGTGAACCAGGGGATGGCGACGAGCTTGCCGTCCACCGTGTTGTTCTCGACGATCGCCGGGAAGTGTTCATCGACGACATCGGCTGCGCCGTAGTCGTACAGGTCAACGAAGTGTTCGGCCAGGTCGCCGGGCCAGATGACGTCGATCTGGTAGACGTCGATCTCGCTGGACTGGGTCTGGAAGAACTGCAGGTACAGCCCCAGGCGGTCATCCGCCATGTCGGGCGTGTCGAGCACGTTGACCGTCACTCCCGGGTTCTGCTCCATGTACCGCTGCGCTGCAGCGCGGGTCAGTTCAAGCTCCTGCCCCACTGCGCCGGCCGCGACGGTGATCGTCGTCTGGGCGAACGCGGCTGACGTCAGCAGCAGTCCTCCGATGATCGAACCCGTAAACAGTCTTCTCTTCATGTGTGCACCTCTCCTTGGCTGCCGGTGTACAAAACTCGGGCCATGGACACGGGGCCGCACCCGGTCTGCAGGCACAATCCCTCCGAAACTGACCGTCCAGATCACGCACTTCTGCCCTTGCAGACAACTGTACTGATTACCGTGATCCACCGGCAGGCGAATCAGTTAAGTGCGCGACCTGAGCATCTCAAACTTTAGCACAACCCGGCAAGTACAACCGCAGGTATGGCCGCTGAAAACAGTATGTATGTTGCGCGTTAACCGTGTCGGGTGCTACTGTCTTTAGCCATGAACAAACCAGTTTCTATCCGAAAGGTCCTCGGGCGTACCGCGCTTGTGGCGGCAGTGGCCGTCTCATCGCTGTCGTTCGCCCAGGAGAGGGTCCCGGCCATCGAGCTGCTGACCACGACCGAAGCTTACGACCCCATCCGTTATGAATCGGCCTTCATCGTCGCTGAAGCCTGGCGGGAGCTCGGCTTCGAGGTGAACGTCCGCCCGACCGAGTTCAACACGCTGCTCGGCCAGTTCTACGACGAGCAGGACTTCGATGCCGCTGTCGTCGGCTGGTCTGGCCGCGTTGACCGGCTCGATCCGCAGCACTTCCTCGCCACCCTGGATTCGCGCCAGAGCGAGCTCGGCGCCAACAACCCGGGCGGTTACAACAACCCTGAGTACGACGCGCTGTTCGACGCACAGTCCCGCGAGTTCGACATCGACGCACGCCAGGCACTCGTCCATGAGATGCAGGAAGTGTCGGCCTCCGATGCTCCGCTGGTCGTGCTCTACCACCGCGACGAAGTGGTGGCCTACAACAGCTCCACCTTCACCGACTACGTGACGATGGCCGGCGAAGCGCTCTACAACGAGTGGACCCCGATGGAAGTCACGCCGCTCACGGACGCCACCGCGCTGCGCATCGGCTCGCCCCAGGAGCCTGACAACCTGAACCCGGTCAGCAGCACCTCAGTGTGGGGCTGGAAGTGGATGCGCATGTACTATGACAAGCTCGTGCGCCTGAGCCCGGACATCGAGCCGATCCCCTGGATGGCCGAGAGCATCGAAGCGGTCGATGACACCACCGTCGACGTCGTCCTGAAGGACGGCCTGCTCTGGCACGACGGCGAAGCCGTGACCGTCGAGGACGTCAAGTTCACCTACGATTACTACGCTGACCAGGATTACGCCTACTTCAACGCCTTCCTGGCCCAGATCGAGTCCGTCGAAGTGACCGGTGAGAACACCGTGCGCTTCAACCTGAGCGAGCCGTTCGCACCGCTCGTCACCGTCACCTTCTCGCAGATCCCGATCCTGCCTGAGCACATCTGGAGCGGCATCGAGAACGCCGGTGACCTGACCCCGGCCAACACGCCGACCGTCGGCAGCGGCCCGTTCGTCTACGACCGCTACGACCGCGGTGAGTTCATGCGCCTGGTCAAGTTCGAAGATCACTTCATGGCTGACGAGATCGACATCGACGCCATCGAACTGACCGTCTACGCTGACGCAGAAGGTGTGTTCACCGGCCTGCTCACCGGCGAGATCGACTTCACCGCCTGGCGCCTCGAGCCCGGTCAGATCCCCCTGGCCGAGGATGACGAGAACCTGACCGTGGTGAGCGTGCCCGACTTCGGTTACTACCACCTGACCTGGAACCTGCGCCGCGCACCGTTCGACGACCGCGACACCCGCCGCGCCCTCGCCCACGCTGTCGACCAGGAGCGCATGGTTAACGTGCTGCTGGACGGCCGTGGCGAAGTCGGCTCCGGTGTGGTCGCCCCCGTCAACGCCTTCTGGCACAACCCGTTCGTCGAGCGTTTCGAGTATGACCTCGACCTGGCTCGCGAGCTGCTCGAGGAAGCCGGCTACAGCTGGGACGACGAGGGTCGTATCCAGCGCTGAGGAACCGGGCTTCAGTAAGACTCACCTGACTGACTTCGCCGGGAGGCTGCGACTGCGGCCTCCCGGTTCTCCGTTACTGAAAACCCCCAACAGGACGTATCTGATGCAACTTTTGGTTACAGACGGGAACGCCGATGCCTAGCGGTTCCTACATATTGAAACGTGCCCTGCAGGCGCTGGGCACCCTGTTCATAATCGTCACCGTACTGTTTTTCCTGTTCCGCCTGGGCCTGCCGGACCCGACCGCGGCGCTGGTGACCCAGGGTTTCAGCCCCGAGGACCGGGCGCTGCTGCGTGAACGGTTCGGGCTGGACCGGCCACTGCTCGAACAGTACGTTCTTTACCTGCGCAACGTGGTGCAGGGCGATTTCGGCACCTCGTTCTATTACAACGCACCGGTCGCTGACATCATCTGGGAGAAGTTCGGCAACACCATGGTCCTGATGATCGTCGCCATCGCCGTCGCCTACGGCATCGGCATCCCGCTCGGCGCCTGGCTGTCGTGGCGCCGCGGCCGGCCCGCCGATACGATGGGCATCATCCTGGGCCTGATGTTCCGTTCTGCCCCGATGTTCTGGACCGGCATGATCGCCGTGCTCGTGTTCGGGGTGACACTCGGCTGGTTACCGACGTCGGGCATGCGAACACTGCCCTACGAAGCAACCGGCTTCTTCGACAAGATATTCACACTCGACTTCCTGAAACACCTGGTCATGCCGACCCTCGTCATCGCCCTGTTCTACCTGGGCACGCCACTGCTGATCATGCGCAACACGATGCTGGAGGTATACGGCGAGGACTTCATCGAGATGACCCGCGCCAAGGGCCTGACCGAGCGCCGCATCCTGTACCGGCACGCGGCCCGCAACGCCCTGCTGCCCGTCATAACCCAGCTCGCCGTCACCATCGGACTCGCGGCAGGAGGGCAGGTGGTCGTCGAAGTCGTCTTCAGCTGGCCGGGGCTCGGCCGCGAGGTGCTGCAGGCCGTGCGCGCCTCGGATTTCCCGCTGGCCCAGGCGACCTTCCTGCTGCTGGCGGTGCTGGTGATCGTCATGAACTTCCTTGCGGACCTGTTCTACGGGGTCCTTGACCCCCGGGTGAGGCTCAAATGAAGCGCATAATGCCTGCCCTGAAACTCGTCGTAGGCGACCCGCTCTCGCTCACGGGCGGAGCGATCCTGCTGCTCGTCATCGCCATGGCTGCCTTCGCGCCGCTCATCGCGACCCACGATCCGTGGGCGATCGCCGAGGAAGAGGAAGGCTCCGTACTGACCTTCGACGGCGAGAACTGGCGGCTGCAGGCAGCCCTCGGCACGCTCGCCCTGTCGGGCATTGACAGTTCCGGTGACCTCACCGTCGTCGCCGGCCGCGAAGGCAGCCTGTGGGAACGCGAAAGCGGCCGCTGGACCGCCCTGGAATCTCCGTTCGAGACAGACCTGAACGCCGTCAGTTTCAACGCTGAAGGCACGCTCATCCTCGTCGGCAACGGCGGCTCCGCCGCCATCCTGCCTGCCGGCAGTGACGACTGGACCGTGATCGACACCGGTACCGAGGCCAACCTGAACGACGCTGCCTGGCTCAGCCCGGACAGCGCGGTCATGGTCGGCAGTGACGAGACGATCCTGCTGCTCGGCGGCGAAACGGTCACCGCCCTGGAAAGCCCGCTGGGCCGCGGCCTCGAGCTCAACGCGGTGGCTGCGGATTCCGGTGGCGCCCTGATCGTCGGTCAGCGTGGCCTCACCATCACCCTGCAGGACGGCGAGCTGCAGCAGACGACGCTGCCGAGCTTCCGCGATTTCAACGACGTGCAGGTCGCCGCTGACGGCAGCGCCCTGGTCGTCGGTGAACGCGGTACGCTGCTGCGCCGTGTCGACGGCGAGTGGGTCGAGGACAGCTCCCCCGACAGCCGGGCACTGCGCGCCGCCTGGATCGGTGAGGATGGCAGCGCCCTGGCCGCCGGCCGCAACGGCGTCGTCCTCAGCTTCGACGGCAGTGAGTGGACCCGGCTCGAGACCAACACCGAACGGCACTTCCGTGCCATCGGCCTGCTGGACGGCCAGGCAGCCGTGATCGGCTCGGACGCCTTCGTCAACAAGCTGGCACCGCCGTCTGCGCAGCACTGGTTCGGCACCGACCACCTGGGCCGCGACCTGTTCAGCCAGAACGTCTACGGCTCCCGCATCGCCCTGCTCGTCGGCTTCCTGGGTGCGGCACTGGTGGTGCTGATCGGCACCAACGTCGGCCTGTTCGCCGGTTACTTCAAGGGCCGCACCGACACCATCCTCATGCGCACGGTCGACGTCATGTACGGCATCCCCTTCGAACCGTTCGCCATGATCCTGGTGCTGCTGTTCGACCCGAGCCTGACCATCGTCATCGTCGCGGTGTCGCTGCTCACCTGGCGGACCGTGGCGCGACTCATCCGTTCGCAGGTCCTGTCGCTGTCCGAGCGGCCGTTCGTCAAGGCCGCCCGCGTAGCCGGCGCTTCCGACCTGCGCATCCTCTACCTGCACATCGCCCCGAACATCCTGCCGCTCGTACTGCTGCAGCTGGCGATCATCGTCGGTTCGTCGATCATCGCCGAAGCGACACTGTCGTTCCTGGGGCTGGGTCCGCCCCAGAGCATCTCCTGGGGTGGCATCCTGCATAACGCCCGCCTGTCCGGCGCCTGGCGGACTGCCTGGTGGTGGAACATCCCGCCCGGAGCATTCATCATGCTGACCGTGCTGGGCGTGTTCTTCATCTCGCGTTCGCTTGAAGTGATCGCCAACCCGCGTCTGAGGTCCCGCTGATGAACCGCAACACTGACAACGCTCCACTGCTCGAGGTCGACAACCT
>Ga0209487_1003394_pt1 | contig 12517 bp, 9 predicted proteins | sample Poulit2012_FD_187524 | JGI IMG/M metagenome (GOLD analysis project Ga0209487, IMG submission 187524) | Agricultural soil microbial communities from Georgia to study Nitrogen management - Poultry litter 2012 (SPAdes) (version 2) | ecosystem: Environmental > Terrestrial > Soil > Agricultural land... | reverse complement strand
GATAAGACCGGGCGTCCTAAACCTGGCGCACCAATCATCGAAGCAATGACAACCATTGAAAGTGAAAGCATAACTGTCTGGTTAATTCCAGCCATAATCGTTGCTTTTGCCATAGGTAATTCTACTTTAAAGAGACGCTGAAATGCCGTACTACCAAATGCTTCGGCTGCCTCAACTAACTCTGTTGAGACTTGGCGAATCCCAAGATTCGTGAATCTCACAGTTGGTGGCGTCGCAAAAATTAATGAAGCAAATACGCCTGGTACCATTCCAATACTAAAGAATACGACAGCAGGAATTAAATATACAAAAGCTGGCATTGTCTGCATAAAATCGAGTATCGGTAACATGATCGATTCAAATGCTTTGCTTTTTGACATAATAATTCCAATTGGCACACCGATGATTACTGATAATAAACTAGCAATAAGGACAAGAGTAAAAGTCGACATCAACTCATCCCATAATCCTTGATTGTAAACTAACAGTAACCCAATCAATGAAAAGGTTGCTAAACCGAACTTACGACCTGTAATAAAATAAGCTCCTACCACGACAAGTAAAATAACAATAATTACCGGGATTTCGGATAACATATCTGCCGTCCACGACATAAATTCGCCAAATTCATTTCGAATGGGATTAAAAATAAAAGCAAACGTACTTGTAATCCAACCAACAATTCTGTCTACCCAATCTGCAATCGGAATTTGTGGTATGAAATCAAACATTGATCTGCACCCCACTTTCTCTTGCTAAAGCTGCCAACACAGAACCCCTAATGATGATTCCGGCTAATTTTTTGTTATCAACCACTGCAATCGGGATCTGTGTGTCATGAACCATATCAATAATTTCCTCCATCGGTTTATCCGTTGAGACAGTTGGCACATCGGGATTTAACACCTCATGTAAATTACGGATATTCTTTTTAATCGCTTCAGCAGCTTCTTCTGCTTTTATATAGCCTTTTAAGTTCCGATTACTATCTACAATATAAATACCTGATAATCCCTCTTCTCGCATCCTCTCTAAAGCAACTCTTGGTCCATGACGATCAATGTTTATCGTCTCAGGACGTTGCATAATATTTTCAGCAACTAATACTTTTGAGCGGTCGACATCTTGAACAAATCGTTCAACATAATCATCAGCTGGTTGGACTAAAATTTCTTCAGGCGTACCTACTTGTACAATTGAGCCATCACGCATCAACGCAATTCGATCTCCAAGTCTTAACGCCTCATCAAGATCATGCGTAATAAAAATGATCGTTTTTTTCATTTTTTGCTGTAAGTCAATCAACTCATCTTGCATATCTTTTCTGATCAATGGATCTAATGCTGAAAAAGCTTCATCCATTAATAAAACTTCCGGATCATTTGCTAGCGCTCGAGCGAGTCCAACTCGTTGTTGCATTCCTCCAGACAATTGGTCTGGATATTGATCCATGTAATCTCCTAAACCAACTAAATGAAGAGCTTGTTTTGCCTTCTCAAGACGTTCTTCTTTCGGAATCCCTTGAATTTCTAAACCATAAACCGCATTATCTAATATTGTCCGGAATGGAAACAAGCCGAACTTTTGAAAAACCATACTCAATTTTTCACGGCGGACTCGACGCAAATCTTCTTTATTCATTTTTGCCAAATCTTCACCGTCAATTGTGACACTGCCTTCTGTCGGTTCAATTAAACGGTTGATCAATCGGATCAGAGTCGATTTTCCACTTCCTGATAAACCCATGATGACAAATGTTTCACCTTGGTGGACTTCAAATGAAGCACGGTTGACCCCAACAGTGTCACCCGTTTCTTTTAAAACTTGCTCCTTTTTCTTACCTTCGTCTAATAGCTCTATTGACTGTTTAATATTTTTTCCAAATATTTTTGACAAGTTTTTAATTTCAATAATTGGCATTTTCATTCACCTCTCTTAAAAATAAATCATTATGATTAGATTGTGATTTATAACTGCTGACCCCAAAATTTCTCTTTCCAAAAAAACGCACTCTGCTACTATAACGTTTTTCAAGTTGAAAACTCAAACAGTATATTCGTTTGTTTTAGTTCATATTTTACATACAGTTTAAACTGAACAAACTTTATATTGGTTATTCCCAAAATTCCTCGTGTTTCCTTCAAATTGCATAGCAATCAGGTGTTTTTATTATGGCCTTGTATTATGTAAGCTATTCTATAGGCGGTAATTTCAGAAAGGAGAACTTACTTAATGACTTTAACAGATACTATTACTGATCAACTGATTCATGAATTCTCTAAAACGATTGAGATATTCGATCTTTCATCATCTGATGCAAGACTTTTTACGATAATTTATTTGAATCATCAGGCAATGACATTAGATGAAATGAGTCAAGTAACAGGTAAAAGTAAAACCTCTGTTAATACAGGGATTAAAAATTTAATTGAATTAAATTTAGTTAAACAAGTTTGGAAGAAAGGTATTCGAAAAAATCTTTACACGGCTGACGAAGAGCTGTTTCAAAGGTTTATGCAAACGTATTTAAATAAATGGCTGAGTCACATTAAACTTCAGAAACAGACGATTTCTGATATTCAAAATCAGGCTGAAAAGCGCGACCAAGGTGAGCTAATTTCAGAGCGGATTCCAAAAATAATCGAATTCCATTCTTTAATTGAAGATTCGTTTCAAAAATTACAAGCTCAAATAAATAAAATAGTTTAAACACATAAAAAGCTGATCAGATAAAACACCTGATCAGCTTTTCTATTTTTATTATATAAATCCTTTGATTCATTGCTTATTGGTTTTTAAATCCAAGCAGCTCCTACAATGACTAACAGAATGAATAACACGACGATAAAAGCAAATCCACCATAAGCTCCTTTTTGGCTCATCTATAAACCTCCTTTTTCATTTTCACTAACATAATATGCCTAAGCGCTATAATTGCATGGGCTATTCAATTATTATTATGTAAAAAGAGTGTAATTTTGCTTTATTGATTTATTTTAGCTAGATTTATGTTATATTAACATTTGAGCGAAAAATTTAGACTTTATTGTCTTGTTAAAAGTGGGAGTGTTAGAATAATGAAGAAATTAGCAATAGCAGCAATGATTTCAGTAGCGATTTTTGGACTAGCTGCGTGTGATTCCGGTGATTCAGAAGTTGTTGTTGAAATGGATCAAGGAAATATCACGAAAGAACAGTTTTACGAGGAGTTAAAAGCGGATAATGGAGAAACAGTTTTACACAACCTCGTGTATTCTGCGATCCTTGAGGACCGTTATGACGTAAGTGAGGATGCAGTAGATGAGCAAGTAGAGCAAATAAAAGGTCAGTTCGGTGAATCATTTGATCTCGTTCTTCTACAAAGCGGTTTTTCATCAGAAGAAGAATTCCGAGAGTCCTTTAGATTAAATATGCTTGAAGAAGAAGCATTGACTGAGGATATTGAGGTTTCAGATGAAGAGATAGAAGCACGTTACAACCGTTACTTAAAAGAAATTCAAGCAAGCCATATTTTGGTGAATAATGAAGAGTTAGCAAATGAGCTTTATGATGAGATTGAAGGCGGAGCTGATTTTGCTACATTAGCTGAAGAACATTCGGATGATCCTGGTTCGGCTCAATCAGGTGGAGACTTAGGCTACTTTAGTGCTGAGCGCATGGTGATCGAATTTGAAGATGCAGCTTATAATTTAGACATTAATGAAGTGAGTGAACCAGTCCAGTCTGAACATGGATGGCATATTATAAAAGTGACTGATATCCGTGATAATGAAGCTGAAGTTGCTTCACTAGAAGAGATGCGTCCAAGATTGAGAAGACAAATTGCCTTACCTCAAGTTGATGAACAACATGCAATGGAAAAAATGCAACAATTACTTGAGGATGCAAACATAACGGTAAACATTGAAGAATTTGAAGATCTATTCATTTTTGAAGATATTCCAAGCATGGATGAGTTTGATTTTGAATAATCGTCATATAATTAAGCATATTGATTTCAGTCAATATGCTTTTTTCTTTTTGTAAATCTATCACTTTCGATAGGTTTTTCTGATTGGATACGTTAAAATAGAGTCAACATATAAATCGTGAAGGAGTGATGAATTGAAGATTGAATCGAGTTATTTTTTTGAGCATATTCCACTTCGATTAGAGTTAACAGAAGAAGAAAAGAACGATATCCTCGAAGCGTTTCCTGCTCCTGACTTGCCTAGTGGGCAAAGTTCATTTGTCATTGATGAGCAAACTGCTGGTGATCGAGTCAATGAGCGTCTCTTAGTCAATGATTATCAAGAACGTTTAACCCGAACAGGAAAGCCCTATCTTGTCATCTCATTTAGTAACAATGCAGGAATGATTTCCGCAAAAATGTGGGATAATCAAGGGGCAATTAAAAAAGTAACCCCCTTATTAGAAAAACATGCTGTCTTTGATGTCAGTGGTGTGGTCGATGAGTATAACAATGTAAAATCACTCACTGTGAATACATTGAAACAAGTGGAACAAGAGATTAATCCTTTTTCTTTGTTACCCTATACTGATGAAAATTTTGAGCATTTGATTCTTGAACTCATTACCTACTTGAACCAACTAGATGAACCTTACTCAACCCTTACCAAAAAAACATTACAAGCACTATGGACAGACTTTAGTATTGCTCCCGCAGCAAAAGGGTTTCATCACAATTATTTAGGTGGACTTTTAAAGCACACTGTCGGACTCATGCGGATTGCACGTTATGTGTTAACTGAAGAAAAAGGACATATTGAAGCGTTGATTACATTGATTCAGCTTGTTGAAAAAAGCTACAAACAAGAGCTTTACCTTGCTTATAAAAACAATGAACTGACTAACTATCGGACTTCAACCTGGTCAGAAACGATCGATCATCTGTATAAGATGACAAAGGGTGCGATGACGCTTTCTGACGAAAAACCGAACTACAATACATTGATTACAGCCATTTTATTTCATGACTTTGGAAAAATTCTCGAATATGATCATGCAGGATTATCCCTTAAAGCATTTGATCTCCTCTTCCCAACAGCGAAAAAAGAATCGCTAGAAAGTCGAAATCAAGGAGGCATCAGCATGGACCCACTAGGTGTCATGATTGGACACATTCCGTATGGCGTCATGCTTCTCTCCAAAGGTTTAGAAAAATTCACTATTGAAATGGAGATTGAATCCATTCACGAAATTAGTCATGCGATCCTTTGTCACCATGGTTTACCCGAATGGGGTTCAGCGGTTAAAGAGCCACAAACATTAGAGGGGTATTTAATTCATATTGTTGATTATCTCGATAGTCGCTACGAAAACGTTAAATAATCCAAAAAATCAGAGTGTGCCCATGGGCTTCACTCTGATTTTTCTATTCATCTAACTCTTTAGGAACAAAGTCGAAAATTTTCCCTGACTCCACGACTTCAATGAACCGAATCAACCAGTGATAATAATTCCGGGCATAGCGCAATCGATCAATATCCGTCTTGATTTTATCAACCAACGCCTGATCCTTTGTCTGCTGAGCCAATCCCTCAAGTTCCTTGATCGTCTCATCCGCTTCATCAATATTTTTTTCCGTATGATGGCGCCAACGGTCACCAAATAATGACGTGAATGATTTATACCAATCTTCTTCGGAACGATAAAGGTCTTTCCTAACACCTTTTCGATAGGCAGGCTCGACCATATTCATATCAGCTAAGGTGCGAACGCCAGTCGACATGCTTGTCTTGCTCATCTTTAACGCATCACCCAATCCATCCAATGTCATTGGCTCATCGCTAAAGTACAATTTTCCATAGAGCCGACCGATCGATGGAGTGATGCCGTATAGCGTCATATTCTTAGCAATCATTTGAATAAATTGCTCGATAACTTGCTCATATTCCAGCCATTCATCTGACTTATCCTGTTTAACCATTGATCATTCTCCCAACATTCGTTCACAAAATATTCTCAATTACATGCTACACAACTATGAGAGATTAATAAAGTGATGCGACTTTTGCTCAGGAAAATCTGGCTCTTTTGTAAAGTAAATGATTTGATGTTCAGTGGCCAACTCATCTAATATTTCTAGAACAAGCTCCTTACGGTTCGCATCAAAATGGACAAACCCATCATCAATTAAGAATGGAAGCTGAATATGCTCAGCCAACCAACTGCTGATGCCAAGTCGAATAGCAACAAACAGTTGATCCAATGTTCCTTGCGATAATTCATCAAAGCGATAGGTTTGCTGATCTTTCGCTAGTAAAAAGATTTGTTGATTGCTTTGGTCAAAATCAATTTGGCTATAACGCTGATCCGTTAATTTCGTGAAAAATTCTGTCGCACGCTCCAAGACAACCGGTAGATATGATGTTTGAAAGACTGCTTTAGTCTGCGCAATCTTTTCAGCCGCAATCTTATTGACCAGCCACTCCTTCGATGCTTCAATAAATTTATCTTCTGTAAAATAAAAATCATGCTTCAGATTGACAACTTCTTTTGAATGAGCTAATTGCTTTAAGATTGCCTGCTCATCCGCTTCTTTTTGCATCCATTCATTTAAATCTTCTTTTAACTCAGCCATCTCAGCATCAATCGTTGTTACTTTTTCTTCAAGTTCTTTTTCTGTCAAAAATTCTCCTGCCAGAATAGCATCTGCAACCTTTTTTGGCATATAGAGCTGGATTTGGCGTAGTGCTTCCTCTTGCTTGTCTTTTAGCTCACTCCACTCCTTAAAACGTCGAGCTAAAGCAATAAACTCATCTTCTGATTCGACCTTCGCTTGTTTTAAAAGATGATCGATTTCATCTTGATAAGGGCGCATCTTTGCTGTTAACTCTTCGACACGGTTTTTTTGCTCGACTAAGCGATCCGTCAATGTCTCTTCACGCTGGGTCTCTTGTTGATACTGAATAGAGAGAGTTTTTAGCCGTTCTAAATGCTCTTGGAATTTTTGGTTTTCTCGCTCTAGAAGATCGTCAAATTCCTCAATGGTTTCCTCTTCAAACTGTTCAATTTTTGGTCTTATTTCATTGAGTGCCTTTGTTAATTGACTGCGCTCTTCTATTAATTCAATCAATCCCACTAATCGCTTAGCTAAATCTGGCCAAAATGACACAGCTAGTATTTTTAAAAAGGGGAACTTTGTTTGTTCTTCTGCGATTTTTTCTTCCAATTGCTCATCAACACGTTTTAATCGACGAATGTCTTCTGCTACATTTAAGTGCTCGGCTTTATTTTTCTCAAACTGATCTCGTGCAAGTAACAGTTGGTCGCGATGGTTGTCATGTAGGGTGAGTTTTTTGACAAGTTCATCCCGTCGCTCCGTTCTCTTTGATGATTGCTCATTTGTTTGTTTATTGACCAGATCGAGCCATTTTCGATTAAATTTAATCTGTTGCCAGCCAAAAACAAACGCGACAATAGCAATTAAGCCAAGTAATACGCCATTCACCAAGCTGTTATCACTCGTTAGTAAAAGAATGATACTGATGACTAAGATACCAAGTGCAGCCAAGCTAAAGGTCCGATGACTGGATTGCCACTTTTTCGGCTCGTTTTCCCGGTTAGGATCATCATTAAACCACTGATTGTGTTGGTTAAGCTCTTCTTCAGCCGCTTGTTTTTCACGTTCGGACAGCGTCTTTGTTTCTAAATCTAAAATATTTGTTTCTAATTCTGTTTGTCGTGACTGTAATGCATCGAGAGCCTGTTCTTTTTCAGACAGTTCTTTTGTTGTCTGATCAACCTCTTCCGCTAAACTTTGCCATTTCTGCTGTGTCGTATAATTAATCGACAACTCTCTCAGTTCATCTTCAGATAAATCTAATTTCAATTCATTCAATTGAGTCTTAATCGCTTGATTTTTTTCATCAATTTGGCGTTCCAATTGCTTCTTCTCATTTAATTGCTCTTGATAGTCGCCAGATTGTTCAAGGCGTGTCCTAATTTGACTGATTGTTTGCTCAGGTAAAAGCTGCTCTTTCAATTGTTGCAAGTCTGTTTCTGAATTCTCCGCCTGTTTCTTAGCTACTTCCTGCTCCGCTACGATCGGTTGCAACTTGTCTTTTGCTTCTCTGTAACGAACTTCTCCTTCTTCAGGAAAATCCATTTCTTCTGGGAATTCATCTAATTGTTGAGCAAGCAAATGATAGCTTTCGATAGACGGATAGATCTCCCGCTGTTTAGAAAACTGACGATGTAGTTTATCCAATTCACCTAACTCAGCTCGGGCTGTTCTAATTTCAGCTTGATAAGCTTGGCTTTTTTTCTGATGCTCTTGGTAAGCCGTAACTGAATCCTCTAATTGCTTTAACTCTTGGTCTTGATCGATTAACTGATTGATCAGCTGATTGAGTTCTGGTTTAGATCCTCGCGGTAAAAACTTGGCATCAAGTACTTTTTTTAACTCATTCTCAGCTTTATAAATACGGTCAGATCCTGTCATGCCAACGCTCAGTAATACTTCCCCTAATTGTTCTTCTGAAATACCTTTTTCTATTTGTAAGGAAAAAACGTCAAAATTAAAAATTTGATTAAAGAGTTTCCGATCCATCCCATTTAACTCTTCGTTGAGCCAGTTCTCTGATTGTTCTTTTCCAGCTTCATCATAGCAAACTGCTTCCCCATTCAAGCGATCATGAAGCCGTTCAATTGTGTAATCCGCTCCGTCTGTTGCTTGGACCACTAATCGCCCACCTAACTGACCACCACGCTTAGGCAGGTAGCGCTCCCTTTCTCTTGGTGGTAAACCAAATAAAATAAATAAAATAAAAGCACGTATCGTCGATTTACCAGCCTCGTTTTCACCCATGATCATCGTGATTCTTTCTTCATCAAGCTCCCATGACTGATCCTGCCATTTGCCAAATCCATAGATATGTAACTGTTTAATCCTCATCATTTACACCTCCAATCAATTGATAGAGGGCCAATTCTTTCGCTTCTTGAATCATCTCCGCTTGTTCTTCTTCACTAAATTCAGGTAAAAACTTCTTCGCGTGTCTGTGTCGTGCTAAATCTTTAGCTATCTCATTAAAGTCAACATCATTGAATTGCTCGAGTAACTGTTTCATAAACGGATCCCTTGTTTTAAGAAGTGAGTCGATCGCTTCTTTTTCCTGCTCGACTTTAAATTCTTGAATCCACATCCAAAGTGACTCGCCTTCTTGCTGTTCATTATGAAGTTCAATAATTTCATCAAATTCACCTTGATGATAAAGCTCGACCAATTGGGCAGAAGCATTGATAAATGTCATGAAAAGAATTGATTTACGGCCTGTTAATTCAGATAATTCAGCTTGGATCCTCTGATAGACCTGATCAAGGTTCTGATCTCCTTTGAGATCAATCGTCTCTTTTTCAAATTGAATCTCGTGTAGCGATTTAAAGTTCAGCTTTGTTTCTCTCTGATCCATTTCTACTAAGTAACAACCTTTTTCGCCTAATTCCTTACTCGATCGTCCCTGTGTATTTCCAGGATAGACAATTGCAGGCTCGGTCGCTAATACCTCTCGTTTATGAATATGACCTAGTGCCCAATAATCTATGGCTTTCGCTCGCAAATCACCTAGTTGAAATGGCGCATAAGTCGCATGTTCATCCGATTGTCCTGCACTTCCATGAAGCATCGCAATTTGGTACGGCACGCCCTCAATGGGTTCAAATTCTATCGCTTTATTTTCTAATACAGCTTGTTCTGCATAACTAAAGCCATGAATGCCAACTAACGGCTGAGAATTTTTGTGAAAAACTTTACACTCAACTTGATCAGACTCAAAAACATGTAAGTTGTCTGGGAATGTGAGTGTCCGTGTCCGTCCTTTTAAGTAATCATGATTCCCGTGGCTCAGGTAAACCGAAATCTCAGCTCCAGCTAGCTTTTCACAAGCGAGTAAAAACTGCATCTCTGCATAGACACTTCTGAGCGATTGATCAAATAAATCGCCGACAATTAAAACAAAATCAACCGCTTCATCAATCGCAAGGTCGACGAGATTGTCTAAGGCTTTAAAAGTACTGCTCTTTAATTCTTGATAAAGGGCGTTCGGCAGTGTACTCATCCCTTTAAATGGGCTATCTAAATGTAAATCCGCACTATGGATAAACTTAATCCGTTCGGTCATCCTTCTCACCTCAATTTATATCATTAAATCTATTCTACCAAAATAAAGTTGCGAATGCACGTTCGATTTTATAGAAAAAAGAAACCCAATTGTATGATGCATTTAATTGGGTTCTGGTCTATTTATTTACCTTTTTTTGATAGTTGAATCGCTTGTTTAATATCTTTAAGTGACGCTGTTCTGCCATACATCAGTACACCACCGCGATACACTCTGGCTCCGATCAGTGCCAAAATAATGATCGTTCCAAGTGTCAGACCGATACTTAAAGCGATTTCCCAAGTGGGAACGTCTAACAATCCAACGCGTAAAAACATCACAAATGGCGTGAAAAATGGAATGAAAGATGTCATGGTTATCATGCTTGACTCTGGCACGCCGATTCCAAATATCGCGATAAAGTAAGCGATTAGAATCAATAATGTCATCGGCATTAAGATCTGTCCGACATCTTCCATGCGTGTCACTAGTGAGCCGAGCATGGCTGACAGTGTCGAATAGAGAAAATACCCGAGTAAAAAGAAGACAATGGCATAAATGTAAGTCGATACAGGCACATCCGAAAAACCAAAGAACTCGAAAAATTCTCCGACCATATCGTCCGCCCTGCTTTGAATCATAAAGTAGCCAACTAAGAAAAACAGACCGAGTTGTGTGAGACCGAGTAATGATATCCCGATAATTTTAGCGAACATCTGGCTAATTGGAGATGAGCTTGAAATCAGAATTTCCATCACGCGTGATGATTTTTCATTCGCAATATCCATCGCAATCATATTACCATACATGATCACAGCCATATATAAAATAATGATCATCATATAAACTAAACCACGTGCAACGCCAATTTCCTCTTCCGTTCTCGCTGTCGTTCCATCTGCTAATTCAAGCGCGACCGTTTCAAAGGCAATCGGCTGATAAATCTCTTCTAAAACAGACTGATCGATTCCCTGATCAAGCATCGCTTGCGCATCTTTTATCTGCTGTAAATTAGTCATTAATTGATTTTGAATTGACTGATTGAGTAACTGATCGGTATAATAAACGGCTGTAAAATATTGATCCGCGGAAGGTTCAATATGTAAGACACCATTAAATTCACCTGATAAAACCTCGTCCTCTGCTTCTTCTACAGTTCCATCATAGTCAACGATATCGAAATTCGCTTCTAAACGTTCACTTTGTTCAACAAGACCTTGATACAAGTCACCCGTCTCATCAATCACAGCTACTTGATCGATGTCATCACTGTCAAACAAAGCAATGATTCGATCAACGTTACCGAGCCCAATAATGAATAATAAAAAAATGACTGTTGTAATAATAAATGATTTCGATTTAAACCGTGTCATAAAACTATGTGATAAAACAATCCAAAATTTATTCATAAGATTTACCTACTTTCTCAATGAAAATATCATTTAGAGAAGGTTCTTCTAATGCAAAGCGACGAACAAATCCTGCTTTCTGAGCTGCTTCCAAGACCGTTTGAGAGACATCTTCACTTGCAATTTGAATTTTACAGCCTTCTGATGTTTCCTTGAAACTGACAACTCCAGGAATGCTTTCTAAGAAAGTTAAATCATAGTCAGCATGGATAAAGAGATTTTTCTTACCGAATGATCGTTTAACTTCTTTTAAACTGCCATGAACAATGGGTTTTCCTTCTTGGATGATGCAAAGGTGCTCACAAATATCTTCAACGACATTCATCTGATGAGATGAGAAGATAATCGTTTTACCCTCTTCTTTCAATTCCATGACCGCTTCTTTCATCATTTCTACATTGACTGGGTCAAGACCACTAAAAGGCTCGTCTAAGATTAATAGTTTTGGTCCGTGAATCACCGCTGAAATAAATTGAATCTTTTGTTGGTTTCCTTTCGATAGCTCTTCAACCTTTTTATCAATATACTCCGGTACGCCAAATCGCTCCAACCATTTTTCAAGTTCGATGACCGCGTCTTGTTTAGTCATCCCTTTGAGCCGGCCTAAATAAACAAGTTGCTCTTTAACCGTTAACTTTGGATACAAACCGCGTTCCTCTGGCAAATAACCGATTTGATCTGTCCGTCCATAATCAACTGGTTCACCTTCCCATGTAATCCGACCTTCTGTTGGATCAATTAAATCAAGGATCATTCGAAAAGTCGTTGTTTTACCCGCACCATTTGAACCGAGAAAGCCAAAGATCTGCTTTTCTGGTATTTCCAATGACAGATTATCAACAGCAGTAAACTTTCCGAACCGTTTCGTTACCTGTTCAATTTTTAATGTCATCCGTTTTCTCCTTTTCTAAAAATTACTTTCATGAATTGCTTCAGTTTAATTGTTACACTTTTGTGAATATTACTCGATTTCAGTTTAACGCAATTGTCTAACTATTACAATTC
>Ga0209487_1003393_pt1 | contig 12519 bp, 9 predicted proteins | sample Poulit2012_FD_187524 | JGI IMG/M metagenome (GOLD analysis project Ga0209487, IMG submission 187524) | Agricultural soil microbial communities from Georgia to study Nitrogen management - Poultry litter 2012 (SPAdes) (version 2) | ecosystem: Environmental > Terrestrial > Soil > Agricultural land... | reverse complement strand
GCTCGGGCGCTGGGTGGCCAGCACCAGGTGGATCCCGGCAGCGCGGGCCAGTTGGGTGATGCGCTGGATGGAGGCCTCCACATCCCGGGGAGCGACCATCATCAGGTCGGCGAGCTCGTCCACGATCACCAGCAGGTAGGGGTACGGGGCGATCTTGCGCTCACTGCCCGGCAGCGGGGTGACCTTACCGGCGCGCACCGCAGCGTTGAAGTCGTCGATGTGCTTGTACCCGAAGGTGGCGAGGTCGTCATAGCGCACGTCCATCTCCCGGACCACCCAGTCGAGGGCTTCGGCCGCTTTCTTGGGGTTGGTGATGATCGGGGTGATCAGGTGCGGGATTCCCTCGTAGATGGTCAGTTCCACCCGTTTGGGGTCAATCAGCACCATCCGCACGTCCTCCGGAGTGGCACGCATCATGACGGAGGTGATCATCGAGTTGATGAATGAAGATTTACCGGCACCGGTGGCGCCGGCCACCAGAATGTGGGGCATCTTGGCCAGGTTGGCCACCACGTACCCGCCCTCGACGTCCTTACCCACGCCCATGACCATCGGGTGCTCGTTGCGCCGGGCCGGTCCGGAACGCAGTACGTCACCCAAGGCAACGGTCTCCCGGTCGGTGTTGGGGATCTCGATACCGATCGCCTTCTTACCCGGAATCGGGGACAGGATCCGCACATCGGCGCTTGCGACTGCGTAGGCGATGTTCTTACTCAGGGCGGTGACCCGCTCGACCTTTACCCCCGAGCCGAGTTCCACCTCGTACCGGGTGACCGTGGGTCCGCGGGTGAACCCGGTGACCTGGGCGTCCACGCCGAAATCGTCCAACACCGTGGTGAGGGCCTGCACGACTCGGTCGTTGGCTTCCGAGCGGGTCTTGTGCGGTGCGCCGCGGGCGAGCACGTCATCGCCGGGCAAGGTATAGGTCAGGTCCGGGGAGAGCATGAGCTGCTCGGCCCGGGGCGGCAGGGGTTGGGTGGGCGGCGGCTCGAGCACCTCGGTGCCAGCGGACGCAGCCGGCACCGCCGGGGCCGGGCCCGTGGGGGCCTTGCCCGGTGACTCAGCGGCCGGTTTGCCGGCAGATTTCGGAGCGCGTGCCGGACGCTCTCGCGCAGCCCCGTCGTCGGTCTCATGAGCGTGAGCGAAGGCTTCATCGCCCTGGTAGGCCCCGGGTGTCGGCGCGCTGCCGCCCCGCGCCTTGCGTTTGCGTGCTCCGCCGGCCTTCCGTGCTGCCCCGGCTTCGGTGTCACTGAGGGATTCAGCGGCCTCGGCGTCCTCGTCGTCGTCGTCGTCGGCGCCGCTCAACCAGCGCCAGGCCTGGGCGAACCGCCGTGGGATGGCCACCACCGGCGTGGCGGTGACCACGAGCAGGCCGAAGATCGCGAGCAACACCAGCAGCGGCACGGTGACGTAGACGGTGAGCAGCATCGACAGCGGGTAGGCGGCTGCGTACCCCACTAGTCCTCCGGCGCTGAACACCTGGGGCCAGTCCGGTGGGGTGGGCAAGCCGCGGGCGGCGTGTATCAGACCGCAGGTCGCGATCGCCAAGGCGCCAAGGCCCACGGTGATGCGGCCGTTGACCTCGGTGCGCTCGGGATGGCGCATCAGTCGGATCGCCATGAACACCAATACGACCGGGATCACCGCTCCCAGCACGCCCACCGAGCCGGCGACCGCGGCGTGAATCACGTCCCCAGCCGCGCCGGACAGTCCGAACCACTCCCGAACGGCAACGATCACCGCCAGGCCCAGGAGCAGGAACGCCAGGCCGTCCCGGCGATGGGCGGGATCCAGGCCCTTGGCGCTGGAGCCGATCGACCGTGCAATACCGCCGACGACGTGTGCCATACCCATCCACAGGCTCTTGATCATGCGCACGGGCAGGGACGGGGTGGCTTCTTCAGGCGCGCTCTTGGTCGCAGTGCCCCGGGAGTCGCTCGGGGCGTCCTTCTTCCTGCGTCCTGGTGAGGCTGACCGTCCGGGGGAAGTCGTCCGGGTCGCCATGATGTGTAGTGTCCTCCCTACTCGCAGGCGATCGTACGTGCCCGCCGTCCTTCCACTACATCAGAGATCGGCTTGATTCTGCGGTGTGACACGCACTTCAGCGGTGGGCCGGGGTGTTTGATCACACCGCCCCGGGCATCGCACTGCGGCCTGACGGCGCCGCAGCCGCCACCCGCCTGCAAGCCGCTCATCCGATGAGTAGGCCCACGCCCAGAGCGGCCAAACCGGCGATGAGGAACGCGGCGCCCAGGTAGAGCAGCACGATCCATCGGCTGGGAGAACGCCGGTCCGGGCCGATAGCGGAAAGAAAAAACCCTGCGGGCATCAGGATCGCGGCGACCAATACGCCGGTGCGAGCCAACCAACCCCACAGGCCGGCGAGGGACGTGGCCTCCGCAAGAAGGAGCGCCACCAGGCCCAAGGTGATGAACACGCCTGCGTGGGCGTGCCCGGCGCGGAAGAATGTGCGTTGGAAATCTGTTGCAGCCACCCTGCCGGTGCCGATGCGCAATAGCAGGTAGCCGCCGGTGGTGACGGTGATAGCAGCCAGCACTGCGATGCCTGCGGTGGTCTGGGCTGCTGCGGATAAGTCGATCATCAGGCGCTCCTAACGCTGTTATCTAACAGTGTTATCTAACGGTGTTATTTAGGTGGCGTCAAGCCTTTACACTCAGATCCATGGCCCGTCCCCGCTCCTATGACCACACCCTGCGCCGCAGCCTTCTGGATGCCTGCTCGGAGGTGATTTCGCGGCGAGGTGTGGACGGGGTGTCCCTACGGGAACTAGCCCGAGGGGTCGGCACGAGCACCGCTGCGGTGTACGCGTTGTTCGGCGGGCGGGAGGAACTCATTGCCGCAGTGACCCAGGAGGGGTACAGCCGGTTCGCCCAGCACCTGAGCAGGGTGCCGCGCACCGACGATCCCGCGGCCGATCTGTTCGCCCTGGGGCTGGCCTATCGCGACAGCGCACTGGACGACCCACACTTTTATCGCGTGATGTTCGGCCCGGCGCCAGGCGCGGCACCGTCATCGGAGGCACCAGCACCAGCACCAGCACCAGCAGATCTTGGGGCACTCGACGGCGCACGCAGCCACGCGCCCTCAACCGAGCAGGCGGCAGCCGCGGAACGCGACGAACCGTTCCGGATGTTGCGGATGGCGGTGGGCCGCCTGGTGCCGGAGGAGCAGGCGGCCGCCGGCGCATACCGGTTGTGGGCGCTGGTCCACGGCCTCGTCAGCCTCGAGTTGGCCGGACTATTGCCCGGTACCCCCGATCAGCGCGCCGTTGAGTTCCAGCAGACGCTGCGGGCCGCAGGCCCCGCACTGCTGGGGCGCCGAACCACTTAGGGCGCTTGGATCAAGCGGAAAGCACGAGCGGCGCCCGCGAGCCGCCCTGGTCAGGTGGTAAGACCCGGCCGTGGTCCGGTGGAGCGAAGTCAGGCCTCCACCACCACCGGCACCAGCATCGGGCGACGGCGCAACCGGCGAGAAGCCCACCGGCCGACCACCCGCCGCACCACCTGCTGCAGTTGGTGGGTGTCGATATTGCCGCTTCCGGCCGCCTCGTTGAGCGCTTGGGTGATCTCCGGGATGATCTCGGCCAACCGCTCGTCGTCCTCCGCCAAGCCGCGTGCTTGCAGGTGCGGCCCGGCCACCACCTTCCCGCTGGAGGAATCCACCGCAGCGAAGATGGAGATGAATCCTTCCTCGGCCAGGATGCGCCGGTCCTTCAACTCCGCATCGGTGATCTCCCCGACCGAGGAGCCATCGACGTACACGTACCCGCACGGCACCGCCCCGGCGATCTCGGCCTTGCCGTCCTTCAGGTCCACTACCACCCCGTCCTCGGCGAGCACCACCCGCTCGGGGGGCACACCGGTGGACACGGCCAGTGCGCCGTTGGCGACCAGGTGCCGGATCTCCCCGTGCACCGGCATCACGTTCTTGGGTCGCACGATGTTGTAGCAGTACAACAGCTCCCCGGCCGAGGCATGACCGGAGACGTGCACCCGGGCATTGCCCTGGTGCACTACCTTCGCCCCGAGCCGAATGAGCCCGTTGATGACCCGGAACACCGCGGTCTCGTTCCCCGGGATGAGGGAGGATGCCAGCACCACGGTGTCACCTGGCCCCACCGAGACCCGGTGGTCCCGGTTGGCGATCCGGGAGAGCACTGCCATCGGCTCCCCCTGCGACCCGGTGCTCATCAGCACCACCCGGTCATCGGGCAGGTCGTCGACCTGCTTCAGGTCCACGTACACCCCCGGCGGCACCTGCAGGTACCCCAGTTCCTCGGCGATCCGCATGTTCCGCACCATCGACCGGCCCACCAGTGCCACCCTGCGGCCGTGGGCGTGCGCGGCGTCGAGCACCTGCTGCACCCGGTGTACGTGGGAGGCGAAGGAGGCGACCACCAACCGGCCCTCTGCGGTGGCGAACACGCTGTCGAGGACCTGACCGATCTCCCGTTCGGCCACCGTGAATCCGGGCACCTCGGCGTTGGTGGAGTCGGTCATGAACAGGTCCACGCCCTGCTCCCCCAACCGGGCGAAGGCACGCAGATCGGTGATCCGCCCGTCCAGGGGCAACTGGTCCATCTTGAAGTCACCGGTGTGCAACACAGTCCCGGCCGGGGTGTGCACCGCTACCGCGAGGGAGTCCGGGATGGAGTGGTTGACGGCCACGAACTCACAATCGAAGTGACCCGCCCGGTAGCGCTGGCCCTCCTGCACCTGCTGCGTGACCGGCTTGATGCGGTGCTCGCTGAGTTTGGCCTCCAGGAAGGCCAGGGTCAGTTTGGAGCCGACCAGAGGAATGTCCCGGCGCATCCGCAGCAGGTAGGGAACGGCGCCGATGTGGTCCTCGTGGCCGTGCGTGAGCACGATCGCTTCGATGTCGTCGAGCCGGTCGGCGATGTATTCGAAGTCCGGCAGGATCAGGTCCACACCGGGCTGGTGGTCCTCGGGGAACAGCACCCCGCAGTCGATGATGAGCAGGCGGCCGTCGTACTCCAGCACGGCCATGTTCCGGCCCACCTCGCCCAGACCGCCCAAGGGCACGATCCGCAAGGCACCCTTGGCCAGCCGCGGCGGCGGCCCCAGTTCCGGGTGATGGTGACTCATCAACGCTCCTCTTCCAAAAGTCCGTGCAGACGTAGGGCGGTACGCAGATCCGCCAACTCCGCCTCGTTGGCGGCCACGAGCGGGGACCTTACCGCGGCGCTGGGCAAGTGCCCTTGCAGGTACAGCGCCGCTTTGGACATCACCGCGCCCTGACCGCCGCCCATGATCGCCTCGCAGATCGGGGCCAGTTCAGCCGACAAATCCCGGGCGGTGAACAAGTCGCCGTCATCGATGGCCTGCACCATCTTGGCGTAGCGGGCCGCCACGACATGCCCGACCACCGAGACCACTCCGGAAGCGCCATGGGTCAGCCACGCCAGGTTCAGTGCATCGTCGCCGGAGTAGAACTCCAGGCCGGTGCGGCGCATCCGGTCGAATCCGGCCGGGACATCGCCGGTGGCATCCTTCACCGCGCGGATGCGGGGGTGCTCGGCGAGCCGGTCAAGGATCTCATCGCCGATCGCTACCCCGGTGCGGCCGGGGATGTCGTACAACATCGCGGGCAGGTTCACCGAGTCGACGATGGAGCGGATGTGCCGGTAGACCCCCTCCTGGGACGGGCGGTTGTAATACGGGGAAACCACCAACAACCCGTGCGCCCCGTTGCGTTCGGCGGCTTTGGCGATGCGCACTGCGTGGGCGGTGTCATTCGACCCTGCCCCGGCGATGATCATCACCTCCGAGCCCACCTCGTCCACGACGGCGGCGACCAGGTCGTCCTTCTCCGGTTGATGCGTGGTGGGTGATTCACCGGTGGTGCCGTTGAGCACCAGCGCGTCGCATCCGGACGCGACCAAGTGGCGCGCCAGGACACGTGCGGCAGGCACGTCGATATCGCCGTCGGGATGCATCGGGGTGACCATCGCGACCGACACCGATCCGAAGGTGCGCGCCGGGGTCCGACGGGTGTTCTCAACCATGCCTAGACGGTACCGCGAGCCGGTCCCCGCGGGCAGACGCCGCTCACTAGCCGGACCGACGTGTCCTTACCGGTCTGGCCTGACACTCGAGGCGGGGTTGGTCCGTCGCGTCTACGGCTGGGGGCCCGAACAGGTCTGCAACTGTGCCATTAGGCTGGCGGGGATGACTGCTCACACTCACGGTCCTACCGCCGACGTCTCGGTCCGCCCAGCGGTTGCTGAGGACGCCGACCATCTGGGGCGGATCCAAGTGGAATCGTGGCGCGCCCGCCACGAAGGGCGGTTGCCGGCCGACGCCCTTGCACAATTGGACCAGGCGCAGTTCGCGGCCGCGTGGCGTGCGGCGATCACCGATCCCCCCTCGCCCAAACACCGGGTGCTGACCGCCACGGCCGGTCCGCACGTCGTCGGATTCGCTGCCCTGGCCCCGGGGATGGAGGGCGACCCCACCGGTGAGGTGGTGGAGCTGGCAGTGGACACCAACCACCTCCGCGAGGGCCACGGATCACGACTGCTCGCCGCTTGCACCGATGTGCTCATCGGCAGCGGGGCGGCGCAGGCGCGAATCTGGTTGGTCGAAGGCGACGAGGTGCTCGAGGCGTTTCTCACCCAAGCCGGTTTCGGCCCCATCGGCGTGCGCAGGGTGCTGCAGGTGGGTGGAGTCGAGGTCAACGAGCACGCCTGGGCGACGCAGTTGCAGCCCTGACAAGCGTCGGCCTACTCGCGCAGGTCGCGCTCCAACACCGGCGCCAGCCGGAACGGGATCAACTCACCCATCGCCAGCCAAGTCTCGGTGCGGATCACCCCGTCGCAAGCCAGCACCAACTTATTCACCCGGTACAGGTCCTCCCCGTCGGTGCACACGCACCGCACCAGGATGTCCCCTTGCCCCGAAAGCCCGTGGGCTTGGACCACTTCGGGGATCCGCTTCAGTTGCTCCACCACCTGCTCCAACCGGGGTTGGTCCACCTGGGTGTTCATGAACGCCGTCAGCGGGTAACCCAGCGACGCCGCGTGCAATCGCCGATCGAACCCCTGCAGCGCCGGCCCGGCCTCCAAGGCTTGCAGCCGCGCCTGCACCGTGTTGCGGCTCAGGCCCAATTCGGCGGCGATCCCCACGATGGTGGAGCGCGGATTGGCCGTCATCGCCAACAGGATGCGGCGGTCGGTGTCATCAACAGTTCGCATACTGCTCAACATTAACGCCTCCAAGGACGCCAACTCTGAGCAAACTGCTCAACAGATTCTCTTCTCATTGCTCCGAATGTCAGCCGGAGGTACCGTCGAGAAAGGCCACACCCTGGCCGTTCCAGGTGCTCACAAGGCACCGTGAACACGGAGGTTCAAGACCATGTCGACGACGATGTCACCCCCTGATCCGTCCCTGGTAGAAGGACTGGACGAACCGTTACAGGTCCTCACTGCCGACGGCGAACGGCGCAGCCACGAGCTACTCGATCCACACCTCACCGACATCGATGACCAGACCTTGGCGAACCTGTTCATCGACATGTCGGTGGTGCGCCGGATCGATGAGGAAGCGGTGGCCCTGCAGCGGCAAGGCGAACTCGGCCTGTGGCCACCGCTGCTGGGACAAGAGGCGGCCCAGATCGGCTTGGTCCGAGTATTGCGCGACGACGACTTCCTGTTCCCCTCCTACCGCGAGCACGCCCTGGCGTGGTGCCGCGGGGTGGCGGCCGAAGAGATGCTCAGCGTGTGGCGGGGCACCACCTACACCGGCTGGGACCCCTACGAGCGGCGCATGGCCACCCCCCAGATCATCATCGGCGCGCAAACCCTGCACGCCGCCGGCTATGCGATGGCAGCCCGGTTCGCCGGCGCGGACGAAATCGCCGTGACCTGCTTCGGCGACGGCGCGATGAGCCAGGGCGACACCAACGAAGCAATGGTCTTCGCCTCCGCGTTCCACGCGCCGGTGCTGTTCTTCTGCCAGAACAACCAGTACGCGATCTCCGAGCCCGTCTCGGTACAGACGCCGGTGCCGATCGCGCTCCGGCCCACCGGTTTCGGCATCCCGGCGTTGCGGGTCGACGGTAACGACGTGCTCGCCGTGCGCGCGGCCACGCGGATCGCCACCGAACACATCCGTTCGGGCAAGGGCCCGATGTTCATCGAGGCGGTGACCTACCGGATGGGGCCGCACACCACCAGCGATGACCCCAAGCGTTACCGGGACCAGGCCGAGTTGGATAAATGGTCCCGCCGCTGCCCCGTGACCCGGTTGGAAAAGCACCTGCAGAGCACTGGCGCCCCGGTGGACTCCATTCGTGCTGAGGCCAAGACGCGCTCAGATGAAGTGGCCCGGTCCCTCAGGTCGGCCATCACCGCGATGAGCCCGCCGGAACCGCAGACGTTGTTCGACCATGTCCTCACCACCGGCGACGCAACCCTGCAGCGGCAGCGCCGCCACTGGGAGCAACTGGAGGAATCCCTACTGCCGGAGGCATCATGAGCACGATGACGATGGCGGCAGCACTCAACGCCGCCCTACGTGATGAGTTGGCCGCCGATGACTCGGTGGTGCTGATCGGTGAGGACATCGGCACCCTGGGCGGGGTGTTCCGGGTGACTGACACCTTGCAGGCGGACTTCGGCCCCCAGCGGGTCATCGACGCCCCGCTGGCGGAGTCGGGCATCATCGGCACCTCGGTGGGGATGGCCTACCGAGGGCTGCGGCCGGTGTGCGAGATCCAGTTCGATGGGTTCGTCTACCCCGGCTTCGACCAATTGGTGGCCCAGGTCGCCAAATTGCACTACCGCACCCGGGGCAAGGTCCGGATGCCGCTGACCGTACGCATCCCTTACGGAGGGGGCATCGGCGCGGTGGAGCACCACTCCGAGTCCCCCGAGGCCTACTTCGCCCACACCGCCGGGTTGCGGGTGGTCACCGCCGCCAGCCCGCAGGAGGCGTACCAAACGCTGCGGGCCGCTATCGCCAGCGACGATCCGGTGATCTTCTTCGAACCCAAGGGCAAATACTGGACCAAGGGCGAGGTGGACCGGGAGGCGAGGGCGGACCTGACCACCGCGGCGACCGTGCTGGAGGGAACCGACGCCACCCTGGTGGCGTACGGCCCGATGGTCGCCACCGCCCTGGACGCGGCGATCGCCGCCTCCGATGAGGGCATCAGCCTGGAAGTGATCGACCTACGCTCCATCTCCCCCATCGACCGGGAGACGGTGGCTGCGAGCGTGCGCCGCACCGGCCGCCTGATCGTCACCCATGAGGCCGCGGGCACCGCGTCGGTGGCCAGTGAGGTGATCACCGGGGTGATCGAGGACTGCTTCGAACACCTCGAGGCCGCGCCCGAACGCGTCACCGGGTACGACACGCCCTACCCACCGGCAGCCCTGGAAGAGGTGTTCCTGCCGAACCTCGATCGCATCCTGGACGCCGTGGACCGCACCCTGGGCCGGCGCGACTCCCGCAGTCACGCTCCCGCCCACGTGGAGGTATCGGCATGAGAGTCACGTTTGCCCTGCCCGATCTGGGTGAGGGACTCACCGAGTCCGACATCGTCGCATGGCGTGTGGCGGAGGGCGATGAGGTGGAGTTGAACCAGATCCTCGCCGAGGTGGAGACCGCCAAAGCGGTGGTGGAGTTACCCAGCCCGCACGCCGGCCGGATCGCGGCGCTGCACGCCCAGGCCGGGCAGACCGTGCAGGTGGGTGCGCCGCTGATCGAGTTCGAGGTGGAAGCCGCCGACGACGACGGGCCGGGTGCAGGAGGCGCCGCCGGTGATGGCGCGCCTCACCCGGACACGGCGCTCGCGCAGGAGTCCGGCTCCGGCAACGACCGCGCCGGGCGATCAGAGGCCGGCCGCGCGCGGGACAACGGGATAGCGTCGCCGGGTCGCACCTCGGCAGAACCCGCCGCAGCAACGCCGGCGAACACCACGGTCGCTACCAGCGCCTCCCCCGCCGAACCGGAACCGGTGGAGCAGCGGCAGTCGGTGCTGGTGGGTTACGGACCGAAGATCACCGGCGCGGCCAGGCCCAAACGCAGGCCGCGTCGCTTCGAGGTCGCCGACTACCAACGGCCGGAGCCGGTGCACGCTGACCCTGGGGACGGGGCGGATGCCGCCGCGCCGGCGACCACACCGCTGGCGATGCCTCCGGTGCGGGCGCTGGCGCGGCAACTTGGGGTGGACCTGCGTCAGGTGCGCGGCTCCGGACCCGACGGGCTGATCCTGCGCGACGACGTCCACGCGGCCCTCGACGGCCACGCGCAGCCCGGTACGACCGCAGCCCCTGCGCGAGAGGCACGGCAATCGCCGCAGCAGCCGTCGCCGCAGCAGCACCCCGCACCGCCGGAACCGGCCGGTGCGGAGAAGCAGAACGGTCGGGCACGACGGATCCCCGTCAGCGGCTTGCGCAAACACACCGCCCAGGCGATGAGCGAGTCAGCCTTTACCGCCCCGCACGCCTCGGTGCAGTCCACGATCGACGTGACCCCCACCCTGGACCTGCTACGCAGGGCGCGCGAACAGGACCGCGGCCATGCGCCGTCGTTCCTGTCCCTGGTGTGCCGGGCCGTCATGCTGGCCGCGCGCTCCACTCCTAGCGTGAACTCCCACTTCGACGCCGAAGCGGGCCAGATCGAGGTGTTCGACCACATCAATCTCGGGATCGCGGTAGCCACCGACCGCGGATTGGTTGTGGCCAGCGTCGATGACGCCGAGCGGTTATCCGCGGGCGAACTCACCGAGCGGATCGCGGCCCAGGCCGCCCGCGCCCGCGACGGCTCGCTCACCTTGCCGGAGTTGACCTCCTCCACCTTGACGGTGACCAACGTGGGGGTCTTCGACGTGGACAGCGGGGTGCCGATCCTCAACCCCGGTGAGAGCGTGATCATGGCGGTCGGCTCGATCCGCCGCCGCCCGTGGGAGTTCGAGGGCACCGTGGCGCTGCGGGAGGTGGTCACCCTTACCGTATCCTTCGACCACCGGGTGCTGGACGGGGCCGAAGCATCAACGTTCCTGTCCGATGTCACCGCGGTACTGTCCGACCCGGCAACGGCGTTGATGAGGTAGGCGGTGAATGTCCTGAGCACGGCGGTGGAACCGCACGTGGCGGCCGAGCGTGCCCATGCGATGGGTCAGTTGGTGGCGCAATTGCGTGAGCACCTGGAGCGGGTTGCGTTGGGCGGTTCGCAGCGGGCTCGGCGCCGGCATACCGAGCGGGGGAAGTTGTTGCCGCGGGAGCGGATCGACCGCCTGGTGGACCCGGGGACGCCGTTTTTGGAGTTGTCCCCGCTCGCGGCGCACGGGATGTATGAGGGCCAGGCTCCCGCGGCGGGGATCATCACCGGGATCGGGGTGGTTGAGGGCCGGCACGTGATGGTGGTGGCCAATGACGCCACGGTCAAGGGCGGCACGTATTTTCCGATGACGGTGAAGAAGCACTTGCGCGCCCAGGAGATCGCGGCCCAGAACCGGTTGCCGTGTGTGTATCTGGTGGATTCGGGGGGCGCGTATTTGCCGATGCAGGATGAGGTGTTTCCCGACCGGGACCATTTCGGGCGGATCTTCTTCAACCAGGCGCGAATGAGCGCGGAAGGGATCGCGCAGATCGCCGCGGTGATGGGGTCTTCGACGGCGGGTGGGGCGTATGTGCCGGCGATGAGTGATCAGACGGTGATCGTGGCGGATCAGGGGACGATTTTCCTTGGGGGGCCGCCCCTGGTGAAGGCCGCCACCGGTGAGCAGGTCAGCGCGGAGGACCTGGGCGGGGGGCGGATGCACACCGAGGTCTCCGGGGTGGCCGATCACTTGGCGCAGGACGATGAGCACGCCCTGGGGATCGTGCGCGAAGTGGTGGCCACCTTGCCGCGGCCGGCGCCGGTGTGGCCCCGTGAGCCCGCCGAGCAACCTGCGGTCGATCCGGAGACGATCGGGGCTGTGGTGCCGGTGGACCTGACCACGCCGTATGAGGTACGGGAGGTGATCGCCCGGCTGGTGGACGGTAGTGAGTTCGCCGAGTTCAAACCCTCCTACGGGCCCACGTTGGTGACCGGCTTCGCCCGGATCGACGGCCACCAGGTGGGGATCGTGGCCAATAACGGGATCCTGTTCAGCGAGTCGGCGCTCAAGGGGGCCCATTTCATCCAGGTGTGCGATCAGCGCGGTATCCCGCTGGTGTTCTTGCAGAACATCGCCGGGTTCATGGTGGGGGCGGAGTATGAGCGCGGGGGGATCGCCAAGCACGGGGCGAAGATGGTCACCGCGGTGGCCACCACCCGGGTGCCGAAGTTGACGGTGGTGATCGGCGGGTCGTTCGGTGCGGGCACGTATTCGATGTGCGGGCGGGCCTATGACCCCAGGTTCTTGTGGTTGTGGCCCAATGCCCGGGTCTCGGTGATGGGCGGGGCCCAAGCAGCTTCGGTGCTGGCCACGGTGAAACGCGACCAGATCGAAGCCGCCGGCGGTTCCTGGAGCGAAGAGGAGGAAGCG
>Ga0209487_1003392_pt1 | contig 12519 bp, 11 predicted proteins | sample Poulit2012_FD_187524 | JGI IMG/M metagenome (GOLD analysis project Ga0209487, IMG submission 187524) | Agricultural soil microbial communities from Georgia to study Nitrogen management - Poultry litter 2012 (SPAdes) (version 2) | ecosystem: Environmental > Terrestrial > Soil > Agricultural land... | reverse complement strand
CCAATGAAATAATGTGGATAGCGCTCCACAAAGGCTAATAAACGGGTAAACGTAGCTTGATCAATCTTCATGTCGCGGTGTGTCTCAGCGAACAAGATACTATGCTCCGTGTAATAAACATAAGGTGAATATTGCAAGTACCAATTTTCATCACCTAAGGGAACCTGAATAATGCGGTGGTTTGCTCGTGCCGGATACCCTGTCCGTCCTACATACCCTTCATTTTCCATGCATAAGGGACATGTTGGATAATGGATCTCCTCTGTAATCGCTCGCTCGCGTTTGATTTGTTCGGGATCTTTCTCAGGCTTGGACAGATTGATGGTAATGTCCATCTCGCCATAGATGGTTTCTGATTTGAACTGGATGTTTTTTCGAATGCGGTTCATTTGAATATAGTTGCTATTTTTACTAAGTTCATAGAAATAAGTTGTCGCATCGATCGGGCTTTGTGCGTATTTTTTTTGAAAGATTTCATTGATCGTTGATGGACGTGCGATTAAGCAATTCATAATATTGGCGGAAAGAATTTCTTTCTCATCGAAGACATCTGTAATGACTTCTGCATCGATGGCATAGGCAATGATGTTGTCGAGCAGATTGGGAATCGTATCATCTGCTCGTTCGGTCATCCTTTCTGGGTAGGATACAAGCTTCAAGAGACCAAGGATTTGATTGCGTGCATAGATCTCATCTGCTCTTTCGATTAAGTGATGATCGCGAGCTTGTTGGATCAACCCAGCGATCTGCGTATGAATCATGTCGCATCCACATCCTTCTCATAGCCATGCGGATGATGCACATGCCAATTCCACGCATCTTCCATTAATTTCGTAATGGATGTCCGAGTAGGATTCCAGCCGAGGATCTTTTTCGCTTTATCAGAACTGGCAATTAACACACTCGGATCACCTGCACGACGATCGCCAATTTGGACGGGGATCTCTCGATTTGTGATGGTTTTCGCTGTTTCGATCATCTCTTTTACCGAAAAGCCTTGATTGCTTCCGAGATTGAAGATATTGCTTTCTTCTTGTTCCTCTAAATAATCAAGGGCTAATAAATGGGCCGCAATTAAATCTTCCACATGAATATAATCACGAATACACGTGCCATCTGGCGTATCATAATCATCTCCATAGATTGAAATCGATGGCCGTTGTCCAAGTGCTGTTTGCAGAATGATCGGGATCAGATGGGTTTCCGGTTGGTGATCTTCGCCAATTTCCCCGGACTCCCGAGCGCCGGCAACATTAAAATAACGTAAGGAGACATAGTTGATCCCGTGGGCTTGTTCACACCACTTCATCATTTTTTCCATGGCGAGTTTCGTTTCTCCATATGGACTGGTTGGTTCGGTTGCCATCTCTTCCGTAATGGGTACGGACGTCGGTTCGCCATATGTGGCGGCGGTTGAGGAGAAGACGATTTTAGGAACGTGAAATTCGGTCATCACTTGTAATAAAACTTGCGTTCCATAGAGATTATTATCATAGTATGTGAGTGGTTTTTCCATCGACTCTCCTACGAGAGAACTCGCTGCAAAATGCATGACCGCATCAATGGACTCCCGTTCAAATACAGTGCGGAGAAATGTTTGATCCCGGATATCCCCTTCATAAAATGTTGCTTGTGGATGGAGCGCTCCGATATGTCCGGTTTGTAAATTATCAATCACGACGACCTCTTTTTGTTGATCGATGAGTTGATAGACGGCATGGGAACCGACATAGCCAGCCCCGCCTAATACGAGTACACTCATTTATAACACTCCTTTTGTAATTTCTCTTGCACCGTCGCCAATCTGAGCCACATAAAATGTCGCATCATAACCAATGGCTGTATGATACGCTTGATTCACATGGGTCTTGAATGATTCGACCTTGTCTTTTTCTACGATGGCAATCGCACAACCACCAAAACCTGCACCGGTCATACGCGCACCTACTACCCCATCTTGCTCCCAGGCGGCAGTGACGATCGTATCCAGTTCGATTCCCGTTACTTCATAATCCTGTTGCAAGGAAAGATGTGATTCATTCATTAATTTCCCAAAGCCAATGAGGTCTGTATTCTCTAACCTTTCGAGCGCTTCCATCGTACGTTGATTTTCATAAACGGCATGTTTCGCACGCTTTTGATTCACTTCGCTTGTGATGAGGTGTCGATGTTTTTCGAATTGTTCATTTGTCAAATCACCAAGACTCGCGATAACGAGCTCCGTTTGTAAGTCAGCTAATGCTTGATCACATTGGGCGCGGCGTTCATTATATTGTGAACCAGCAAGTGTCCGCTGTTTATTCGTATTGATAATGAGGATCACATGATTCGCCATAGGTAACGGTGCATATTGATAGGCACGTGTTTGCGTATTTAAATGGATCGCATAATCTTGCTTGCCTTTACCAATCGCAAATTGATCCATGATGCCACTCTGGACGCCAATGTATTGATTTTCGACTTGCTGGCCAATGTTGATGAGTTCCATGCGATCGAGCGCCAGCGAAAAGAGATGGTCTACTAGAACACCCGTCACCATCTCGATGGATGCGGAGGAGGAGAGCCCGGCCCCATTTGGAATATTACCGTAAAACAAAATATCCATTCCTTCGGTGATGGATGCGCCAGCCTCACGAACATAGTTGATCACCCCTTTAGGGAAGTTCGCCCATTCATCTCGCTCCTGATAGGTTAGTTCATCAAGCGAACATTCCATGATCCCGCTGTCTGGGAAGTTCAGCGAGTAAAATCGTAACTTTCGGTCGGCACGTTTATGACCGAGCGCATAGGTGCCAAAGGAAATCGCGGCCGGGAAGACATGACCCCCATTATAATCGGTATGTTCCCCAATGAGATTAATCCTTCCTGGAGCAAAAAACACCCGTGGGTTTTGTTGGGTGTGAAAGATCGTTTGGAATTTATCAGACAGATGTTGTATCATTATTCTACCACCCCTGTTCAAATTAATAGACTGTTCCGTACGTATGATGGAGCTAGCGGACTTAATAAATTAACTTAACTAAGTGTACTACCAAGTTAGAAAAATATCAAAAGAACGTGCGCTAACGGAAAAAAGGAAAGCGATCATTCGCTGATTCGGATGCACGATTAATAAAGGAGGAATTATGATGAACACAGTACGTTGGGGAATTTTAAGCACCGCAGGAATTGCACAAAAGGCACTACTTCCAGCATTTGGTCGAGCTAATAATGCCGAGGTCGTCGCGATTGCGAGCAGTCGGTTGGAGAAAGCAAAAGCGGTGGCACATACATTTGGAATTGAAAAGGTGTATGAGGGGTATGATGCACTACTCGATGATCCTGAGATTGATGCCGTCTACATTCCATTACCAAACCATTTACATAAACAGTGGGTGATCAAAGCTGCGAAGAAAGGGAAGCATATTTTATGTGAAAAACCAGCAACTATTCATGCGGAAGAGTTTCGCGACATGGAAGCCGTATGTCGGGAACAGGGGGTCCTCTTTATGGAAGCGTTTATGTATTATTTCCATCCGCAACATGATCGGGTAAAAGCGATCATTGATAATGGGGAAATTGGCGATATAAGCTATATGCAGGCGGCTTTCACCTTTTATTTAGAGGAGGAAAAACGAGCCGATAACATTCGGATGAGCGAGGAGAAAGGGGGCGGCAGTATCTATGATATCGGTTGCTATGCGATTCATTCACTGCGAAATATCTTGCGAGCGGAACCAGAATCGGTTCACATCCATGCAGTTATGGATCCGGAGTACCATGTTGACACCAACGTGGAAGGTTATTTGACATTCCCGAATGGAGTAAGAGCCTCATTTCAATCAAGCTTTAGCCAGGCCATGCGTCATGAATATCGCCTATTTGGTACCAAAGGGAGCATCACCGTCCCGCGTGCCTATCGTCCAGACAACCATGGCGGAGAAGGTCAGATCATCATTGAAAAGTCTGGAAGTACACGGACAGAGACGATCAATAGTGACCAATATAAAAATCAAGTGGAACATATATCAGAAGCGATCCTGGCGGGGGACCAGGTGAAGCACAGTGAAGTGAATACACTTAATAATCTACGCGTTATCGATGCGTGTTATGAATCTATTCATCAAAATAAACGGATCGATCTGTAAGGAGTCATCTTTCAGTCCCTTGCCAAGCTATTCAGCTAAATATGCAGGGGATTTTATTCTCAAAGGACATCGAGAGACTAGGCTCCAGGCCGTTCTATCTGTAACAAAGGAGGGAATCATGTGCAACGTTCTTCGCGGATCTGGATCGCTATTAGCAGTGGACTCGTTTTTATAATGAGTGTTACGGGAATGTTTTATTATGGTTATAAAACATTTTATGTTGATAAAGAGACGGTCGAAACAACTCATTATACCGACCATTACGTCCTGATTTCAGAGGAGATGGGCAATGATTATTGGGCGTTAATTGAAGAGGGAGCACAGCAAGTGGCTGCTGAAAACAGTGGGATGTATCTGGACTTGATTGCGCCTGAAAAAGCAGATAATGATCAATTACTACGCTTATTGGACCGGACCATCTCCATGGGTGTGGATGGCATTATCACCCAAGGCGTTGCAGGGGAGCGCTTCGTCGAACTCGTACAAAAAGGAACAGAACGAGGTATTCCCATTTTAACGATTGATAGTGATGTCCAAGGAAGTGAGCGCATGGCCTATATTGGTACGGATAACTTCTTGGCTGGTCAATTGGTAGCCCAATCGATTATCGAACAGACGACAGATCAGCAGTTTATCGGGATTGTAATGGGACGAGCTGATTCGATTAACCAACGAGAGCGGTTGGCAGGATTGAAGGAAGGGATTCAATCCAATGAGCAGATTCAGATTGTCGGTAGTATGGACTCGAATATTACTCGAATTGGAGCGGCGCAAGCGACGTATTCGCTCATCAAGAAATACCCGGAAATTACAACGTTGGTTGGAATGAGTGCGCTTGATGGAATTGGAATGGTCGATGGACTCGGTGAAATTGCCCCGAATAAAGAAGTGTATATTACGGCATTTGATGTGTTGCCGGAGACACTCACCTTAATTGACAACGGTGAAATTGCTGCTACGATCGCGCAAGATCCAGAAGAAATGGGGCGCCGGGCGATGGATGTGATGCTAGAGATCGAGCAAGAAGAATATCTGGAGGAGCAAATCTTTACGCCGACCGAGGTTATTGATAAAGCAAAGGCGAAACAATATGGTGAACGAAAATGAAGACCATCCGGGGTAAAATACTCGTTTACTTCCTCGTTTTTGTCGTCTTGTTTCAAGTGACTGCCATTTCCATCTATGTCAGTTCGAATGAATTAATGAACACCTATGATGAGAGTTTTCAGCGTTTTTTGCGATTGAATGCCATTTCTCAAAAGGCAGATGATTTGTTTACGCGAACGAAGATCTTGATCGTGGAACCTGAAGCAGAAAATGAAACCGCTTATTATGATGCGAAACGTGAGCTACAGGCGGAAAAGGAAGAACTGGCCAGTGCCTTCCAACACATTGAGGATGTCGATTTAAATAATTATCACGAGTTAATCTCCACCTTTATTCTTGAAAGTGAGCTAACAGTTGGCTTTCATTTGCGTGGAGATATCGAGCAATATACGTATCATTTAGAAGAGTCGCGAATGGCGGCCGGCTATATTCAGGAATCAGCGCTTGAATTAATTGATGTGGAACTGACCGCTTATCAAGCCTTTTATAAAGACCTGCAATTACGCAACGAGTATTTTTTACTGTTTATCGTCTTTCTTTTTATGACGACGATTTTATTGGCCGTTTTCTTCGCCTTATGGTTTTCAAATGGGATTACGAAGCCATTAAGTAAATTAGCTTATGCGGCGAAAGAAGTGTCGACAGGTGATCTACTAGGTGATCCGGTTACGGTAAAAGGAAAGGATGAACTGCGTATATTAGGAGATTCATTTAATCATATGCGCTCAAGTATCCATGGGTTAGTGGAGGAAATTAAAGACCAATCGGAATTGGATCAATTGCTGAAAGAAATGGAACTAAAACATTTGCAAAATCAAATTAACCCGCATTTTTTATTCAATACGCTAAATACCGTTTCCAAAATGGCTTATTTGGAAGATGCCCAATCGACATCTGCCTTAGTCGATTCGATCGCCACCTTACTCCGACATAGTTTAGGAGAAATTAATAAAAGTGTTCGTTTAAGCGAAGAAGTGGAAGTCGTCAGAGAATATTTTCGGATTCAAAAAACACGGTTTTCTGAACGGGTTCAATTTGATGTCCGGATAAAGGAGGCGTGTTTAGCTATTGAAGTTCCTAAATTGACGTTGCAACCGCTGATCGAGAACGCCTTTATTCATGGGATTGAAGAACGCGAAGAAGGGGGAACGATTTCGTTGGTCATTGATGAATCGGAAGAGCATGTTTTTGTTGATATCCATGATAATGGAGAAGGGATGACAGAGGAAAAAATCGCATCCTTACTTTTATTTAGGGAAAAGAAAGCGGACCATGTCGGTCATTCAACCGGCATTGGGCTAGCGAATGTTATTCGCCGGTTACAATTATTCTATCAACAAGATCATGTTGTCGAAATCGAATCTGAAGTCGGGAAAGGAACGAAAATCCGGCTTATATTGCCGAAACGATTTGCAAGGGGAGAGTAAAAGATGCGCATCTTAATTGCGGAAGACGAGTTATTGGAAAGAAAGTCGATGAAGAAGTTCATCGAAACGAATTTTTCAACGATGGAAGTAGTCGGGGAGGCGGTTAATGGTCGCAAGGCAATCGAGCTCGCCAAAACCGTCCAACCAGATATTATCTTTATGGATATTAAAATGCCTGGTATTAATGGCTTAGAAGCAATCAAGCAAATCCATGCGAATGATCCGGCCATTAAATTTATCTTAGTTTCGGCTTATGATACATTTGATTATGCGAAGCAAGCGATGGAATTTGGCATTAAAGATTATATTTTAAAACCAGGAAAGAAGGAGGAAATTGTCCAAGCGTTGCTCCGTGTGGAGAAGGAAGTAATCGAAGCCGCGCGCATCCATAAGGAAAAACGACAAGCGGAGCGGCTCGTCAAAGAAAACATCGTGTCAAAGCTCAGCACCTATCCGGTTCATAAAGAAACCGTAACGCGCCATAAGCAATTATTCCCAGGAGTTGTGTCAAGTTACTTTCTCATTGCCTGTGGGGAACTGAAGGCGCGTATCCAATCGGTTGAGAACAAGCTTCAGGAACAGCTCGCTTGTTCCTGTATGATCTATCAAACTGGTGAGGTCACGGTTATCTATGTGGTGTCCTCGCAACAGGTTTCAGAAGCTGAACAAGTGAGGATTACTACATATGTGGCGGAGGAATTCGGCCCGGATGTATCTATTGGAATTGGCTCCAGCCAATTCGACATCGAACAGTTACCGACCTCTTATCGGGAGGCATATGCGGCTTGTTTTCAATTGCAGCAGGAGGAACAACAGACGTATGGCTTTTGGGTGGAACAGCGCGGACGTAAACATATGGAGCTGTTGATGGAACAGCTCGTCCAACACGTAGAACACGGAAATGATCTGGCAGTACGTCAACAGTACAAAGAAATGGAAGCCGATTTGGATTCTACACAGCACGAGAATTTGTATATTGCCATTCAACAGGTGCTTATCAAATGGAATCTATCCGTTACAAGCTATTCCATCGCCACCTTGAAGACAAGCGAGGATTGGTACCATTACTTGAATATCTGTTGCTTGAAGATTAGCGAATTCCACCAATCCAAACAGTTACTGTCGCAAGCAAAGGTATATATTCAAACTCATTTTCACGAAGCGATGACCCTGGAGGAAGTGGCTGCAGCTGTTCAATTGAGCCCAAATTATTTTTCCAATCTATTTAAAACGACATTTGGGGAAACATTTATTGAATATGTCACACGGATACGGATGGTAAAGGCGAAAGAACTGATTGAAACAAATACATATTCCTTAAAGGAAATCAGTTTTATGGTAGGGTATAATAATCCGAATTATTTTAGTCGGGTCTTTAAAAAACACTTTGCTAGCTCACCAAAACAATTTCAACAAGATATCTTTGAAAAATGAATGAAAACGTAAGAAAGTATAGGTTTCCGCTCCCTTAAGTCGTTTAAAGTGCTTTATACTTAAACTTGAAAGCGCAAACAAATTAAAGGGGGAAGAAAATAATGAAGAAGATGTATCGTTTATTCGGATTACTGATTCTTGTACTGTTGCTAGCAGCTTGTGGGTCGGATTCGGATGATGCGGATCAATCAGATAAGGACGCAGATAAAGGCAGTGACACTGGTGTTGTTGAGATCTTTAGCTGGTGGACAGGAGCAGGAGAAGAAGACGGCTTACTAGCACTTATTGATTTATTTGAAGAGACACATGATGATATTGAAATTGAAAACGCTGCCGTTGCAGGTGGTGCTGGGACAAACGCAAAAGCGGTTCTTGCAACACGTATGCAAGGGGACGATCCACCGTCAACCTTCCAAGTTCATGGTGGTGCCGAACTGAATATGAGTTGGGTAGAAGCAGATAAAATGGAGCCCTTAAACGATTTATACGAAGACAATGATTGGCTAGATAAATTTCCGGAAGAGTTAATTGAACTTGTCAGTGAAGGCGATGATATTTATTCAGTTCCTGTTAACATCCATCGGGGAAACGTGATGTTCTATAACATGGAAGTGTTTGAAGAACATGATATCGAAGTGCCGACGACAATTGATGAGTTTTTAGAAGTTGCCAAAGTGTTAGAGGAAGCAGGCATTACGCCACTCGCATTAGGAGATAAGGAGTCATGGACACCAACGCAGATTCTTGAGAATGTGCTTGTAGCGGAATTAGGTACCGAAGATTATGGAAAACTATTTGCCGGTGACATTGAATTTACCGATGAGCGCGTTGTCCATGCGATTGAAGACTTTGGGAAAATCCTCGAGTATGTGAACGAAGACCACGCATCACGGAATTGGCAAGATTCGGCTCAGTTAGTTGCTGAAGGAGATGCCGCCATGATGAATATGGGCGATTGGGCAAAAGGGTATTTCTCAAATGATTTAGATCTAGAAACAAATGTTGATTTTGGGTATTTTCCATTCCCAGGAACGGACGGTACCTTTGCTGTGATTACCGATACATTTGGACTACCTAAAGGGGTAGACAATCCAGACGAAGTAAAAGAGTTCTTAACTTTCCTTGGATCTGTTGATGGACAGGATGTATTTAATCCATTAAAAGGCTCCATTCCAGCAAGAATTGACGCGGATCCAGAAGAGTATGATGAATATGGTCAAGATGCGATGGAAGATTTCAAAACAGCGCAATTATATCCAAGTCTTGCCCACGGATCAGCAGCATCAGAAGGGTTCCTAACAAAGGCGAACCAAGCGGTTAATATTTATGTAACGCAAGGTGATATCGATAACTTAGTTGATGCTTTGCAAAATGCTGCACCTGAAATGTAAAAGAGAGATAAGACTGTCTTACGCAGGCAGTCTTATCTACTTTTAGTCGATAAGGGTGATTCGTGATCAAGATAAACAAGGCAGACATTATCCACTCCTACATTCAACGCTTGTGAGCTCTAGCTCAGAAGTTTTTTTAAGAGACAGCTCAATTTAAGGAGGATTTACCTTGGGGAAAAATATACAAGTGAAGAAAAAGAAACGCATATCAAAAGATCATGTAACGGCGATTGCCTTTTTGCTGCCTTCCCTCATTTTACTTGCCGTGTTTGTATATGGCTTTATTAGTTGGACGGGCTATGTTTCTTTTAGTAATTACAATACAATTGTACCTGACTTTTCATTTGCAGGTCTCAAAAACTATGTCTATTTATTTAATGATTTCCGGTTTCAGGCTGGTTTAAGAAATACGTTATTTTTCACGATCTTATTCATCGGTTCGATCGTTGTTTTAGGATTAGGGTTAGCTATTTTAATTGAACAAAAGATAAAAGGGGAAGCCATCTTTCGTAATATTTTCTTATTTCCGATGGCGCTTTCTTTCGTCGTTACTGGGGTTGTGTGGCAGTGGTTATTACACCCCTCTACTGGATTTAACAAATTTCTCAATCTCTTCGGCATCCAACCGAAATGGTATACAGACACGAACATATTAGGTGGATTTGAATGGGGGAGCATTGAGTTTGGCTTACCCGTTGCGATCATTGCGGTCGTGATTGCGGCTGTTTGGCAAATGACTGGTTTTTCATTGGCCATGTATTTAGCCGGTTTACGTGGAATTGATGATGAATTACGCGAAGCCGCTCGCATGGATGGGGCGACAGAATGGCAAATTTACCGCAAAATTATTTTGCCGATGCTCATGCCCATTACGATGAGTGTCATCATTATGATGGCTCATATTTCATTGAAGATTTTCGATTTAATTTATGCCATGACAGGTTCCGGTGCAAATTTTGTAACGGATGTACCTGGTGTGTATATGTTTGAAACAACGTTTAGAGGAAATTATTATGCAAACGGTGCTGCTATTGCCATCATTATGTTACTCTTAGTGGCCGTATTTATTGTTCCATATCTATGGAATAGTCGAAAGGGTGGGAACTAATGGGGACATTGCGATTCGGAAAAATAATGAAATATGCGGTTTTAATAATCTGTGCCATCCTCTTTCTGACACCGATTTATGTAATTATTGTCACGAGTTTGAAACCTTTAAGTGAAGTCTCCTTAGCGACGATGTGGCATTTGCCAACAGCAATCGATTTTGCATCTTATCGAGAAGCATTTGCGAGTTTGGCGCCAAACTTTTTAAATAGCCTTTATTTAGTCATTCCCGCGACATTACTATCGGCTCTATTAGGAGCGATGAATGGCTATGTGTTATCAAAATGGAAATTTAAAGGTGCCGATATCATTTTCATCCTCATTTTGTTTGGGATGTTTATTCCGTATCAAAGTATTTTAATTCCGTTGATTCAATTTTTACGGACGATTGAATTATACAATACGATACCAGGATTGATTCTCGTTCATGTTGTCTATGGGTTACCGATTACGACATTGATGTTCCGTAACTTTTATGCGAATATTCCAGACGAGATGATTGAATCGGCTAAAATAGATGGGGCAAATTTCTTAGGGATCTTCCGCCATATTATTATTCCCTTATCGATTACTGGATTTGTTGTGGTCGGGATTTGGCAGTTTACGAATATATGGAATGAATTCCTATTCGCCGTGACGATTACAACAGGTGATAAACAGCCGGTTATGGTTGCTTTACAAAATCTATCAGGAAGCCAAGTTGTCGAGTGGAACGTGCAAATGGCTGGGGCCTTGTTAGCCGCCTTACCTACCCTGCTTGTTTATATTCTACTCGGAAAATACTTTGTCCGTGGATTATTAGCGGGTTCGGTTAAAGGATAAGGAATAAACGGTGCCTCGATCGGAGCCACCGTTTATGTTCGTCGGTTTCTTTATGGACGGAGGAAGTCTTGTGATACTGATCATATGAAAGATGAGGGGGAGATACGATGGGCTATGCGATTGGTGTAGATATTGGGGGTACTAAAGTAGCGATTGCCGTGGTGAAAAAAACGGGTGACGTTATTTCTGAGACGATACTGTCGACAGATTTAACCATCCCACCAAGAAGCATGATCACATTGATTTGTGATGAGATCAAGCAATTGATGACCGATGCGAAGTTAGCACAATCCGCTATTATCGGGATCGGGATTGGTGCACCAGGTCCGCTAGATAGTAAAAAGGGAGTTATTACGAATCCGCCCAATTTAAGCGGTTGGATTGATATTCCAATCTCTGCCATCATGGAACAAAAGTGTTCTTTACCTGTCACATTGGAAAACGATGCCAATGCCGCTGCATTAGCGGAAAAATGGCTTGGTGCAGCAATGGGCAATGAAAATATGACCTATATAACGGTCAGTACAGGGATTGGTGCTGGCATTATCGCCGATGGGAAATTGCTCAGAGGTCGGAAGGGCAATGCGGGTGATATTGGTCATATGGTCGTTGATCCATCATTTGGACCATGTGCCTGTGGGCAACTTGGCTGTTTAGAAGCGATTGCATCAGGCACCGCAATTGCCGCCAAAGGTTCACAGATAGTCGGAGAAGCGCTGACTACAAAGGCTGTGTTTCGCTATTATGAACAAGGCCATCCAGAAATAGTTCCCTATATCGACCGTGTCTTCACGGTACTTGGGATAGCTTGTGTGACGGTGATTAATACAGTGGATCCTGAGAAGATCGTCATTGGTGGCGGTGTTTCTAAAGTGGGTGAGCCACTGTTCCAGGCGATTCGAATGTATGTCAGTCAATACGCTTTAAATGAAACAGGGCGAAACACGGCGATTGTTCCCGCAAAACTAGGTCAACAATCAGGGGTCATTGGTGCAGCGGCCCTTTGTTTCATAGACGAATAAATGAAGCATGAAGGAGAAGGGGATATGGAGCAAGATATTATTTTTTTAGCGCCCGCTTTCCAAGAGCGGATTTGGGGTGGAA